>Ga0123356_10006751_pt1 | contig 11550 bp, 7 predicted proteins | sample TergutEmb28metaG_2_FD_92546 | JGI IMG/M metagenome (GOLD analysis project Ga0123356, IMG submission 92546) | Embiratermes neotenicus P3 segment gut microbial communities from Petit-Saut dam, French Guiana - Emb289 P3 | ecosystem: Host-associated > Arthropoda: Insects > Digestive system > Gut ... | reverse complement strand
GCAAGTATGCGTATTACCATGCCTCCGGCGAAACCATTCGCGATAAAGACGGCAGCCCCATTCGTGTTGCAGGTTCATTGATAGACATAACAGAAACAAAAAATATTTTATTTAACAAAGAAAAACAACGGGAAGAAGCCGAAGCTGCCAGCAAAACAAAATCCAGATTTTTAGCCAATATGAGCCACGAAATAAGAACCCCTATGAACAGCATAATCGGATTTTCAGAGCTTGCGCAATATGATGATATTCCCGCTAAAACCAAAGAATATCTTGACAATATACAAGAGAACGCAAGATGGCTGTTAAATATCATTGATGATATTCTGGACATTTCCAAGATCGAATCAGGTAAAATCGTTCTGGAGCATATTCCCTTTGATTTGTCTGACATATTCACACGCTGTCAATCGGCAATTACGCCAAAAGCCGAGGAAAAAGGAATCACGCTGTACTGCTACGCTGAACCATCCATTGGGAAAAAGCTGCTCGGCGATCCGGTCAGGCTGCGTCAAGCGCTTATGAATCTGCTTTCCAATGCTGTCAAGTTCACGAATGCAGGAACAGTTAAACTAATGGCATCCTTCATAGAATCTTCCGAAAGCAGTGTTGTTATACATTTTGAAATAAAAGACAGCGGTATCGGCATGAATTCCGAACAGCTCAAAAGAATATTTAACCCCTTTATGCAGGGAGATAACAGCATTACGCGTAATTTTGGCGGTACGGGACTGGGACTGTCAATAACAAAAAATATCGTCGAGCTGATGGGCGGAACTCTCAACGTGGAAAGCGCGCCAGGAATCGGCAGCAAGTTCAGCTTTGAAATAAAATTCGATCTCATTGATGATACCGGCGATACTTTATCTCAAAATATTGAGTTTAACGCATTGGAAAAACCCAATTTCAAAGGTGAAGTTTTAATCTGTGAAGATAATATTCTGAACCAGCAGGTCATTTGCGAACACATAGCGAGACTGGGTTTAGATACCACAGTAGCGAATAACGGCAAAGAGGGCATTGATATAATCACAAAACGCCTGAAAAACAATGAAAAACCGTTTAACTTGATTTTAATGGACATTCATATGCCTGTGATGGACGGTCTGGATGCCGCGTCAAAAATAAATGCCCTGGGAGTAAAAACACCTATTGTAGCCTTAACCGCGAATGTAATGTCCAACGATCTGGATCTTTACAGAACCAGCGGAATGTCTGATTTTTTGGGCAAACCATTTACATCGCAGGAATTGTGGAAATGCCTGATAAAATTTATTCCTGTAGAAAGTTATTCCAGCGTAGACAAATACCATCTGTCCAAAGAAGAGGAAAAAACACAGCGGAAATTGATGATAAATTTTGTCAAAGAAAATCAAACTAAATATGCCGAAATAACAAAAGCCATGAAAGACGGCGATTATAAACTGGCACACAGGCTGGCGCATACATTAAAAGGCATTGCAGGGCAAATAGGTAAAAAACAGCTTCAATCAGCTGCGGCGATTGTGGAGGGCAAGATTGCACAGGAGAATATGCTTAACGGGAAACATTCAACGGAATCTGCAGTGCACAATCTCCGGGAGCAGCTGAGTAACCTTGAATCTGAACTGATATTGGTTCTTGACGAACTGGCTCCGCTTTTAGCTGAACATGAAAAAAGAATTATAACTAAAATCACCGACAAAAATGTAATACGGGAAATTTTTAATAAACTGGAACCCTTGCTTAGCAGCAACAATACGGAATGTTTAAACTATTCGGATGATATTTATTCCATACCCGGCGCTGAAGATCTTGCACAGCATATAGAAGATTTAAATTTTAAACTTGCCGGTGAAACATTAAAAAAGTTAATAAAGGAAATGAATCATGAATAAAGACAAAAAAAACAGCATCCTTATTATAGATGATGAAAAATCAAACATACTTGCGTTGACAAATATTCTTAATGCGGAATATACGGTTTATGCAATAAGAGACAGCCGGGAGGCCATTGAAACAGCAGAAAAAGATATACCGGATGTAATTCTGCTTGATATCTTAATGCCGGAAATGGATGGTTATGATGTAATAGCCGGATTAAAAAACTCAGAAAGAACACGTGATATTCCGGTTATCTTCATAACGGGTCTTGACAGCAGAGAATCCGAAGAAAAAGGATTAGCTTTAGGAGCCGCAGACTATATTCCCAAACCGTTTAATTCTTCGATTGTCAAGTTGAGGGTTCAAAATCAGATAAAACTCGTTGAGCGGCTCAGGCAGCAGGCGTTAATGACAAAAATATCGCATAGTTTTCTGTCTGACATTCATACAGACATATTATTCACGGACACGCTAAAAATGGTCGGCGAGTTTATGAATATAGCAAAAGTACTGCTGTACAAAAATGAAGGTGACGACAGTGTTAACAGCAAAGTTTCCAACGCCTTTATATGTCAAAGCGAATGGATAAATCCAAAGCTGAACCTGGAAACATATATAGGACATAGATTTGAATTAAAAGAACCAATGATTTTAACCATAAACAACATTATAGCGAGTGGAAAATTATATATTCATTCCGGAGATCCATCCATTAAAGAGGCAATGAAACCATATCGAAAGAATTTCCATAACTACATCACAGCTCCTGTTTTTATTAAAGGAAAGATATGCGCATTTGTGGATTTTTCAATGGAAAACGCGGTAAATGGCGATAATGATCAGGAATGGGACGAAAGCGAAATAGATTTGGTTGTTTTTGTTTCCAGTATTTTTTCAGGTGTTTATGAACGTAACGCAATTGAACATGATTTAAATGTTGTATTAAAGCTTAAAACCGAACTTATTGCTGCAAGGGAACAAGCGGAACATCTAAGCCGGGCAAAAAGTGAATTTCTCTCACGAATGAGCCACGAAATGCGGACTCCAATGAACAGCATAATCGGCATGATGCAAGTCATTATGATGAACAATATCCCGGAAAACATAAAAGAGTTTTTAACAATAATCAATACCGCATCCAATGATTTACTTCTCCTGATAAATGATGTGCTTGATATATCGAGTATGGATTATGGGGGATTTAAGCTTAACGATTCGATTTTTGATCCTAATGTTATGCTCAAAGATATATTACAAACAGCATGTTACAATGCATCTGAAAAACAACAGGTTATAAAGTCAAAATTTGATCCGACAATACCAGATTCGCTGAAAGGTGATGAAAAACGCCTGAAACAGGTAATTGCCAATTTATTGACCAATGCAATTAAGTTTACGCCTGAAAACGGAGAAATATCTATTGAATCAGAAGTACTCAATGCTGAAAATGGATTTATTACCCTTAAGACAACGGTTACAGATAACGGGATTGGAATTTCAAAAGAGCAGCAAAAAATGCTTTTTGTCATTTTTGAGCAGGTTGACGGCAGTCTTTCCAGAGAATACGGCGGCATTGGAATAGGCCTTGCTTTGTCCAAACGTATAGTTGAAATGATGGACGGAAAAATTTGGGTTGAGTCCGAATTAAATAAAGGCGCGGCTTTTTCCTTTACCTGTAAACTGCAGGAAACCTAAAATTGTATCAATTTGACCCAAAAAATCTTATATTTTCTCTCCCTGTATCAAAATGACCCGAAACCAACTGTAAAATGATAATTATTACTCTTTTATTCAAATATTATGCCCAAATAAATACTTGAGGGGTGTCGGTGGTAAAAGTGCCATGCGGAAGCATGGTGCTTTTAACCTCCGACAGGACCCCAAATTAACTTTTTAGGCATAATATTTGAATATATAGCGTTTAATTAACATTTCTTGGCATGGTTTTTGCTAATAAATAAGTGTCGACGAGGACAAGCGATACCCGCCGAATAGGGGGATGGTTCGTTGAACTATTAATCGCAAGGAAACGAAGTTTCAAAACTTTGCTCCAATCCCGTAGGACAGGAAAAAAACATGAAAACTCTGACCATGTATCGGCCTCACACAATTCAAAACGCATTGGGCGATTTTGACAGGTACCTTGAGTCCTTTTTTGGGGACTCTTTTTTGGCGTCGGCAGCCAGAATCTTTAACCAGCTTCCGGCTCTTGCAGCGCAGCTTCCGGCAGTAGACATTCAGGAGAATGAGAACGCTTACATTCTTAACATGGAACTGCCCGGCTTTGATGAAAAGAACATCACGGTTAACATTGACAACTCGAATTTAACAATCGCTTCCAAACAGGAAGAGGAAAAGAATAGCGCCCTTCAGGGCACTTATCTTCTTCGTGAGCGGAAGATCAATTCATTCACACGTTCTTTTAAATTGCCGGAAAATGCCGACCCGGAAGCAGTAAACGCAGCTTTCAAGAACGGTATTCTCAGCCTGGAAATTAAAAAGCGCCCGGAAGCGCAGACGAGAACGATACAAATTAACGCAGCGTAGACAAAAAAGCCGTACAGGAGACCTTCCTGTACGGCTAAAAATCATAACACAACAAAAACTTCTGGATTATGTATGCTCTGCGGAGTGATCATTTTCTTTTCGATAATAAGCCAGTGTTAATATCATACCTATTACAAGAAAAACTAAATTTAAAACAAAGGGCAGGTTTCTGGAAATATCGGAAAGCATACCGCCTATCCATCCAAACGGGGCTGTTGCCATCATAATAATCATATAGCGAATCGACATTATCCTTGCGCGTTCTTCGGGATTTACGTGAAGCGAAATTAATGATTCAGAAAGCATAGCAAGGATTCCCAGGCCAAAACCGTCAAACACGAGTGATACGCACAAGAGCGGGTATTTTAACATCCCGTCAACAGGAATCATTATAAGCAAACATTGCCCAATAAAGAATGCAAGAAAACCCAAAAAAAGCGGAATTTTTAAAACTCCTTTTATTAATCTGGGAATAACAAAAAAGAGAAATATAATTGCCAAAATTGATCTTAAAACCATGAATAACGGCAGTACGGATTCCGGAACAAAGAGTTTTTTGTTTGCAATGATTTGCCAGAAAGTATTGTTAATCATATGCACAATACCTGTAAGAGCAGCAATAATTATTGAAAAAATCATGCCTTTGGATTTAAGAATTAATTTCATTACATCGCCGTAGCCGCCGGCAAGCTGAAAGACATTTTTGCCCCTGTTTTCATATTGTCTGATTTTGCCAATACCGGTTTCTTTTGAAACAAGATAAAGAATAAAAACTTTAAGCGACATTAAAATAAATGCATTAAGAAAAAGTATACGTATCGCAGGAATAAGCGTCAGGCGGGAAATTAAAACGGCAGTTATTGGGGCAAAAAAAGCGGAAAATTGACCGCAGGCAATAATTATGGAAAAAATCTTTGTTGTCTGTTTTTTTTCGGCATCTTCGATCAACAAGCATGTCCATGAGCTGGCTGTTACTGCGGTAGCTCCATTTAAAACAGCCGCAACCAAAAAGAACCAGAACCCTTCCGCTCTCCACCAAATTAAAGCAGGAATACTCCAGGCAATAACATCAAAAATTGCAGTAGTACTTCTTCTGCCCATTTTATCTGTAATTGGTCCGGCAAAAAACGCAAACAAAATCTGAAAAACAGTATTTACAGTTACGATAAAACCTATCCGCGTATCACTGAGCCCCAGTCCCAGCATATATACCGATAGATAGGGCATACAGAGATTCATGGAAAGTCCCCAAAGAGGTTCTGTATAAACGCAGGCGCGCGGATTCCCCTTGAGTTTTTTTAAAGTAGAAAACAATGATTCTGACATAATTATTCCTAAAATACCTGTTCTAAAACATAAAAGACGCTTTTATCAGTGCCGAATATCACCCTCTTGCCGGCAATAACAGGGGCGGACAAAATAGACCCTTCGGTTTCCATCTGCCAGAGAAGCCTGCCGTCCCGTGCCGAAATACAAATCAATTGCGATGGATTATAATCATCGCCAAGAAGACCGAAGTATACACGTCCTCCGGCAATCACAGGCGGAGAGCTTATTGGAATATCGAAAACTCGTTCCCATCGTAATTCACCTGTATTTGCGTCAAAAGCGCGGGCAGCATTATCGCCGCCTGTAAAGATAACCGAATCTCTCCATATGGCCGGAGCCATAAAGTCCAAAATTTCAAGATTTCTTAAAAAATAATTCCAGGTATCTTCAAAATCATTGAAACTTGATATTCCATCCCGGTATCGCTGCCAGACAATTTCCCCTGTATAGCGATTAAACGCATGATACCCAAGATATATTCCGTCCCAATAAATTGCGGCGGTTCCCATGTACAATAAATCCCCGCGGATTGCAGAAAAAGAATACCAAACAGCATCGATTTCATGAAAAGGAAAAAACCAAAGAAATTCTTTTTTATTTATATCAAAAGGACCGATTTGTTCAACCCTTGGACCGGTAGCAAAATAGATAACATCATCGTGCATAAGGAAAGTAAAATGATACCAGCCGGGATTATGTATGCGATATTGTTCTTCGCCATCGGGAGAAAGAAAATAAACCGCGTCTGCATCTCCTACAAAAATGATATAATCTCCATACCGCTGTACCTGCGAATTAATCTGGCTTCCGGTTTGGAATGTCCATATTTCTTCGCCGGTTTCGCGTGATAGGGCATAGAGCCTTCCGTCTTTGCTGCCAAAATATACCTTTTCATTATCTACATAAGGAATTGAATTTATCTCTGCGCCGCTCTTGAACACCCAGCGCATATAGCCGCTTTCTACATCCAAAGCGTAGAAATTACCGTCATCCGAACCAAAATAAATTGTATTACCTATGACTACAGGCGGATTAAGAGCGCGGATTGTTTCGCCGTCATATTGAAGATTTATTTTCCATCGCAAACCAAGCGGCGGGGTAATGCGTGACGAACTTACGCCGCGTCCTGCTTCGCCGCGGAATACTGCCCAATCGGTGTTACGCGAACAGGCGCTCAGTATGAAAACAATAAAAACAAATAGCAAAAACGTATGCTTAAAGAATTTATTTGGGGTCCTGTCAGAGGTCAAAAGCACCTTGGCAGGCAAGGCACTTTTACCTCTGACACCCCTCAAGTATTTTTTTGAGCATACGTTTTTGGAATGGGTTATGGTTTTCATAGGTATGCCAGTCCTCGTAAGCTAAATAGGCGTTTAATAAAATGATGCAGTCCGCAGCGGCGAGTGATCATGATGATGTTTCGGTACTCCTTTTGGAGAAGTTGAAAGCGTTCGCCTATTTCGGAAGGCTCATCAAATTGGCGCCAGCGCAGTTCAGAATAAATATCAGCAAAAGCCTTGAAGTAGGAATCTTCTCCCTCTATGCTCTTCGGGAACAATTCCGAATATTCATGCGCAGTTTTGGAAGCGGGTTTTATCGGCTGACCGTCTGCGGCAAGGCGTGTTAGTAGAAGCAAGTACAAAGAGCGCACTCCGGTTCTGTCACCGCGTTTTGCGCTTAGGTACAGGGCAAGCTCTCTGCCGTAGCGCAGAACGTATGCGCTAATCAATGCAAAGATCGCAAGGGTAATGACAGCCCTGCCTATTGCCTGCCAGGGAAATTTCCTTACTTGCGAAAAGGTGCGGTTTCCGTCAAAAAGAGGGATTACTACATCCCAGTTATTAAAATCGCCCATACCTTCAGGCGGAATTGCAAAAGATGTCGCTTCAAAATCCAGCCAGCCATAATCAGGTATATAAAACTGAGTCCACGAATGAGCGTGCAGATTTGTTACCATATACAGGTTTTCAAAAGGGAATTGCTGCAAAACAGGAATCCTGGCTCGCAAAGCAGCGAGCCCGCGAATATGCGCAGGAGTCTGCAAACCTTCTGCTGCAAGATAACCTGTTACAACACGGGAAGGAATGCCTGCAAGCCTTCCAAGCAAAGCAAGTGTATTGGAAAACTCAACACAGTCGCCTTCCTTTGAATTAAAAAGAAAATATTTTATTTCGGCTATGGAAACACTGCTGCCCGGATTCATATTATATTGATAATCCGAAAAATTTACCAGCAATGCAATTATAGTTTCTAGATATGTATTGCCGCCGGCAGAATTGCCGCCGGCACGGATGCCGCCGCCGCCATATGAAAAAACATACTGCAAATAACGGTCGCTGTTAATAATTGCTTCGCGGTTATTATACCAAACATCAAGCGCATTATCCAAATAAACAGTAAACTCCATCCTGTCATTTTCTTCCAATGGCAATTCAAGATAATGAGCAAGTTTTACTCTTTCAAAAGAATTTAAAGGGCGCGTCTGCGCATTTACAAGCAACAGGGGATCACCTAAGTACGTAACAGATGTTACCTGATGAATGTAACGAAGAGGGCCTGAGTCTTCACTCAATATTGTCGGATCAATTTCGACAGGGCGATACGGCATATATTTTTGACGTAAAGTAGAAAGCGAAAATACCTCCTGCCTTCTTCTGCCAAAGTCATAATTAGGATCATTATTAAACCAGGTTACAAAAAGTCTTTGGCGGGATAGTTCGTTCAGCGGCTCTTGCTCACTTAATAAAAAACCATGAACTGGATCAAGTTGTCCGCGTAAAGAATCGCCCATATAAACCGGCTCTCTGTCAGATGCAACAATTTTTACCATGTATTGACGTTGATCTTCACCTCCGCCGTTCTGCCAGTAGTGCTCCGGAATACCGCGCAATTCTCCCTGTCCGCCTTCGCCCCGAGGAAGAGTTCTGCGGCCGCTCCCTCTCATCGGAAGTCCTCCATCTGAATCGGAAGACGAAATCCTTTGCGGAACTCTTTCCGTAACAAGTTTTTCAATTACTGTGTTGCGGACAAAGTCAGGCGGCAAAACAGCAAATACAATAAATAGCGCTGCCAGCGCTCCAAAAAAGAAAACAATACTTTCTCCCCATATCCTGAAACGGCTTTTTGGATAAAGGCAAAGATAAATTACAGCACTGTGGGATAAAAAAATCACTATTGTCCAAACAAGGATAAATTGTGTAAGAACGATACTCTGCCCTGCGATTTCTTCGCCGGAACGGGAAAGTAAAAGAAGGCGCAAGTTTACCCACGCCAGAAAAAAAGGTTCCAGCGCCGCAACTTTTGTCCACCACATATACAGTTTGGGATAAAACCAGATAATCACAGCAACCAACGGAATAATTACAAGCCATAGAATTATACCAATGCGGTCAAAGGCGACAGAAATACCCGGATGAATGTAGATCAATACAATTACGCTAAAGTAGAAAAACAGCCGCAGCCCCAACAAAACAATTGAAGATTTTTTCATAGCTTAATTCCTGCGTAGAACATTTCCATCTTATTTGCCTGGACATTCAACCGCTTTACGCTCTTACGAAACCATAAAGGAGACGGAGTACAGCCTTTAGAATAAAAATCACTTATTCTTAATATATCAACTTCCTTAATGGATTTTTCCGGCTGTATCAGAAAAAGTGTTACAGGCCGCGGATGACTAACAAGCAAAAAAGCTGGTAACCCAATGTCACAAGCAGTAGAAAAAACATACATATCTCCTATGCCGGATATGATTGCCGTTTCATTCTGCACAGGCATTAGCGGCAAACCTGTTAGCTCTTCAAAAAATGAGTCAAGATCATTTTGATCTTCTATTTCCCAACTGCCGCTTGCAGTGCGAACATCAAATATAAATGTAGAATTTTGTTCCATAAGGCTTCGCAAAAAATAAGAAAGCCTCGCCTTGGCTCGATCCAAAAGCCAAATAGCTTCCAATGAATTTGCGTTACCGTAATTGCGGAAAAAAACTTCTATCCGGCTTACTTTTTCCTGATTGTCCGTAGAAATGCGTGTTATAAGAGCATCGATTTTTTCTGAACTCTTCCAGTTAATGTCACGGAAACGGTCGCCCGGAGAATATTCCCTCATGTAATAACGTTCAATATCGGCTGCGGGTTTATTTTTTCTGTCTTCAGCGCCTGTTTGCGCGTTTATGTGAATTTTTTTTCCAAAACACGGAGCACACCTGACATTCACGGTTCTGTGTTGAGGCTGTCCGCAGGAAAAAGAAAAGAATCCAAAAATATCACGCAGCCGGCAAAATCCGTCTCCATGAAAAACCCCTGCTATGGGAAAATCCAGCGGCAATAACGACGCTATCTCCCCTCGCGGAACGGAAGTTTCTACCGATACACGGCAGCCGTTTTTTGTTCCCGCTTTTGAGCCGCCTGGTAAAAACCAACCCCGGACATAATAGTGCAGGCGGAAAAATAAAGGGACAGAGACGTCAAAGCCGCTGATCTGCGTTTGATGCTGCCCATCTATTCCTGAGTTAGCTGTCATGGGATACGGCGGTTTCCAGCCCGGCTCAAGCGTTTTTAACTTTTTTGATTTCCAGACGCCGACAAAACCAAGGATAAATAAAAGAAACAGCAAAGCCGAAGAAAGAACAATTTCATAAGCATTACGCAGAAAAAGAGAACGAATTAAAATAATCAGTGTTATAACAAGAACAGCTGCGCCAACCGGCGTAAAAATACCTGACCACTTGCTTATCCGAATAATTGGTCGAGCAGTGGGCTGGTTCGGCTTACACATTATTGTCCCTTATTATGCAAGTGGTCAGGCCGCTTAGGTTCTACCGGCACCGATTTTAATATGCTCGCCAGCGGAGCCTCCGGCGGTATGGAAGGATCACGGGTAATTATGCGGTGAGCCATGGTATGTATAAATATTTCCTTAATAATATCAACAGGGACATAATCCATACCGCGGCAGAGGGCCAAAGACCTTGCAAGCCGTGAGATACGTACGCCGGCTCGCGGGCTTGCCGGAGTTTCTATATCAGGATGTACTCTGGTTTGACGGACACAATTTACAAGATATGAAGTTACATCGGGATGCATCTGAACTGTGTCTACCATTTTTTTCCAGCGGATGATATCGGCGCTGTCGATAACACTTTTAAAACTGTCCCATGCATCAATTTTTCCGTGTCTGTTGATAATTTCTGTTTCATCTTCCAAAGAAGGATAACCAAGCGAAAGGCGAATCATAAAACGATCAAGCTGAGGCACAGGAAGCGGAAACAGGTGAACGCCCTTCAGGTTCATTGTAGCAATGATAAAAAAAGGATCCATTAGACGGTACAATTTACCTTCGATGGTAACGCTCTGCTCTTCCATCACCTGGAAAAAACTTCCCTGTGTTTTTGGAGTAAGCAGATTAATTTCGTCGCATAACACAAAATGCGCAAATATCGGTCCCTTGTTAAAGATCAGTTTTTCTGAATTTCCAATAAAACGGTTAAATCCAAGTATATCCTGCGGAAGAAGATCTACCGTACACTGGATACGGCTGAACCCTTCCATTTTTACACCGCCAATCGTTGCCAAATCCTCAGGCCGCCAGCGAATGGACTGAGCCAAAGCCCGCGCAAGAGAAGTTTTTCCAACTCCGTGGGAATCTGCAAGAATCACATGCCCGCCGGCTATCTGCGAAGCAATAATATATTCCAGCTTTTTTGCATCTACAGAAATTAAATTTCTGATATTGTTTATCAACAACTCGATTGATTGTTTTATTGGAGCAGCCATGACTTATGGTAGCGTAAAACAAAGCTGCTGAAAAGGT
>Ga0123356_10006750_pt1 | contig 11551 bp, 10 predicted proteins | sample TergutEmb28metaG_2_FD_92546 | JGI IMG/M metagenome (GOLD analysis project Ga0123356, IMG submission 92546) | Embiratermes neotenicus P3 segment gut microbial communities from Petit-Saut dam, French Guiana - Emb289 P3 | ecosystem: Host-associated > Arthropoda: Insects > Digestive system > Gut ... | reverse complement strand
CAGCCGGGGGAACGGCCGGTTCGCACCAGCCCAACGGGTCGGGGCCGGTTGGGCCAAACTAGATGCGGCCTCGGGCGCTGACCTAACCGGAGACGGCAAGAACGACCTAGTGGGCAGAACCGCCAAAGGCCAGTTGCTGTTCTATAAGGGTCTGGGCAATGGCCGGTTCGCCAAGCCAGTGCAGATTGGCAAAGACTGGGGCAAACCCTTCACCCAACCAGACTGCACCAACAAACCACCCAAAACCGGCCAAATGCTGCCCCTGTCATGGACCGGGCCTAAAAAGGCTAATTGATGTCAGCCCTGCTCTAGCACCAGACCTAGCCATCGCTCCGGACAGCCCCTAACTGCCCGGGGCGTTGGCTTCATTCAGCAGCTTTGAGGGCCTGACCCCACTTGACGCGGGCGCCGGTGTGGAGCAGCGAATGGGAGTAGAGCCGGCCGCCCAGCAGGATTGCGCCGTAGGTGGTAATGATCAAGATGATCAGCGCCACCACCGGCTCCCACCAGGGCACACCGCCCAACAACAACCGGGCCGGCATAGCCATGGGCGAGCTGAAGGGCACAAAGGACAGCACCCGCTGCATGCCCGGGTTGTTCGGCGAATAGACCACCAGCATGTAGGGCACCATGGCCAGCATCAACACTGGGAAGATCACGGCGCTAATGTCCTCGATCCGGCTGACCAACGCGGCGCTGCCCGCCAGCAGCGAGCTGAACAGCACAAAGCCCACAATGAACAGGATCAAGAACCACACCACCGTCCAAGAGACCACTCCTAGCAGGCTGGTCCAGCCCGTCGCCACCACCGCCAGCACCACCGCCACCAGCATGGCGGCCACCTGGGCTAAGGCCAGCACCGCGTTGCCCAGCACCTTGCCCGCCATCAAAGATTTAGCCGGCACGGCCGTCAACAGAATCTCTACCACCCGGGTCTGCTTTTCCACCACGGTGTTTTGCGCCGCGATCTGACCAAACATCATCACCACCACAAAGAACAAGATGCCGCAGCCCACCGTCACCAAAATGTGTAAGTTCGGGCTGATCTTGGGCGGATCGAGCAACACCACCTGTGGGGCAACCGTCAAAGCGCTCACCACCTGGTCTGGTTCTTGATCTAGGGCCAGGACCACGGTCTTGTCCTCACCGCTGCCCATGATCACCGCGGCCGTCACCGTGCCGTCTTTGACCTTGGCTTCTGCCTCAGCGGCGCTTTGTACCGGGAGCGCCTTCAAGCCAGCTTTTTCGGCCGATGCCGGCAACTCGCCAACCACCGCCACTTCAGTTTGGTCTGTGGTACCGCCACCAAAAAGGTTGTCATTCTTGGCCACCATCCCGCCGGCAAAAGTGCCGCCAAAGCCAATCAGCACCAAGATAACAAAACTAATCTGATACGCCTTTGAGCGCAGCTGGGTGCTGATCTCCCGGCCGGCCACTAGCCACCAACGCTGCAACATCACGCCACCGCCTTGTCTTCATCGGCTTGGACTTCATCCTTGATGACCTCCCGGAACACCTCCGCCAAACTAGGCAAGTGACGCCCAAAGCCACTCACCGCTCCCCGCCCCATCGCCAAACGCAACACTCCCTGGGCGGCCGAGTCCTCGGCATCGAACACCATCTTGGCGCCCTCCCGGGTGGCCTCCCCCACCCCGGGCTGACTGGCTACCCAAGACAAATCACCCGCCGCCTCTAGCCAGTAACGCTGGCCGGCGTAGGACCGCTGGAGCTCGGCGGTGGGACCAGCCGCCTTGATTTGACCAGCGGCAATGATCACCAGGTTGTCGGTGATGCGCTCCACCACATCCAGCTGGTGGGAGCTGAACAAGATGGGCACGCCCTGCTCGGCGAAGCTGCGCAGCACCGCCATCACCGTGTCCACCGCCATGGGGTCCAACCCGCTGAAAGGTTCGTCCAGGATCAGCAGTTCCGGACCTTGCACCAGCGCGGCGGCAATCTGAGCCCGCTGTTGGTTGCCCAACGAGAGCTCTTCCACCTTCGAGTTTGCCCTGGCCGCCAGTCCCAGCTGTTCCAGCAGGGCTGCGGTGCGTTTGGTGGCCGTGACTTTGTCTAGGCCATGCAAGCGGGCCAGGTAAACCAGCTGCTCCAGGACTTTCATCTTGGGGTATAGACCACGCTCCTCGGGCATGTAGCCGGCCCGTGCGGCAAAGGCGGCGCTCATGGGCTGGCCGTCCCACTCCACCGTGCCGCCGTTGGATGTCAACAGGCCCAGAATGATCCGCATGGTGGTGGTTTTGCCGGCGCCGTTGCCGCCCACAAAACCAGTCAATTGGCCATCTGGCACGTCAAAGGTGACGTTGTCCAGCACTTGACGGGTACCGAAGGATTTGCTGATTGAGCTGATCCGAAGCATCTAGACCCTCCAGGGCTGATAACAATGGGCTGCCTTGATGGTAGACGCTGAACGCCGGGTTGGTTGGGACCAAACTGGTACAAGGACCGGCCACTGGCGGCCTGGCCTGGCCAAGCGCGGGCTCCACCGGCTGGTGCATCGCTGCAACTGTCCTCAGATCAGGCCAAACACCTCAAAGATGGCCGCATTGACCGCCTGCATTTCGGCAAGGCTCAACCGGCCGACCATTTGCCCCAGCCTGGTCTCTGTGTCCACAGCTGAGGCTTGTTCGATCATCACCTGGGTCTTGGTGCCGGAAATGTCAATCACTGGGCGGAACGACGTTGGCACGCTTTTGGTGGAGGTGGGCGCGACAATGATGGTCGACAACGGCAAATAGTCGGGCTGCAGTACAACCGCGTACCGAGCGTCTGGCTGCTCGTGGCCTTTGGCGCCCTTGGCGGCTTTGAGACGATGAATGTCACCACGCATCGCCAGCACCCATGAAGTTGAGGATGGCCTGGGCCTCGGCTAGGTCTGCCTGGTCCTGGCTGACCCGCAGCGCTGCTTGGCGGATCGCTTCGCGGCGGGCCTGGCGCGCCGTGTCGAGCACGGCGTCGCGGACAACTTGAGACTTGGTGTGACCGGACTGTGCCGTCAGATAGGCAATTGCCTGATCTACCTCTGGGTCAACACGTAATGTCAGAACTGCCATACACGCAACGTATCACACAATGTATGACAAACCTGCTTCAGCTCTTGGCCAGTTGGCGCTCGGCCGCCTCGACCACGTTGAGCAGCAGCATTGCCCGGGTCATTGGTCCAACCCCTCCTGGGTTGGGGCTGACCCACCCAGCCACCTCAGCCGCCTCCGGGGCAATGTCCCCGGCAATGACTGACTTTCCCGTGACTGGGTCTAGGCGACGCGACACACCCACATCCAGCAACACCGCACCTGGCTTGACGTCCTCCGCCCTGACCAGGCCGGGCACACCAGCCGCCGCCACAATCACATCGGCTTGGCGCAGCAAAGCCGGCAGATCCTTGGTGGCGGTGTGAGTCAGGGTGACCGTGGCGTTGATGGCCCGCCTGGTCAGCAACAGGCCAATGGACCGCCCCACCGTCAGCCCCCGGCCCAGCACCACCACGTGGGCACCGGCCAAGTCAATGCCGTTGCGTTGGACCAGCTCAACAATGCCGCGCGGCGTGCACGGCAATGGCGTGGTCAAGGGCCCGTCCAGGGCCGCCACCAGGGCACCTAAGTTGGCCGGATGCAGGCCGTCGGCGTCCTTGGCCGGGTCAATGGCGTTAATCGCGGCGGTGGCGTCAATCTGCCCCGGCAGCGGTAGCTGCACAATGTAGCCGGTACAGGCCGGGTTGGCGTTCAGAGCGGCGATGCCGGACATCACCTCAGCCGGCGCGGCGTCACTTGGCAGGTCTATCCGGATCGATTCGATGCCCACCTGGGCGCAATCACGGTGCTTACCGGCCACGTAGATGGTTGACCCGGGGTCATCCCCTACCAGTACGGTGCCCAGACCTGGGCTAATACCCTTGGCTTTGAGCGCTTTGACTCGTTCGGCTAGGTCAGCCTTGATCTGGTTCGCGGCTAGCTTGCCGTCTAGTATCCGCGCGCTCACTGGACTAAGCCTTGGTACAAGGGAAAGTTCTCAGCCAGGCGAGTTGTCCGCGCTGCTAAAGCTGCGACATCGGCCCCTTGCTCATCACGCAAGGCCACGGCAATCACATCCGCCACCTCAGCAAACTCGGTGGGCCCGAACCCGCGGGTGGCCAGCGCCGGGGTACCAATCCGCAAGCCGGAGGTGACCCGCGGCGGGCGTGGGTCCCAAGGAATGGCGTTGCGGTTGACAGTGATCCCCACGGTGTCCAACAGGTCTTCGGCCTGCTGGCCGTCCATGTTGGAGTGACGCAGGTCCACCAGCACCAGGTGGACGTCCGTGCCACCGGTCAAAACCGAGACCCCAGCAGCGCCAACATCACTCTGAGACAGACGCTCAGCCAGGATTTGAGCACCTTCCAGGGTGCGCCGTTGACGTTCGGCAAACTCAGCTGTTTGAGCGATTTTTAGCGCCACCGCCTTGGCCGCAATGATGTGCATCAAGGGCCCACCTTGTTGCCCAGGGAAGACCGCCGAGTTGATCTTCTTGGCCCAAACTTCAGCGTTGCCAGCCAGAATCAGGCCGGAGCGTGGACCCCCAATGGTCTTGTGCACGGTGGTGGTGGTGACGTCTGCCACCGGCACCGGATTGGGATGCAGGCCGGCTGCCACCAGGCCGGCAAAGTGAGCCATGTCGACCCAAAGGTAGGCGCCCACCTCGTCAGCAATCTGACGGAAGGCCTGGAAATCAAGCTGCCGGGGGTAGGCACTCCAACCGGCAATGATCACCTTGGGGCGGTGTTCCAGGGCGGCCTGACGCACTAACTCCGGCTCAACCACGTAGGTTTCGGGGTGTACACCGTAAGCCGCTACGTTGTACAACCGGCCTGAGAAGTTGATTTTCATGCCGTGGGTCAGGTGCCCGCCGTGGGCTAATTCCATGCCCAACAGGTTCTCGCCAGGCTGCATCATGGCCACTAGGGCGGCGGCATTGGCTTGGGCTCCGGCGTGCGGTTGGACATTGGCGTAGGCCGCACCAAAGACTTGCTTGGCGCGCTCAATCGCAAGGCTCTCAGCCACATCGACGTACTCGCAGCCGCCGTAGTAGCGCATGCCGGGGTAGCCCTCGGCGTATTTGTTGGTTAGCACTGAGCCTTGGGCTTGCAGCACGGCGCGGGGAACAAAGTTCTCCGAGGCAATCATTTCCAGCTTGGTGCGTTGTCGGTTCAGTTCGTTGTCAAGTACCTCGGCAATATCTGGGTCAATTTGCCGAATGTCGGCAGCCAAGAAATCGATGGGTAGATCGGCCACGGGCCCTCCTCGTTTGTCAGGTTGGAACCTTGAGGTTCTATGAGACATCACCCTCAACGGCACCCAACTGTGCTTGTTCGCTCTCGGCGGCCCAGGCGTGCGACCCCGCAACTGATTTGATGTGCCGCTCCCCGGTGGTCAGCCACCCGAGCGCCAGTTGCGGCACAGACCCATGTTAGTGCCCAAGCCAGCCCAGCGAGTGGACAAATTGGCCTAGAGCTTCGGAGAACGAAAAACAGGCTGTCAAGACGCCGCAACGGCGGCTGCCGCCGCCACCGGCGGCCACTGCCCCAGCCTCCCAAGCCGCAAAGTGACCCACGACTATGTCAGCAGCGCCCAACAGCACCTGGTATTTGGTTAGGAGGCCGACTCAGACCAAGGTAAGCCCACTAACCGCTACACCAGCGGCTACCGCCGGGCTGACCGGCAACTGTGGAATCAGACAAGCTTGCAGGGCATGATAAATGTCCGGCTTGCCTGGCCACAAGGTGGCACCAGGCTGGCCCTGCGGGCTCAGTTCGTGGTGCCAAGAGCCGTTGGCTTGGTCTACGAAATGGCTGTCAATCACTTGCCACCAACGCTGATAGTCAGCCAGATAGGTTGGCTCTCCGGTGGCTTGGTGCAACACCGCGGCCGCGGCTGTGGCCTCGGCCATGACCCAATGCAAGCGCTCACGAATCACCACCGAACCAGCCCAATCGGTGGTGTAAACAAAGCCAGGCATGGGCCCGGCTTCCCAGCCATCAGCCACTGCCCGGTCATACAGCGCCCTGGCCGCCTGTTCGATCCAACTGGGGGCGGCGGCCCCGAGGTGGCTGGCCAACTGTAAGAGCAAACGGGCCCACTCTAGACCGTGGCCTGGTGTGGCCCCGTAGGGCCGGAACTGATGCGCCGGGGTGGCCTGGTTGTAGTCCAGATCGACCGACCAATCAGGCCGGAAGTGCTCCGGTATGCGCCAGGTGTTAGACCGGGCGTGTTGGTCAATCACCAACTGGCACATTGCTAGAGCTCGCTGGCTCCACTGGCGCTCGCCCGTGGCTACCGCTGCTGCCAAGAAAGCCTCCACGGTGTGCATGTTGGCGTTGGCGCCGCGGTAAGGCTCAAGCCAGCTGAAATCCTGGTTGGCTAGGTCCGCCATCGCCCGCCGGCCTGATTCCCAAAAGTGCTGTTCCATCACTGCCAAGGCTTGGTCTAGTAGCCCACGGGCGCCTGGCCGGCCGGCCAACACTGCTGAGGCCGCCGCTAGTACCACAAAGGCGTGGCCGTAGGCTTCTTTGGTGGTCAAGGCCGGGGCGGCCGTCGCATCCAAAGCCGCGTACCAGCCACCATTGACTGGGTCGGCGAATGGCCCCGCCAAAGCGGCTAGGCCGTGATCAGTCAGAGCTGCCGCCCCGGGGTGACCCAGCATGCTGGCTAGGGCAAAACAGTGGGTCATGCGACAGGTAATCCACAAAGGCCGTCCCATCGCTTGGTCCGGACAGCCGAACTGATCGAGGTAGCCAAAGCCGCCCGTCGGTTGATGCGACTGGGCACCAAATCGCAACAAGTTCTGGGCCATGGCGTTCAAATAAGCCGCTGCGCCAGGCCCATCTGGCACCATCATGGACACTCCTCGTTGCCTTCAAGACTTGACAACACCCTACCCCGCTAGGGACCCTATTGGCCATGACCTCAGCTGGTCCCGGTTCACAAGGCGCTCTGCGCCAGGCTAATCTACGCCGCGTTCTTGAGGAGGTCCGGACAGCCGGATCGTTGACTCAAGCACAGATTGCCCGGCGTACCGGGCTCTCGCCTGCCTCAGTCACCAACCTGGTCAGGACCCTGGCTGAAGGCGGCGCTGTGCGAGTAGTTTCCACCACCGAAGCCGGCCGGCAATGCCGCTTGGTCACCTTGGCTGGAACCGACGGTTATGTCCTAGGAATTGACCTTGGCCGGTCTCATCTGCTGATGTGCATTGCCGATTTGAATTGGCGGGTGGTAGTCGAAGGGGCCAGAGCCACCACCCCTGAAACAGCTGCTTCTGTCGGGTTGGCTTTGTGTCAAGAACTCAGCGCTGAACTGCTGGATAGAGCTGGCATACCACCCAACCGGCTCCTGGCCGGGGCAGTGGGTGTACCCGGGCCGCTGGATTCATCCACCATGCACATTGGGGCTGGCACGCTGCTGCCACAGTGGACCGGCATGGACCTGAAAAAGGCCTTTGAACAGGCGCTTGACCTACCGGTAGTGGTGGACAATGACGCCAACATTGGCGCGCTGGGCGAATTTGCCTGGCAGCGGTCAATCAGACCGCGTGGCTCGCTGATCTACCTGCGGCTGGCCACCGGCATTGGCGGCGGGCTGATGCTGGGCGGTCAACTGCACCGTGGCGCGGCCGGAACTGCCGGCGAGGTAGGGCACATGACCATCGATGAGGGCGGGCGGCTGTGCCGCTGCGGCAGCCGGGGTTGTCTTGAGACTCTGGCTTCCACGCCGGTGATGTTGCAGGTCCTTTCGGGGGCGCTGGCCGCACCGGCTGACCTGCAAACCTGGATGGACTTGGCTCGCCAGGGTCACACCGCCTCGGTGCGGTTGCTTGAAGAAGTGGGACGGCACGTCGGTACTGCCGTGGCCAATTTGTGCAACTTCATTTCACCAGATCGGGTGGTGCTGGGTGGACCCATCACCGAAGCCGGCCATTTGTTGCTGGGCCCGGTGCGCGACGAGGTTGGCCGCCGTGCCATGCCAGCCACCTCTCGAGTGGTGAAGATCGACATCACCCGCCACGGCGGGCGAACCGAGATGCTTGGCGCGGTGGTCTTGGCCCGCGAGCTGGCTTTGAGCCAAACCCCACTGTCTTCACTTTTTGAAGGCTAGGTAACGGTTTTGTCACATATTGGCTTCATCTCTTGCATGATGAAACCAAGACTGTGAGGGTGGAGTCCTAGTGCTTGATGGCGGTGAGGCCTGCACCCAAACTGGTGCGGGCCCGCCGCACGGGCAGCAACCAGCCAGCCCGTGGCACAGACAGATAGTTAGCAACGCGGAGGAACAATGCGACGGAGCATGACACTGATAGCCGTTCTCGCAGCGGCTGGCCTGGCCCTGGCGGGCTGTGGCACAAATGACGATGGCGGTGACACCCCCACCAATGCCGCTCCCACCACGGAGGCTGCCCCCACCGGCGAAGCAGGCGACGCAGCCAACCAGGTGGAGGTCTTCACTTGGTGGACCACCGGCTCAGAGGCCCAAGGCCTTGAAGCCCTCCAGGGCGTTCTGGCCACCAAGTACCCCGATGTGAAATTCGTCAACGGCGGCGTCACCGGTGGCGGCGGGTCCGGCAAGGACAAGCTGCAGACCCGGCTAGCAGCCAACAACCCACCGGATTCGTTCCAAGCCCACGCGGGGGCGGAGATGATGGACTACATCGCTGCTGAACAGGTCCAGGACGTGTCCTTCCTGTACAGCGAATTTGGCTTGGATAAAGTCTTCCCAGACGACCTACTGGCCTTAGTGACCAAGGACGGCAACAAGTACTCAATCCCATCAAACGTCCACCGGGCCAACATTTTGTGGGCTTCGGTGCCGGTCCTAACCGACGCTGGCATTGACCCGGCAAGCATCACCTATGACTCCTTCGACGCCTTCATTGCAGACCTGGAAAAGATCAAGGCCGCCTCGCCGGACATCACACCTCTGTCGCTGGGCACCACCTGGACTCAGGTACACCTGCTTGAGACCGTTCTGATAGCTGAACTAGGCCCAGCCGCCTACAACGGTTTGTGGGATGGCTCGACCGATCCTGCAGGAGCCGATGTCACCAAGGCACTGGAGACCTTCCAAAAACTGCTGGATTACACCAATGCCGACCGTGACTCGATCGATTGGGAACCAGCCACCCAGATGCTCCTAGACAAAGAAGCCGCCTTCAACATCATGGGCGACTGGGTGCCCGCGTTGTTCATGGAGAAGGGCGTGACGGAAGGCACCGATTGGGCATGGGCGCCGTCGCCAGGCACCAACGGGGTATTCGACTTCCTGGCTGACTCATTCACTCTGTGCGTGGGTGCACCAGATCCCGAGGGCGCCAAAGCCTGGCTAGACGTCATCTCTTCAGTTGACGGTCAAAAGGCCTTCAACCAGATCAAGGGTTCCATCCCGGCTCGCGTTGACGTACCGATGGATGAATTCAGTGCCTACCAGCAGGCCGCTGCGGCAGCCTACGCCCAGGACACCATTGTTGGTTCGTTGCAGCACGGCGCAGCCGCCACCATTGCCCAGGGCGCCTCGACTGGCGAGGCAGTTGGCGCCTTCACCGCTGGAGCCACCGACCTGGCCGCCTTCCAGGCAGCCTTTGCCAAGGCCATCAGCGGCTAAGAGCCTGCCAAACACCGGTGGGTCGGCCAGGCTAGGCAACTAAGCTGAATCAAGCCAGGCCACCACCTTCGGCGTGACGCGCCCCACTCCGCCCACCTGGGCCGGGGTGGGGCGTGCCGCGCCCAACAAAAAACAGCATCGGTACAGGTATGACAACCACCAACCAGCGCACACTGCCGCCCCCCAATCCCACCCGGCAGGTCACCAAACCCTCCCGCCTCAACACCAAGTGGCGCCGCTATGGCCCACCGCTGCTGCTGATTGCACCCTCAGTAATTCTGATTGGAATCTTTGTCTACTACCTGATTGGTTCCAGCGCCTGGCTGTCCCTGCAAGACACCAACACCAATCCGCAATTCGCTGGTGTTGAGCCTTCCAACACGGTGTGGTTCCAGAACTATATTGACCTGCTGAAAGACCCGGCCTTCCTGTACGCCATCCGCAACCTAGCGCTGTACACAGTGGTATTTGTCGCTGGCACCATGTTCTTTGGCTTCTTGTGGGCGTGGATCCTTGAAAAACGAGCCAAGGCTGAGGGCCTGTTCCGCACCATCTTGTTGTTCCCCATGGCCATCTCTCCGGTGGCCGCCGGTGTGGTGTGGCGCTGGCTGCTCAACCAGAACACCGGCGCCAAAGCCAGCGGCCTCAACCGTCTATTTGAAATGACGGGCCTGACTTTCCTGGAGAACCCCTGGTGGTCCGTGCTCAACTGGGGCATTGCCGCCATCGCCATCCCATCAATATGGCAGTTGAGCGGCTATGTAATGGCTCTGTTCCTGGCTGGTTTTAGAGGCATCCCAGACGAGCTAAGGGAAGCCGCCCGGGTCGATGGCGCCAACGAATGGCAGCTCTACCGCCACGTGCTTTTCCCCCAACTCTCCCCGGTGGTCCTCAGCGCCTTGATCATCTGTGGACACATGTCGCTGAAGGTGTTTGACATCATCATGACCATTGCCGGTAAGGACACCTACGCCCCCAGGGTGCCAGCCACGGTGATGTACCAAGCCTTCTACAAGGGCCAATACTCCACCGCTTCAGCCGTGGGCATTCTGCTCTTGCTGGCGGTGCTAGCGCTGATCATTCCCTACTTGGTGCATGTGGCGAAGGAGGATAAGTGATGCCTACCCTCACCACTGGTCTTGAAACCCAAACGCCTCAAGCCAAACTGGTTGGCAAGGGCTTTGATTGGGGCCGCCTAGTCCGCTATGCCCTGCTCATCACCTTCTGCCTGTTTGTGCTGATGCCGGCCTATGTCATGGTGATCACAGCCTTCAAACAGTCCACCAGTCCACGCGATGCCTGGAACCCGGTAGACGTGTGGACGTTCCAGCATTGGATCACCGCTTTCCAGGGCACCGTGGCCCGTCCTGGTGTAGGTGGCCCCATGCTGCGCACTTTGATGATGGTGGCACCGGCCGCCATTATCAGCTCCTTTTTAGGGTCAATGAACGGCTTTGTCCTATCACGCTGGCGTTTCCCCAAGGCCAACATTGTCTTTGCCCTGCTGTTGTTCGGCATGTTCATCCCCTACCAGGCTGTGATCATTCCGCTCTACGGCATGGTCAACTCCCTGCAAAGCGGCATGGGCAATCTGTCACAGGTGACCCAGACCATCTTGACCTTGATCATGCTGCACACCATCTACGGCATACCGATTACCACCCTGATCTTCCGTAACTACTACCAATCGGTGCCCACCGAACTGATTGAGGCGGCCAAGGTGGACGGCGCAGGCATGCTGCGCACCTATGCCCAAGTAGTGCTACCCATCTCCATGCCCAGTTTTGTGGTGGTGTTGATCTGGCAGTTCACCAGTGCCTGGAACGATTTCCTGTTCGCCCTGTACTTCTCACCCAGCCCGGACTCCGCGCCGGTAACAGTGACCCTAAACACGTTGGCCTCGCCCGGGGGTG
>Ga0123356_10006749_pt1 | contig 11551 bp, 7 predicted proteins | sample TergutEmb28metaG_2_FD_92546 | JGI IMG/M metagenome (GOLD analysis project Ga0123356, IMG submission 92546) | Embiratermes neotenicus P3 segment gut microbial communities from Petit-Saut dam, French Guiana - Emb289 P3 | ecosystem: Host-associated > Arthropoda: Insects > Digestive system > Gut ... | reverse complement strand
AGTCGTGCAGTAATACCGGGCACCATCGGCAGAATAAATACGAGGCAATCAGGTGATGGTTTCGTTATGTGGATAGTTGACACGGACAGTCCCGGCAAGCCTGTTATAGGCGATAAATGGAGCCTGCCGAGAGATGCCGGAGGTGCATGGGCAAGGCTTTGGATTCCGATGCCTATGCCTGCAACTGTCAGTGGTGCTGCGTTGGATGTCAATATAACCGGCTGGCATACGCCAAGACCGGAGGTTATAGCAACCATGAACGACGGTATATTAGGAAATCCGGATTATATCGGAGGAATCCGCTTCGCACCGCCTCCGCCGAACTCACCGCCGCCACCGGCTGCTGTCACTGACCAGCTGAATAGAGCAAATTGGGTTGAGATACCCGCTAACAGTCTTCCTCCCGGTTTAAATCTGCACATTTCGAACGGTCAAATATTCGGCACGCCCACAGCACCGGGAACATTTAGATTTAATGTAGGATTAACTCTGCCGGGATCAATGACAATAATGTATCCGGAAGCTGAAGACGAACAATACTCAATCTTTATTGATACACTGCGTCCCCTTATAGGAGATGTTGATAACAGCGGCGCTGTGGATTTACGCGACCTTATGCTGCTCAGAAGGTATATTAACAAGGAGCTGAGCGAAGAGGAACTACGCAGATTTAACACAGACAACGCAGATATAAACGGTGATGGCAGGATAGACCATAACGATGTAATAACGCTTGCCTGGTACTTTACGCAGGACGGAAGAATACTACCCGGACAGCAATCACAAGGGTAAAGCGGGGTAAATATAATGAAAAGACTTTTAACAATAGTACTGATATTAATATTGCTCTCAAGCACGATCGCTCCGCTCACAGCATCGGCAAGCGGGTTGACCTTTACAGCCGGCTCGGGAGTGGCTGCACGCGGCACCCCTATTACACTACCTATCACTGTCAGCGGCAATACAACGGGTTTTTCAGCTGTTGTATTAACTGTAAGATATGATAACACCAAGCTGGACTTATTGGGCGTAGACGGTCTTATCAGGGAAATGCCTGTGACCCAATTTGAAGAAATTCCCGGAGACGGCACAGGCTGGATATCACAATGGATTCTTCTCGGAGATCCTTTTGGAAGCGGAAACTGGATATGCAGTGACAATACTGATCTTGTTAACCTGAGATTTAGAGTAAGACAAAATGCAGCGTTAGGGGAAACACCTATAACTCTATCATTTTCGGGTGCTCCCGCAGCCGGTAATCCGGTCAACAGAGGTGGTTCTTTTGTTACAGCCTTTGAGCCGCGTCAGGGAATCCTGAACATAGTCGATACAGCTCCGACTCCTCCTCCGCCTCCCGGCCCTGAAGAGTTTCAGCTTATAGTAATAGGCACAGGAACAGGCGGAACACAATCCGCCAATCACACAAAGGGCGTAACTGTCGGATTAAATGCCGGAACACCACCATCAGGACAAACATTTTTAAACTGGTCTGTTATACCAAACACTCTGGCGATAACAAACCCGACAAGCCCGACAACAGCATCTATAGCTATGCCGGAAGATGTTACATCCATACCGAGTAGAATTATAACTGTCACGGCAAACTGGTCCGGCAGTACAGAGCCGAGCCCGAGTCCCAGCCCCGGTGCAAGCCCCGCTCCTAGTCCGGGCGCAAGCCCCGCTCCTAGTCCGGGCGCAAGCCCCGCTCCTAGTCCGGGTGCAAGCCCGAGTCCCGGAACCGGTGGAGCGAGCCCGAGTCCCGGTGCCGGTGGAGCGAGCCCCAGTCCAAGTCCCGGTCAGGGAGGAATTGCAATTATTTCACATTTCGGCACATGGACCGGCGCAGGTACATCAACAGCTAGAGTTGATGCAGACCATAACAGGTTTGTCAGACTCACAAAAGCAGGAGTTGTTATAGATTCAACCCACTATACAGTAACAGCGGGAAGCACAGTTATAACGTTGAATGAACCCTACATAAGAACCCTTACGGCAGGCACTCATACTTATCGTGCGGAGTTCCAACAGGGCTACGCCGATTTGAACTTGATAATCAGTACGGACTTCGGCCGTGTACCCCAAACAGGAGTCATGGACATAACAGGTGCGGTGGTTATCATGTGGGTGTCGATCCTGCTGACAGTTTCTTTAAGCGCTTATTTACTCTGGCACATTAAAATAAAGAGTAAGCGGGCGGACTCAGAGTCTCATATTAAAAAATAATGGCAGATAGAAGCAAAAGTCCGGTAAAAGCATCAGAAGAAACCGCAGAACATAAAATAAAGCAAAAAAGAACTAAAAAGCGTTTTCGCGGAATATCCGTAAAAACCGCATTGATAATAACCATAATCGTTGTTGGCTGCATAGCTGTCTTTTCAACGGTTATGGTCATCAGGCATACGAGCCAGCTTAGAGCATCGGAAGCAGAAACTGAGTTGCTGAGAGAAATTGCAGAAGAAATAGAAGCAGAGTCATATAATTTTTCACAAAGTGAACTGGAACAGGAAATGCGCCGTATAAACCCCGACTATGTAGGCTGGATACGAATCGACGGAACAAATATCGATTATCCCGTTGTACGCGGCAGTGACAATGAAAAATATATTCATACATCGTTTTACGGTGAAGAAAACATCGCGGGTGCAATTTTTATGGACTACCGTAATGTTGGAGATTTGTTATCCTACAGGGCGGGAGAGGCATTGCCGCATATAATTCTTTACGGTCATAACCTGCAACGCGGCGGTATGTTTACAGACTTACGGCGCTTTGTAGGCAGTAGATTTTTAGAGGAAAACAATATAATCACGTTAATTATCGGTGACGAAACGGTTGAGTTCGAAATCTTCTCTGCAAGGCTGTCGGATATAAATGACCCCGCGTATTATCTGAGCTTCGATGCATCGCATTCCTTCCCCCGCTTCGCCGACAGGGTAGGAGCACCAATCCAGGCAACACAAATAATAACCCTCTCAACATGCGCCCGCCGCGACGGCGGAGGCGACGCAAGAGTAATAGTCCAAGGCTACCGCCTATTAAGTTGATGTGGTGCCCGGGGTTGGGGGGGTAGTGTGCGCTTGCACTCGAAGCTGTATTTTTAGCAATTTCGTCACTCAAACAGGTGTGCATACATTTTGCATAAGTAATTATGATAAGCATGTTCCGCACACAACTCGCTTTGGAAATTGAAAAACACAGTCTTCTCGTCGCGCTTCAACCCGCTTCTACATAGAAATAAAAAACTTTTTTTCAAAAAACGCTAAAGTTTTGCTAAAAAGTTACGATATGTCGATAAAGGAGTAAAATATGTCAAGGATGCAGAGAACGGAATTTTACTAATGTATATCGACAATATTTGTTTGAACATTGTACCGACGGATAACAGTGCTTACACCTCACAGAATCAACCTGTAGCCAACCCTGATGAAAGCGGATCATTTCTGGCAGTTTTATCGGAAACCATAAATGAAGCAGTGTGTCCGCCTGAAGCACAACCACCTGCACCCCCTGCATATTCATATACGTACGCGGAGTCTGTAGCAGCAAATGCAGCCGATTTTGAGAATGCTGATACAAGTGCCGTCGCTGGTGCCAATACGAGTCTCAATGAAACTGCACAAGCGACTGCAAATGAAAATGTGAGTGCTCCGCCACCCATGGATTCGGTTCCCCCGGTCATTATGTCAGCACCGGTGGAGTCCGAAACTTCTTATATTAGCAAGTATTATCCGATTGAAGAGACTGAAGTGGTCGGAAAAATCGTAGAGGTCAGGCAGATCATAAACAGTCAAGACCTGTCGGGAAAAACAGATATAGAAAAATATGATTACATAGAGAACCGGTTTATCGATACATTTGGCAAGGATTTTATGATGGCTCGCGATTTATACCTTCCAAGCTCAATGTTCTACATGATAGGTGTCGAGTTCAGTGATGCGTTAGGCAGGCATATCCAGAATCCCGAGCAGGTTAACCGTCAGCGATTGCATGGTGATGCAACTGCAGCTGAAATTCAGGATAAAATAAGAAGTAATTACTCCGCAGATATGACGAATCGCGATTTGATTCTGATGGTGAATCAAATGCGTAATGAGGGTGTTCTTGATATTGATTCGGTACGCTCACTTGGTGAGGCTGGCGCAAGAAAGCTTATGGATACCCTTGCAACAGTCAAAAAGTATATGCGCTACAGTACAAAGTCCTCAGAACAAGGCGGGACTGCAGCAATGTCACTTGCAGAACGTGACAGAAATTGGGTTGCCATTCTGGACAAACCGGTCAATTTGCATCAATTACTAGCCACATATAATGTATGGAAGCAATACGGCAAGGTAGATATTGGTCAGGATTCCGCTCCTTTCCTGGTAAAGCATATGGGCGGGGTATTGGGCAGTGATGGTATGTTTATAATTGATGCTCCATCGGATGGTGATACGGCGTGGTGGGAAAGATATATGAACCTGCTGCTTTCAGAGCTTGATGAGTACAATGACCTCATCCGGAGCCGTATGGCAATGATTGACGGGGCGGAGGCTTCAGTAATGGGAGCATATCAGGGAACCGGTGAAAACCCCGGTATCGGCGAGAACCCCGGCGTTGGTGAAAATGCACAGTCCGGTATAAACGGAGAAGCAGGAGAAAGTCAAGGCGTTGAGGAAGCCCCGGGAGCGGAAGATAGTCAGAATGCAGAAAACACCGGTGAAGGCACCGGGGGCGAAGGCTCCGGCAGTGAAAGCTCCGGCAATGAAGGCTCCGGCAGTGAAAGCTCCGGCAATGAAGGCTCCGGCAGTGAAAGCTCAGGCGGCGAAGGCTCAGGCGGCGAAGGCTACAGCGGCGATAGCTCCGGCGGCGAACAGGCAGGCGTAGCAGCGTAAGTCAAAGCTTTAATAGTCAAGGGGCTGTTTATCAGCCCCTTTTCTGATGCATACGTAGCGTAGAAACGCAGTAGAAACGCATAAATAGCATAGAAATGCACAAATACTTGTTATATTTGTGTCAATACATTATAATACAAGGTCAGAGGTGGCACTTGATTTAGCATTTGGAAAGGAAAAGGGGAGAATGAAAAGATTTACGGCACTGTTTCTTTGCATAATTGCTGTTATCACCTTTCTAAACGCATGTCAAAGCAACATCGTTGATGAAAATGAAACAGGTGAGCAAAAGAAAGAAATAAAGGTATTATTACCGGAGCACCCGTATGCGGATTTGCTGATATCCATGATTCCGGAGTTTGAAAATGAGACAGGAATCAGTGTTATAGTTGAGCAGATTGGCGAAGGTGATATTACCAATAAACAGGTAGAAGCGATTGAAAAGGGCGAGTTTACAGCGGATGTATTTATGACGCGCCCGATGACGGAAACATTAACCTTTCTGAAAAACAATTGGATGATGCCATTAAATGACTATGATTTTTCAGACTACCCCGATAATACGCTGGAAATAGGCTTCAGAGACGGTGTTGCATACTTTGTTCCACTGGTTGTTGAGTGGCAGGTTCTTTATTACAGAAAGGATTTACTTCAGGCGGCAGGTCTTGATGTGCCATCGACCCTTGAGGAGTTGGAGGAAGCCGCGAGTATCCTGAACACAGACGATATAGCGGGCTTTGCTTCACGCGGTGCAGGCTCACCGGCTGTATCACAGATATCAGGCTTTATTTATAACTTCGGCGGCAGATTTATTAAAAACGGAGCTGCAGCATTTGACAGCACGGAAGCAGTGGAAGCCATAAGCTTATATGGCAGACTTCTGGGCATGTACGGACCGGACGGCGTAGATACAATGTCCTGGAGTGAGATCATGTCTTTGTTTCAGGCAGGCAATGTTGCAATGTGGACTGACGCATCTGTATTTTACGGTCAGCTAATCGACCCTGAGGTATCACAAGTAACCGTAGAAAACATTGGAGTCGCAAGCCTTCCGAGAGGACCGGTGTCTGACTCGCCATATTTAATGACATCTTGGGGTATGAGTATATCATCAAAAACTGAAGACCCTGATTCATCAATGTTGTTTCTTAATTGGGCTACGAGTAATGAGATGGCAAAAAAAGCCATGGCTGAAAACATTCCGACCGCACGGGCTTCCGTATGGAATGACCCTCTGGTAACAGAGTCTATCAACCCTGAAATTGTCGCAACAATGATTCACGCCACACAGTTCGGATATCCTTACGCCTTACCGTTTATGACCTCTATAGTCCGCGCAAGGGAGCTCATTGGCGATGTCATTTCAGAATCAATAAATACCAGCGGAACATCTCCTAGACTTCAAAGCCTGGCAACCCAAAGAGCCGCAGATGTCAATGAGCTGCTAAGAGAAGACGGTGAGTACGGCACGGCAAGGTAGAAACGGCGATTTACTGAAAAGAGAAAAAAACACAAAAAGGACAGCCTTGATTTGATTACTGATAAAATTAAGATTTCTTCCGGTATCAGGACAAAAACGACATTATATATTATAAGCTCGGTAATAATCACTTTTGTTATTATCAGTGCTGTATTGTTTATTTCCTTGCTAAACTCACAGCGGCAATCCGCCGCGGCTGAGTTTTACAGTATTGCAGGAAGACATGTGGCGGATTTTGACAGAAAAATCAATAATGCACTTGACTATCTATCATCAGTAACAAGCGTTCTTGAGTTCCAGATAAACGAGGGGCAAATCGACAGAGAAGCTCTTCATAGGACTATGTACTATATGTTTGACGGTCATTCGGTAACAAGCTCAAGTATATACTTTGACGCAAACATGTATGACGGGAGAGACGCAGATTATATAGGAACGGTATACGGAACCCCGACAACAGGGCGAATTGCCTATTACTTCTACCGTTACGAAGACAGAACGGGATACAGGCAGGAAGCTCTCAGAGATGATATGGGATTTGCTTCACTTATTTATCTGGCAGTAAAAGAGGCAGGTGCTCCGACCTTTACATCTCCGGTGATTTATGATATCGGCGGAGTGGAAACAATGATGTTTTCAATCGCATATCCTATTTTCGATCAGCAAAATGAGTTTATCGGTGTTGTAACAGCCAATATCTTTCTGGACGATCTTCATGAGCAAATCCAAGCCGAGGAAATATATGAAACAGGTTATGTAATTATCGTAAACAGCAAAGGATATATGGTATACAGTCCGCGACCTGAAGACATCGGGCAACCTCGTGCGGATTTAGGTTTTACATATCCGCTTCCGCCCGATGATGTGACGTCGCAGATTTTTAATGCCAGATCGATTCTTAATAATCAAAGAACGCTGCTGGCGGGTCAAACACTGTTTTACCCGCAAATAGACGCTCGCTTTTATGTGTCGGTCGCCGCACCGCTTGTGGAAATCAACGCGAGTGGAAGAACTGTGTTGGTAACGGTAATTACACTCAGTGTTTCGTTGCTGATTCTTTTAACGGCTTTCCTGTATTATCTGATCGGCAGATTAACCAATCCGCTTATCGAGTTTACAAAAAGCACTCAGGATATAACAGAAGGAGACTACAGTGTTAGAATAACCGGTGATTATCAGGATGAGTTTGCGGTCTTGAAGGACTCTATGAATAAGATGATTGAACGCATCGAAAACTCGTTCAGCGAAGCGGATTACAGAAGAGTTACGGAAGAAAAAATGAAAGCTGAGGAAGTATCGCGGACCAAGTCGGCATTTCTTGCAAATATGAGTCATGAAATCCGGACTCCGATGAACAGTATTATCGGTTTTTCAGAGCTTGCTTTAGATGATGATATATCAAGGAAAACAGAAGATTATTTATATAATATACTTGAAAACTCAAACTGGCTTTTAAAAATTGTTAACGACATTCTGGATATTTCGAAAATAGAAGCGGGCAAGCTAAAGCTCGAGAACATACCCTTTAATATGCATGACTTGTTCACGGCCTGCCGGACTATTGTTTCTCAAAAAGCGGATGAAAAAGGAATAACCTTGCATTTTTATGCGGAGCCGTCTATCGGAAAGATACCCCTTGGAGACCCGACGAGACTGAATCAGATTCTAACCAATATTCTCTCTAATGCAGTTAAATTTACCAGCTCGGGAATAGTAAAAATCCGCTCTAACGTTGTTGCTTCAACAAATGATTCGGTTACTATGCATTTTGAAGTAAAAGACAGCGGTATCGGCATGACTGCCGAGCAGATAGAGCGTATATTTGATGTATTTGTACAGGCGGAGTCCGGTACGACACGCAAGTATGGCGGCACAGGTCTGGGTCTTGCGATTACAAAACATCTTGTGGAAATGATGGGCGGTGAGCTGACCGTCGAAAGTACCCCCGGTATCGGCAGTAAGTTCAGCTTTGAAATAACCTTTGATACAATAAATGCTGATAATGAAGACAGACCTGAAACAAAAATAATATTTGACGAGTTAAGTAAGCCTACTTTTGAGGGTGAGATTCTTTTATGCGAAGATAACACCATGAACCAGCAGGTTATTCGTGAGCATCTTGCCAGAGTGGGGCTTAGCACAATAATTGCCGAAAATGGCGAGATTGGTGTGGAACTTGTAGAAAACCGTATAAAAAACGGTGTAAAACAATTTGATCTTATCTTTATGGATATACATATGCCTGTTATGGACGGTCTGGAGGCGGCGGAGATAATTAACAAGCTTGATTCAAATATCCCGATCATCGCCTTGACCGCAAATATCATGTCTCATGACCGGGAGCTGTATAAGAAAAGCAATATGGTTGGATATGTAGGGAAACCGTTCACATCACAAGAGTTGTGGCGTTGCCTTTTGCGATTTTTTACACCTCTGCACTGGCAAACTGAAGATAGAGCACGACATGAGCAAATGGAGAATGAGCTGAGACAGAAGCTGATAAGCAATTTTATAAAAAACAATACTAATAAGTATAAAGAGATAGAGGAAGCATTAGCATCAGAAGATATTGAGCTTGCTCACAGACTTGTGCATACTTTAAAAGGTAATGCCGGTCAGCTCGATAAGGTGTTTTTACAAAATGCCGCCGCTGATGTCGAAGCAAAGCTGAAAGACGGTAAAAACTTTGCTACTCCCGAGCAGATGTCAATTCTGGAAAGAGCACTAATAGCAGTATTGGACGAGTTTCAGCCGCTGGTTAAAGACAGGGAAGACAAACAGCCGTCAACAGAACCGTTTGACACAGGAGAAGCTATTGAGATTTTAAAGAAGGTAAAACCACTTATTGAAGACAGTGACCCGGAGTGTCTTGATTTTATTGACGAGCTGAAAAAAATACCGGACAGCAGTGAGCTGATCCGGCGGATGGAGGATTTCGATTTCGAAGCCGCTGTAGAGGTGCTTGAGGAGCTTATTAGCAAAATTGAAGGGGATTGCGGGTCAAGCCCGCAATGACGTGGCGGTCTGCTATATTACCTCTTTTACGCGGCTTAGCAACGTTGAAGATAACTCTGATTTATCTATCACGCCGAGGGCTTTTAAGTCCCCGGCTTTTGATATTATTGAATCGTCGATATGACCTGTCAGGAACATTACAGGTATGTCCTGCCATTCGTTGTTTTCTTTTAAGCTTACAGCTGCTTCAATGCCGCCTAAATCCGGCATTTCCACGTCCAAAATTATAAGGTCGGGTCGCTTCTTTGACAAAAGAGAAAACATTTTTTCGGCGGACATCATTGTCAGCACACGATAATCATCATCCAGCACTGACGCTGCCAGCGTGAGAATAGAATCGGTATCATCAACGAGAAATATAAGCTTTTCCATATAACCTCTCCCCTATGGTATTACGGTCTTGACCCGCAATCCCACGAGTTTACATAGCGCTTCTGATGCGCCGCCTTGCGATATAGTCGGATAAGACAGACGCGATTTTTTCCTTTAGTATCACCTCGTCGATCGGCTTGACGATAAATCCGCTGGCGCCTATGTTTGTAGCTACCGAGACATTATCGATCGTCCCTTCTGAGGTGAGAAATACAATAGGAGTATGTTCATGCTCAGGGTCGCTTCTGATAAGCGGTACTAACTCAAAGCCGTGCATAACCGGCATGTGGCAATCGAGCAGGAATAAATCGGGTACGACTCTGTCGAGTACATCTCGGATAGCCTGCGGATGCGGGAGTGTATACACCTTATAGTCGCCACAAAGCAAATAGTTGAGTGTTTGCAGGATGCTGGGGTTGTCGTCAACAGCAAGGATTATAGGTCTGTTCTCTGCTGCACGCTGCGGGTCAAGATGCGACTCTATACAATCAATAAGCTTATCGTTGTTAATTGGTTTTGTTATAAAATCAACAGCCCCGAGGCTCATACCCTTGTAAACACTTTTTCTGTCTGTTTTATTGCCGGACAGGAAAATAACAGGGATATTTTGATAACGCGGGTCTGCTTTCAGTTGCTGTATAATATCAAACCCGTTGCTTTCGGGCATTTGAATATCAAGAATGATCAGCTCCGGATAAACCTTTTCAAGAATCTCGAAAAGAATCTCACCGGTTTGTGCAGGATAGATTTCATAAACGTTTTTCAGCCGTTCCTTAATGGTTGCAAGAACATAATTGACATCGTCAACAATTATTATTTTTCTTCTATTTTCCCCCATATTTATACCTCCTGTTTATAAACACTATACAAAACCGTTGTCATTCTGAGAGAGCTTGCGAGCGAAGAATCTTAAGATCCTTCGTTTATACTCAGGATGACCGGATGCAGGAATTTACTCGGTAAGAAGCTTTACGATTTTCGGAAACTGAACTAAATCAACAAGGCTTCGGATTTTAAGTATGAGGTCGTTATCTGTTTCATACCTGTATTTTTCCAGCTCGGACATTACCGCATCAACATCATCCATACTGTAATTCTCGCACGCAATAATTAACCTTGCAAGCAGCGCCTCATCCGGGTTATCCATTAAAGGCTTAGGGTTTTCTGCCTCTATTTCGGATAACAAATTGTTGATATCATCAATAAGCTTAAAAGTAGCTTCCAAAAACTCCGGATGGTTTTTTTGTATGTAGTCCAAATCGCCGGATTCCGCAGCGTTTTCAAGGTCTTCTGCACTTATGCCAATCTCGTTTGCTTGCATATCATAGCTTGCGCCTTTAATGCCGTGAATTTTGGTTCTGTAGTTGGAAAGCGAAGCTTCATCGACGGTTTTTATTTCGTTGAGAGTGAAAGCAATACCGGAAGAAAATGCCCGCAGCGTTTTAATATATGCATTTTCGTCGTCTTCAAGGCGTTTTAGCCCTTTTGAGATATTAAGCCCGGGTATTTTACGTGAGTGCAGGGAAAGACGCCGGGACGGCTCCTTGTTCTCGAGATATTCAAGCAGATTGCGTAATCTGATGACAAACTCAGGTGTCCCCGCTTCTATAATACCGAGGTCATTTTCACGCCCTGCGAACTCCAGAGTTTTCGCAACTCCGGAGAGTTCATTTTCACCAATGCATAAAAGTGTGCTTTTCATGTTGTGAACGGTGGTAATATATCTTTGGATATTCCTATCGTTATTTACCCACCCTAGGCTGTTACTCAATTCCTTTATGGCGGATAATGCTTTTTTAGCATCATTCTT
>Ga0123356_10006748_pt1 | contig 11556 bp, 9 predicted proteins | sample TergutEmb28metaG_2_FD_92546 | JGI IMG/M metagenome (GOLD analysis project Ga0123356, IMG submission 92546) | Embiratermes neotenicus P3 segment gut microbial communities from Petit-Saut dam, French Guiana - Emb289 P3 | ecosystem: Host-associated > Arthropoda: Insects > Digestive system > Gut ... | reverse complement strand
TCTTCGACCAGGCCGAGGATGTCGCCCATGCCGAGGATGCGGCTTGCCATGCGGTCTGGATGGAAGGGTTCGAGGCCGGAGAGTTTTTCGCCGACACCGGCGAACTTCAGCGGTTTGCCGGTGATGTGGCGCACGGACAATGCCGCGCCGCCGCGTGCGTCGCCATCGAGCTTGGTCAGTACCACGCCGGTCAGCGGCAAGGCTTCGTTGAAGGTGCGCGCAGTGTTGACCGCGTCCTGCCCAAGCATGGCATCGACGACGAACAGGGTTTCGATCGGGTTGAGCGCTGCGTGCAGGACACGGATTTCGTCCATCATCAGCGCGTCGATGGCCAGCCGTCCGGCAGTATCGACGAGCAACACCTCGTGGTGATGTTTGCGGGCAAAATCGAGCGCAGCGAGTGCGATATCGACGGGCTTCTGACCGACATGCGAGGCAAAGAAATCAACCCCGGCCTGCGCGGCGACGGTTTTGAGCTGCTCAATGGCCGCCGGACGGTAAACGTCGGCGGAGACGGTCAGCACTTTTTTCTTCTGCTCTTCGCGCAGCAGGCTGGCGAGCTTGCCGACGGTGGTGGTTTTGCCCGCGCCCTGCAAACCGGCCATCAACACGACCGCCGGGGGTTGTGTCGCCAGGTTGAGTCCCTGATGCGTACCGCCCATGAGCGCACATAGTTCGTCATGCACTACGCCGACGAGCGCCTGCCCGGGAGTGAGCGAGCCGACGACTTGCTGTCCAACCGCTTTGTCCTTGACCCTGGAGATGAATTCCTTGACCACCGGCAGGGCAACATCGGCTTCGAGCAGAGCCATGCGTACTTCGCGCATCGCTTCCTGGATGTTGTCTTCGGTAAGGCGAGCCTGGCCGCGAAGGGTTTTGACAACTTTTGAGAGGCGTTGGGTAAGATTGTCGAGCATAAAAATTCAAATTCCACATGCCCGCCGGGCAGGTAATTCCGCTGGAAAAGGTGGGATTGGGGTAAACTGAGCCGTTCCTATGTGGCCGATTCTACTGCATCTTCATCTCATTCCCGCCGCGCTTTATGCCGTGCTAGGGCTTTATTTCTGGCGAGCGCGCATGGCTGGTACGTTGGGCGGGTTGGTTCCGAGCATGGCGCGCTTTGAACGCGTACTGCTCGTCCTCGCCCTGCTCTCGCACGGCTTCGCCCTGCAAGCGGCGATTTTCCCTGGAGGCGAGATGCGCTTCGGTTTCAGCGTCGCGCTTTCGCTCGCAGTGTGGATGGCAATCTGCTTCTACTGGGTGGAGACGCTGTACAACCGGCTTGACGGCCTGCGCGCCATCGTGCTGCCCGCAGGTTTGCTGGCATGTGTGGTGGCGGTGCTTTTCCCCGCTACCCATGTGCTTTCCGACGACAGTGTCGCCTCGCCGGTTTTCCGCATCCATTTCATTATTGCCATGCTGGCGTATAGTCTGTTCATGCTGGCTGCCCTGCATGCGATGTTGATGGCAATGGCCACGAAGCAACTGCACAGCGCCCGTCTTTCAAAGGCGTTGGCAAACCTGCCGCCGCTGCTGACGATGGAGGCGCTGCTCTTCCGGCTGATAGGCATCGCTTTCGTATTGCTCACCCTGACGCTGCTGACAGGGATCGTGTTCACGGAAACCCTCTTCGGGACGGCTTTCCGGTTCGACCACAAGAGCGTCTTTGCCACGGTTTCGTGGTTCTTGTTCGGTATCCTCCTGATTGGCCGACATTTTCGTGGTTGGCGTGGCCGCGTCGCCCTGCGCTGGACGCTGGCCGGGTTTATTACCCTGATGTTGGCCTATGTTGGGAGTCGGTTCGTGATAGAAGTCCTGCTGCATAGATAAGGCTTGGCGGTACGGTTAACGGGCTGCGGTATTTGGTATTACGCAGCCGGAACCTATCACCTTATCTAATCAAATGAGCGGGAAATGGCAGCCAATCCACAAACCGCGTTGAGCGGGCTTGCACGGGCACTTATCCAGAAAAACCGTTTATCCGAAGCAGATGCCATTGCATGCACTGTCGGTGACGGATCAGCGAATGCATTCCTCCATGAGGTCACGCAACGCAAACTGTTGAGCGCTTGCGAAATTGCTCAATTCGCTTCCGAGACTTTTGGCTATCCGCTGCTCGACATTGCTGCTATCAACCAGGATTTCCTGCCCAAGAAGGTCATCGATGCCAATTTGGTGCGAAAGCACCAGGTCGTTGCACTGTCGCAGCGCACCAATCCGAACCGCTTGGTGCTGGCCGTTGCCGACCCGTCGAACATGCGGATATTCGATGAAATCCGCTTCCAGACGGGCATGCAGCTCGAATTGGTCATCGCCGAAGTCGACAAGCTAGTCAAATTCGTCGAACGCCAGGGAACTTCCGCCAAGGAAACGTTGCAAAAACTCAGTATCGAAGACGAGTTGGGCGCGCTGGATGTCACATCCGAAAGCGAATCCGATGACTCGGCGAGTGCTTCCGATGTCGATGATGCCCCGATCGTCAAATTTATCCAGAAGGTATTGATCGACGCTATTAACGAAGGGGCTTCCGACGTTCATTTCGAGCCATACGAAAAGTATTACCGGATACGCGTCAGAACTGACGGCGTATTGCATGAAGTCGCCCAGCCGCCTCTGGTATTGAGGGAAAAAATCGCCGCCCGGATCAAGGTCATCTCGCGGCTGGATATTTCCGAAAAGCGGGTTCCGCAGGATGGACGGACTAAACTCGTCTTATCCAAGAGCAAGGCTATCGACTTCCGGGTTTCCACTTTGCCGACATTGCACGGCGAGAAAATCGTTATGCGTATCCTGGATTCGAGTTCGGCCATGCTCGGCATCGAGGCGCTTGGCTACGAGCCGGAGCAGAAACAGGCGCTGCTGGAAGCCATCGGGCGGCCTTACGGCATGATCCTCGTCACGGGCCCGACAGGCTCGGGCAAGACGGTTTCTCTCTATACGTGCCTGAACATCCTCAACGAGGCGGGAACCAATATCTCGACTGCCGAAGACCCGGCAGAAATCAACCTTGCCGGGATCAACCAGGTGAACGTCAACGAGAAAGCCGGATTGACCTTTGCCTCGGCATTGCGCGCCTTCCTGCGGCAAGACCCGGACGTCATCATGGTTGGTGAAATCCGTGACCTGGAAACCGCCGAAATTGCGGTCAAGGCCGCCCAAACCGGGCACCTTGTGCTTTCCACGCTGCACACGAACGATGCGCCAACCACGCTTGAACGGCTGAAGAACATGGGGGTTGCGCCGTTCAACATCGCTTCGTCGGTCATCATGATCACGGCGCAACGTTTGGCACGCCGCCTGTGTGCATGCAAGAAGCCAGTCAATATCCCCATCGAGTCGCTGTTACAGGCGGGCTTTCGAGCAGAGGAGATCGACGGTAATTGGCAACCCTACGGGCCGGGAGGATGCGACTATTGCAAGGGAAGCGGCTACAAGGGTCGTGTGGGCATCTATCAGGTCATGCCGGTCAGCGAGGACATTGCCCACATCATCATGACCGGCGGCAACTCGATGGACATCGCTGCCCAGGCCGAAAGGGAAGGGGTCAGCGACCTGCGCCGTTCCGGGTTGCACAAGGTTCGGCTAGGGGTCACTTCCCTCGAAGAAGTCCTCGCCGCGACAAACGAATAACCGGATATCCGTACACAGAGCACAAAACACATTCGGAGAACCCCAGTCATGGCAATAACGACAGCCAATCCCGCATCCCGACTCACCCGCCGCCCGCAGGGCGTGGTAAAGGACAACCTCTATACCTGGGAAGGCAAGGACAAAACAGGCAAGACTATTCGCGGCGAAATGCGGGCGGTCAGCGACTCGGTCGTCAAGACCTCGTTGCGCCGCCAGGGCATGACCCCCACGAAGGTCAAGAAGCAGGCTATGTCCCGTGGGCATAGGGTGACGGATAAGGACATCACGCTTTTCACCCGCCAGTTGGCTGCGATGATGAAATCGGGAGTCCCTTTACTCCAGGCGTTCGAGATCGGTATCAAGGGCGCGGGAAACCCCGGCCTGTCCCGGCTGCTCAACGAAGTCCGGGCGGAAATCGAAACCGGCTCCAGCTTGTCGCATGCGTTTTCCAAATTTCCGCTGCATTTCGACAAACTGTTCTGTAACCTGATTGCGGCGGGGGAACAGGCAGGTATCCTGGATACCATCCTTGAGCGTTTGGCGACCTACAAGGAAAAAATCCTCGCCATCAAAAGCAAGATCAAATCGGCGCTGTTTTACCCGAGCGCCGTTATCCTCGTATCGGTGGTGGTCATCTCCGTCATCATGATCTGGGTTGTCCCCACGTTCAAAGAGGTCTTTGCCAATTTTGGGGCGGAACTGCCAGGGCCAACGTTGATGGTCATCGGTATTTCCGATTTCTTCGTCGAGAATTGGCTCATCATTTTTGGCTTGTTGATCGGGGGCTTTGTGGCTGCCATTTCGGCCTACAAACGATCCATGCCTATGCAGATCGCGGTTGACCGCATGGTGCTCAATCTGCCGGTCGTGGGCGACATCGTCCGCAAGGCCACAATTGCACGCTGGTCACGGACGCTGTCGACGATGTTTGCCGCCGGTGTGCCGCTGGTCGAAGCCCTGGATTCCGTGGGTGCTGCTTCGGGTAATCATTTGTACATGGTCGCCACGCGCAGCATCCAGAGTGAGGTCAGTACCGGCCTGAGCCTGAATATGTCCATGCAAAACTCTAGCGTATTCCCGACCATGGTGGTACAAATGGTGTCCATCGGCGAAGAATCTGGCCAACTCGACCATATGCTTTCCAAGGTGGCCGATTTTTATGACCAGGAAGTCGACGACGCGGTCGCTGCCATGTCAACTTTGCTGGAACCCCTCATCATGGTTTTCCTCGGCGTGGTCATCGGTGGCCTGGTCGTAGCCATGTACTTGCCAATCTTCAAACTCGGTGCCGTCGTCTGACTAAATGCCTGTTTTCCTCGACGATCCATTCACGTTCATCACGTTTGCCGCGCTGCTCGGTCTTTTCGTCGGCAGTTTTCTCAATGTCGTCATCGCCCGCCTGCCCGTGATGATGGAGCGCGAATGGCAGGCGGAGATGGCCGAGGCTCAGGGCGGTGCCGTTGCCGAGGGCGAACGGTTCAACCTCGTCACGCCGCGCTCGCGCTGCCCGCAATGCGGGCATATGATTTCGGCGCTGGAAAACATCCCGCTCGTGAGTTTTCTGTTCCTGCGCGGCCGCTGCCGCCATTGCCGGGCAGCCATCAGCATTCGCTATCCGCTGGTGGAGCTATTGACGGCAGTGCTCTCGGCCTATGTGGCCTGGCGCTTCGGCTACGGCTTGGCTACAGTGGGCGCGTTGCTCTTCACTTGGGTCATGATTGCGCTGGCCTTCATTGATTACGATACCCGCCTGTTGCCAGACAGCCTGACCCTGCCCCTGCTATGGATGGGGCTGGTTTTCAACCTGCTGACGGGCAACGTCCCCCTCGAAGATGCCGTCATCGGGGTCGTGGCAGGATACCTTTTCCTGTGGTCGGTTTACTGGCTGTTCAAGCTCGTGACCGGCAAGGAGGGCATGGGACATGGCGACTTCAAGCTGCTGGCGGCTATTGGCGCGTGGCTGGGCTGGCAGGCGCTGCCGCTGACGGTCGTGCTTGCGTCTGTTACCGGCGCGGTGCTTGGGATCGGGCTGATCGTGCTCGGGCTTCACCGGCGCAGTACGCCGATCCCCTTCGGGCCTTTTCTCGTTGTCGCGAGCCTGCTTGCCTTGCTTCAGGGCGAGAGACTCGGCACGTTCCTGCCCATTTTCTTCACGATTATGCCCTGAATGTCGGGCATGCGCCCTCATTTTGCGTGCAATGCTGCGCGCGCATGCGCGTTACGCTAAACTTACCGGCTTAGTTTCAAGGAGGTTCCTATGCCGATCTATGAATACCGCTGCGAACACTGCGGATTCCAGAAAGACCATCTTCAAAAAATGAACGATGCCCTGCTCACCGTTTGCCCATCCTGCAATAGCGATCGCTACGTCAGGCAACTTTCGGCAGCGGGCTTCCAACTCAAAGGCAACGGTTGGTACGCTACCGATTTCAAGTGTGGCGCAGGCAAGGGTGGGAATGCCCAGGCAGCGGACGCCCCTCTGCCCCCATGCGCTGGTAGCTGTGCCTGTCACCCGTCCTGACCCAGACGCGGGATTTTCAGCGTGAAAAAGTATTTCATCACCGGCCTGTTGATCTGGATACCGTTGTCCGTCACCTTCGCGGTGCTGGCATGGATCGTCAACACGCTGGACGGCTGGATCATGCCCTGGCTGCCACAGTACCTGCAACCGCAAGTCGTCCTCGGTTTCAACATCCCCGGGCTGGGTGTGGTGCTGTGCGCCTTCATTCTGTTTGCCACTGGCGTCATTGGTGCAAACGTACTCGGACAGAGAGTCGTGCGCTTCTGGGAAGCGTTACTGGTACGCATCCCGGTGGTCAAGTCTCTCTACTCTAGTATCAAGCAGGTCTCGGACACGCTTTTTTCCGACAACGGCAAGGCTTTCAGAAAGGCGTTGCTGGTGCAATACCCACGCGAGGGCATCTGGACGATAGCTTTCCTGACAGGAAAGCCCAATAGCGACCTCTCGCAGCAACTTGGTGGCGACTACATCACCGTCTATGTCCCCACCACGCCAAACCCGACTTCCGGGTTTTTCCTGATGCTCCCATCAAAGGATGTCATCGAACTCGACATGAGCGTAGACGAGGCGCTCAAATACATCATCTCGATGGGAGTGGTTGCGCCACCGTCACGTGCGCCAGAAACCAGCGTTCTTATCCTCGATTAAGCTTTTGGGAACTTTTCCATGCGAACTCACTACTGCGGCCGGGTCACAACCGACCATCTCGACCAGATTGTCACGCTTTGCGGATGGGTTCACCGTCGCCGTGACCACGGTGGCGTTATCTTCATCGACCTTCGGGACATTGCAGGGTTGGCGCAGGTCGTATGCGACCCGGACCGCCCGGACATGTTCAAGGCCGCCGAGTCGATTCGTAGCGAATTTTGCCTGAAGCTCACGGGCAAGGTGCGCCGCCGTCCGGCGGGGACGGAAAACCCGAGCCTTGCCTCTGGTGAGATCGAAGTGCTGTGCCACGACATCGAGATTCTGAACACTTCGGTTCCGCCGCCTTTCCAACTCGACGACGACAATCTCTCCGAAACGGTTCGCCTGACCAACCGGGTCATCGACCTGCGCCGCTCCCGGATGCAGAATAACCTGACGCTACGCTACAAAGTGGCAATGGCTTTCCGCCGCTTTCTCGACTCCAACGGCTTCATCGACATCGAAACGCCGATGCTGACGAAAAGCACGCCCGAGGGCGCACGCGATTATCTGGTCCCTTCCCGCGTCCATGCCGGAGAATTCTTCGCCCTGCCGCAGTCGCCGCAGTTGTTCAAGCAGCTTTTGATGATTGCAGGTTTTGACCGCTACTACCAGATCACGAAGTGCTTTCGCGATGAAGACCTGCGTGCCGACCGCCAGCCAGAATTTACCCAGGTCGATATCGAAACCTCGTTCATGGACGAGGCCGGTGTCACTGCCCTGATGGAAGAGATGGTTCGTTTCGTTTTTAGGGAAACGCTCGCCGTCGAATTGCCCAACCCCTTCCCGCGCATGACTTACGCGGAGACCATGAGCCGCTACGGCTCCGACAAGCCTGACTTGCGGGTGACGCTCGAACTCACCGAAATCACCGATGTCGTCAAGAATGTTGCCTTTAAGGTGTTCTCTGGTGCGGCCAATTCCGGAGGCCGGGTTGCGGCCATGCTCGTGCCGGGCGGAGCAAGCTTTACTCGCGGTGAAATCGACGAATACACCCGTTTTGTCGGTATTTATGGCGCAAAAGGCTTGGCATATATTAAAATCAACGACTCAGCTCAAATAAATGAGCAGGGATTGCAATCGCCTATCGTTAAGAATTTGCACGAAACTGCATTGCGTGCGATTCTCGAACGCACGGGAGCCAAATCGGGCGATCTCATTTTCTTTGGTGCCGACAATACAAAAATTGTAAATGATGCCCTTGGCGCGCTCCGTACCAAACTTGGGCATGAAAAAGGATATGTTTCTGGCGCAGCCTGGTGTCCTGTGTGGATCGTCGACTTCCCGATGTTTGAATACGACGAAGACAATAAGCGCTGGGTGGCATGCCACCATCCTTTCACCAGTCCGAAGGACGAACATTTCGCGCTTTTGAAAAACAATCCCGGCGGATGCCTTGCCAAGGCTTACGATCTGGCGCTCAATGGATGGGAAATCGGCGGCGGTTCGATCCGTATCCATCATGCCGACGTGCAGGAATCCGTATTCGAGGCGCTCAATATCGAACCCGAAGAGCAGCGAGTCAAATTCGGCTTTTTGCTCGATGCCCTAAAATTTGGCGCACCGCCACACGGTGGGGTAGCTTTCGGGCTGGATCGCATTGTGACGCTAATGGCCGGGGCAGAATCCATCCGCGATGTCATCGCCTTCCCCAAGACGCAGCGCGCCCAGTGCCTGCTAACGAGCGCCCCTGGCGCGGTCGACGAAAAACAACTGCGGGAGTTGCATGTTCGCCTTCGCTCGCCTGCCCCCGAAATCGGCGCGAATTGAATTTATTTTTTATTAGAATAACGCCGGTACAAAAAACAAAATCCGGACGCAACAATACCGGGCGCTAACTAGCGCCCGGTATTAGGCTTGCCAGTCAAGCAGGTCGTTGAATGTTGGAAGCTTGTTTGCCTTTCGGCCCTTGAGTGATCTCGAAAGTGACTTTCTCGCCCTCTTTAAGTGTTTTGAAACCGTTCATGTTGATAGCGGAAAAATGCGCGAACAGATCTTCGCTGCCATCATCGGGTGTGATGAATCCGAAACCCTTGGAATCGTTGAACCATTTGACAGTGCCAGTTGCCATTTACCTATATCCTTCATTTTACAAAAAGTTACCTAAAGCCGAAGCCCCGCATTTAGCGTATTACATCGACCATCCAGATTTCTTGCCTGCGCCTTTGTCGGAAAAAAACACAACAACCGTCAAACTTTCTTCAGCAGGCGCTGAATGTGACTTACGCATATTTTTATTTTCACGCAATCCATTTCCTAATGTCAACGGTTGTCAACGGTTTTTTGGCTATTAATCCATTTCAGGACGATACATGCAACATTACACACTGCGGCAGGCATCCCAGCGTACGTCTACCGCCAGTCTGGCATACTCTGACCCGGAAATGGCGCTAGGTATGAAACTTCCTCCTTCCCCAATGGCAGCTAGGCTGGATTAAAATAACCCGCATGGCTACGATTCAAAAACACGACGGGACTGTACTCGAAGCCCAGCGTACCGGTCTGCGCCGTCCTCCGCTCTACAGGGTGCTCCTGCTCAACGACGACTTCACACCGATGGATTTCGTCGTGGTCGTCCTACAAAAGTATTTCGGGATGAACCGCGAGCGGGCAACGCAGATCATGCTTCAGGTCCACAGGGAAGGCATGGGGATGTGTGGCGTGTTTACAAGAGATATCGCTTCAACCAAGGTCGAACAGGTCATATCCTATGCACGACAGCACCAACATCCGCTAGCATGTGTGATGGAGGAAAACGAATGATTGCACAAGAGCTTGAAGTCAGCCTGCACTTGGCTTTTGTCGAAGCCCGACAGAAGCGGCACGAATTCATCACCGTCGAGCATCTGTTGCTCGCGCTGTTGGACAACCCGTCTGCTGCCCAGGTTCTTCGCGCCTGTTCGGTCAACGTCGACGTGTTGCGCCGGGAACTGACCCAGTTCATCGACGACCACACCCCCAGGGTTGGCGGCTCCGACGAGATCGAAACCCAGCCTACGCTCGGCTTTCAGCGCGTCATCCAGCGTGCGATCCTGCATGTGCAGTCATCCGGAAAAAAGAAAGTCAACGGAGCCAACGTACTGGTCGCCATTTTTGGCGAAAAGGATTCGCATGCCGTTTTTTTCCTCCAGCGGCAAAATGTTTCCCGCCTCGACGTGGTGAACTACATTTCGCACGGTATTGCCAAGACGCCCCCGGAATCTGCCCCGGCCTCCAGCCGCAACGAACAGGAAGGTTCTGCCGAACAGGAGCAAGAAGACAAGCTCCGTAACAACGCACTCGAAGCCTATACCAACAACCTCAACCAGCAGGTTTTGCAGGGCAGGATCGACCCGCTGATCGGGCGTGACAAAGAGCTAGAGCGCGTCATCCAGACCCTGTGCCGCCGCCGCAAGAACAACCCGCTGCTGGTCGGTGAGGCGGGCGTGGGCAAAACCGCTATCGCCGAAGGGCTGGCTCACCGGATCGTCGGCAAGCTCGTGCCGGAAATCCTTGGAGACGCGCAGGTCTACGCCCTCGACATGGGGGCGCTGCTGGCTGGTACGAAATATCGCGGCGATTTTGAGCAACGCATGAAGGCTGTGCTCAAGCAATTGCTCGACAGCAAGGACGCCATTCTTTTCATCGACGAAATCCATACCCTGATCGGAGCCGGCGCTGCCTCGGGTGGCACGCTGGATGCCTCAAACCTGCTGAAACCGGCGCTTTCCACCGGTCAGTTGAAGTGCATCGGTGCTACCACCTACACCGAGTTCCGCCAGATTTTTGAAAAAGACCATGCCCTGTCCCGGCGCTTCCAGAAGATTGACGTCGTAGAACCCTCGGTGGCCGAAACCGTTGAAATCCTCAAGGGACTGAAAACCCGTTTCGAGGAGCACCACGGCATTCGGTACTCACTCTCGGCTCTGACCAGTGCCGCCGAACTGTCTGCCAAGTACATCAACGACCGCCATCTGCCCGACAAGGCCATTGATGTCATCGACGAAGCTGGCGCGGCGCAGCGCATCCTGCCCAAGTCCCGGCAGAAGAAAACCATCGGCAAGGGCGAAATCGAAGACATCATTGCCAGAATTGCGCGCATTCCGCCGCGTAGCGTCTCGCAGGACGACCGCGCCTCGCTGAAAATGCTCGACCGCGACCTCAAGAACGTTGTGTTCGGGCAAGAAGCCGCCATCGACGCCCTGGCAAAAGCCATCAAAATGTCGCGCTCCGGTTTGGGCAACCCGCAAAAACCCATCGGCTGCTTCCTGTTCTCTGGGCCGACCGGCGTCGGCAAGACCGAAGTTGCCCGCCAGCTTGCCTATACGATGGGCATCGAGCTTGTGCGCTTCGACATGTCCGAATATATGGAACGCCATGCGGTAAGCCGCCTGATCGGCGCGCCTCCTGGTTACGTCGGTTTCGACCAGGGAGGGCTGCTTACCGAGCAGATCGTCAAGAAGCCGCACTGTGTGCTGTTGCTCGACGAAATCGAAAAAGCCCACCCGGACATCTTCAATATCCTGCTTCAAGTCATGGATCACGGCACGCTGACCGACAACAACGGGCGGCAAGCCGATTTCCGCAACGTCATCCTTATCATGACCACCAACGCCGGAGCCGATGCCATTCAGAAAGCCACTATGGGCTTTTCGGCCAAACGCGAAATGGGCGATGAGATGGGCGAAATCAAGCGCATTTTCACCCCCGAGTTCCGCAACCGGCTCGACTCGATGATT
>Ga0123356_10006746_pt1 | contig 11561 bp, 11 predicted proteins | sample TergutEmb28metaG_2_FD_92546 | JGI IMG/M metagenome (GOLD analysis project Ga0123356, IMG submission 92546) | Embiratermes neotenicus P3 segment gut microbial communities from Petit-Saut dam, French Guiana - Emb289 P3 | ecosystem: Host-associated > Arthropoda: Insects > Digestive system > Gut ... | reverse complement strand
AGAAATAGAGCGACATCAAACAAGGCAATTCATTCTTGTCGGCGGACTGATCGCGGCAGGGTTGTTGCTCGGATTGCTTGTGTACAACATCAGGCTACGTGCGCGCCGCAATCGGGAACTTGCCCAAATGAACGCCATCAAGGACAAGTTTTTTAGCATCATCTCGCACGACCTTAAAAATCCGGCTGTTGCGCAAAGAGATGCCTTGACCCTATTGGCAGAACATGCCGACAAATGGGATCCCAACAGGTTGTCTGTCTATTACCGAAACCTGCTCAAATCGGCAAACGGATTGGTCGACCTGCTCACCAATCTGCTCAACTGGGCACAGATACAGACAGGACGCGAGATTTACCACCCTGTACCCTTTAACCTTGTTGCCGCCTTGCAACCTGACATCGACGTGATTAAATCAATGGCAGCGCGTAAAGGCATCACATTTGAAGCCCACATGCCTCCATCAGCCATTATTACCGGAGACGAAAATATGCTCATCACTGTGGTGCGCAATCTACTTACCAATGCTATCAAATTTACCTTCGGAGGCGTTCACGCCGACGGAGGTCTCAAGATTGACAATGTATCACTACACATATCCGAAACCGACAGTAAGTACACCATATCCGTAACCGACACCGGTGTCGGTATGTCACCGGAACAGATTCAAAACCTGTTCCGCATCGACCGCCAGCACTCCAAACGCGGCACAGCAGACGAATCAGGCACCGGTTTGGGTCTTATCGTGTGCCACGACATGCTGCAAAAACACGGCAGCATGCTCCACGTAGAGAGCCAGGAGGGAAGAGGAAGTCGATTTTGGTTTGAGTTGTGATTTTAGTATCTTTGCGCATTATTAAATCATAAAAAAGAGGAGATGGACGAGCGGTGGATAAAAGGCAAAAAGGGCGAGGAGTTGGCACGTACTTATTTAGAAGAGAACGGTTTTGTCATTCTGCATGTGCATTGGCAACACGGGCATAAAGAGTTAGATATAGTGGCAGAGCGGGATCAGATGTTACATGTGGTTGAAGTACGTTCGCGCACAGAGCCTTTTCTAATCGAGCCATCTCAGACGGTTCAGTATGAAAAACAGCAAAATATAATGGCAGCGGCAAGGGCATATATCTACAAAAACAGAATTAAAAAAGAGGTACAGTTTGACATCGTGTCGGTAGTTTTTCAACAAGATGGCACCAAAATTGAATACATTCCCAATGCATTTTATCCATACTACCCGTCACCATATAAGAAGAGTCGTTTTTAAAAATTGAGATCATGAACAACCGCTACTGCATTATCATGGCCGGAGGAATCGGCACCCGTTTTTGGCCGATTAGCCGCAATATCAAGCCCAAACAATTCTTAGACATTTTGGGCATCGGCAAGTCGTTTCTTCAGATGACCTACGATCGCTTTGCCAAACTGATCCCTGAGTCAAATATTATTATAGTCACTGCTCAGCAGTACAGAGACATTGTTAAAGAACAATTGCCTCAACTTACAGATGATCAGATTCTATTAGAGCCTTTTAGAAAGAATACGGCGCCCTGCATCGCCTACGCCACCTATAAGCTCATGGAGAGGGATCCAAAAGCATCGGCAGTAATCGCCCCATCTGATCACTTAATTCTAAACGACAGTGAGTTCCTTCACAATCTGGAGGCCGCCTTTGAATTGGCTGACCGCGAGGAGGTGCTGATTACCCTCGGAATTAAACCTACCCGACCGGAAACCAACTTTGGTTACATTCAGGCCTACAAATCAAAGGAACCTGTCAACATAAACGGCCACCTTGCGTATGAAGTCAAGACCTTTACAGAAAAACCAGACTTAGAGTTGGCAAAGGTATTTGTCAACAGCGGGGAGTTTTACTGGAATTCGGGACTCTTTATCTGGAACTTAAAAACCATTGATAAAGAGATGAATCGATTGATGCCCGACATTGCCCGATTGTTTAAGAGTGGAAAAGGAATCTACTATACAGAAGGAGAACAAAAATTTATCTCCGATGTATATGGCGTATGCAAAAGCCTCTCAATTGACTATGGCGTCTTTGAAAAGAGCGAACATGTACGCGTCTTTGCCGCCAACTTTGACTGGTCGGACTTGGGAACTTGGGAGTCGTATTATCTTCTCAAAGAGAAGGATAACAAAGGAAATGTGGTCGACGCGCCCAACAATTTTTTAGAAGAAGTACGGGACTGTGTCATCATTTCTGAAGACAAAAATAAGCTGTTGGCAATAAAGGGATTAAAAGATTTTTTAGTGATTAACACCCCCGACGTGTTGATGATTTGTCCGAGAAAAGAAAAGGCAGTGAAACAACTACTTACAGACATTTCCTTATCAAAAATGGAGAAAGTTTTATGAGCAAAGCAAAGTGGCCGGTTCAGGTTCAGTCGGAGATAGGGGAGTTAGAGGCAGTAATTATCCACACTCCTGGGCCGGAAGTGGAGAACATGACGCCCAAAATGGCGCAACGGGCGCTCTATAGCGACATCTTAAACTTGTCAGTAGCCCAGGAGGAGTACAAGCAGTTGTTGGGCGTGTTGGATAAAGTGACCACCACATATCAGGTTAAAGATCTTTTGATAGATGTGCTCGACGATTATGCCGCACGGGAAGCATTGGTGGGTAAGATCTGTATCACCGAGCAGGTTACCGACTATTTTGACTATTTGATGGATTTGCCCTCCCGTAAGTTGGCGACTCAATTGATTGAGGGCATGCCGGCGCGGATGGATACCCTCACCGCCTTTTTAAACGATGAGTATTATGCCCTGTTGCCCCTTTACAACTTCTACTTTACGCGCGATGCATCGGTGTCGATTGGAGGCAATAGTTTGATTTGCAAGATGGCTTCCCAAATAAGAATGAGGGAGTCGTTTATTATGGATTCAATATTCCGACACAATCGTTACTTTTCCTCAGAGGTGATCAACACCTGTGATTTGGCCCTCCATGAGCCCAATGTCTTTATCGAGGGGGGCGACATATTAGTTGCACGTGAAGATATCTTGATGATTGGGAATGGCGCACGCACGTCTTCTCAAGGCATCGATTTATTAGTCAGACAAATATGCAAAAAACGCAAATTCGGCAAGCACTACATCATTGTGCAGCAACTACCCGACACCCCCGAATCGTTTATCCATTTAGACATGGTATTTACCCTGCTCGACGTTGATAAATGCATGGTGTTTAAACCGCTCATCATTGAGGACAATCGTTTTGAGACGGTACTGATCACCATAGAAGAGGGCAAGGTGAGCAAGATAAAAAGCGAGTCCAACATCCTGACTGTTTTACGGAGATTAGGCATGGATATGGAACCGGTGCTTTGCGGGGGAGGAGCTGATGAATGGAATCAGGAGCGGGAACAGTGGCACAGCGGGGCCAACTTTTTTGCCTTTGCCCCCGGAAAAGTAATCTCATACGCCCGCAACACTCATACTCTGGAAGAGATGGTCAAACATGGATTTGAGGTGGTTACTGCTTCGCAAGTAATGGATGGCACGGCTGACTTGTCACGCATGGGAAGATGCGTGGTAACGTTGGCAGGAGCAGAGCTGGCACGAGGAGGAGGCGGTGCACGCTGCATGACGATGCCCGTTCGCAGGAAACCGTTATCTTTGTAGCTTAATCAAAAGTGCAATAATGTTACGAGAAAAAATCGATTTACTATTGGCCCAGGTAGAGGCGATACAGGCAAATCAACCTGTTGATGCGGAGGAGTTAAGAATACACTTTTTAGGAAAGAAAGGCTCTGTCACACAACTTTTTGATGAGTTTAAGACCGTCCCGTCCGAGCAAAAAAGAGAGCTTGGACAGTTGTTAAACGACCTTAAAAATCGGGCAACAGAAAAGATCAATGCGATTAAAGAGCAAACCGCAGATACGGCGCCAAAACAGCCCGCCCAAGACCCCACACTCCCCGGAGACGTCCTTCCTCTTGGCGCCCGCCACCCCATATCAATCACCCGCAGCGAGATCATCCAAATTTTTTCCCGTTTAGGCTACAGCGTTTTAGAAGGTCCGGAAGTGGAAGACGACTGGCACGTATTTGGCGCCCTAAACTTTGCGCCGGAACATCCTGCCCGCGACATGCAGGACACCTTTTTTATCACCTCCGGAGATAACCCCGTTTTGTTGCGCACCCACACCAGCTCGGTACAGGTTCGCGCCATGGAGCGAATAAAACCGCCCATCCGGATTCTATGCCCAGGTCGCGTATTCCGTAACGAGGCGATCTCAGCCCGCGCCCATTGCATTTTCCATCAGGTCGAAGGATTGTATGTTGATGAAAACGTATCGTTTGCCGACCTCAAGCAATCGATCCTCCTCTTTGCACAGGAGATGTTTGGCCAGGGAGCACAAATCCGCCTACGCCCCTCATACTTCCCCTTTACCGAACCCAGCGCCGAAGTAGACGTCAGTTGCAATATATGCAAAGGTAAAGGGTGCAATATATGTAAAGGCACCGGATGGCTTGAGATTATGGGCGCCGGCATGGTAGACCCCAACGTACTTGAAGCGTGCGGAATCGACAGCGCCAAGTATACCGGATTTGCCTTTGGCATGGGCGTCGAACGTATCGCCATGCTCAAGTGGCAAATCAAAGATTTGCGGCTCTATTTTGAAAACGATGTGCGGTTTCTCAGGCAGTTTGAGGCGGTGTAGGAAACAAAAAAAAGACACAACGTGTTGTGTCTTTGCGTGAGCGGAAAACGAGACTCGAACTCGCGACCCTAACCTTGGCAAGGTTATGCTCTATCCGCCAAAAGGCTTCGCCTTTCGGCTCTTACCAAACTGAGCTATTTCCTTTTGCGTGTTTTTTACTCTTTGTGAAAAAGTAGCTTTTGGCATCATGTGACACATCATGTGTAACATTCATGTTCAACTTTCTGCTGATTAATAATAGTGTTATTTATTTGTATATATGTTTGTTGTATTAGGCTGTTCTTTCAATTCATGACCTTTTCCCAAAAGCTGCGTGGAGATAAAATCTGCGTCTGTTTGTAATGGGTAAGGGTAAAATCGGTACTATTGCCTGTTATCAAAAAATGGGCACTACTCTCGTCTGCCAATTCCAATAACTTATTGTCACTTATATCTGTAAGGATGTCCAAACTAACCATCGGTTCATAAAATTGAGCGATTTTCTCAAAACGGCTCAAAACGATTTCGGCATTACTTTCAAAATCAGCAATTCCAGCAAATTTTGGTCGCATAAGTACATCACGATATTCATTCAACAATGCGCTTGACAGGCACAATTGGACTTGCCTATTAAGCACATAGTCAAAAACGATGTAGAATGGGTAACTCTTTTGAATAAGTGCAGAAACAACAATGTTTGTATCTAAAATTATCTTCTGCATTGCCTTGCAGCTTTTACTTCTGCGTTTATCTCCTCCATCGTCATGGACGAAAGACCATTTTGCGCTGCCATCTCCACACTACGGCGTAGGGCTTGCCGCGCCATTTGCTGTTCTAAGAGGTCAATGATTTCAGAAAACAAAAAGGAATTTTTAGACAATCCCAACGAATTGTATTCTAAATCTGACATTTGTACGTTGATTGTTCTCATATCTGTTCTCTTTTTTGTTTTACAAAGATAGCCATTTCTTCAAATAGTCCAATCGTTGCTCTTGGCTTTGCTGCTGGGTAGAATTTCTGTTGGTTTTATTTGGTGATGTATTTGTATGTTATATACAAAACATATATTGTCGTCGTGTTGCCAGAATTGTCAGTCTCCTTTTCAGTAATTGTTGCAGTAATTGGGTAACCATCACTGTCATACGTGTAGGTGACTATTGAGGAATATCTCAATGCAAGTGTCCCATTTTCGCGATAAAGAACTTCATTATCGGTTGTTACATTGTTTATAGAAGGTTTTTCTGCCCAACGATAGCCCGTATCAATGACTGTAAAGACCCATTTAGGTGTTTTGCAGTGTGAAAATGGTGACTTCTTGTCATCGTATGTGAAAGTATATGTACTGCTAATCTTCCCATCCGTACCCTTGTAAATAATTTCTGTAAGATTGTCATTTTGATATACATATTCACCGACTGATTTTAGACTATTCAGACTGTGCTTAATGGGCAATTCTTTGGCGCTTAATTCTATCATCCCATATTGAGAGTCACTAGTTTCGTACTGAATGATATTCCCATTTTTCGTATAAGTAAAAGTGGTAGAGTTTCTTGTATGTTTAATCAACTCGTTTGCACTATTATAGGTAAATGTCCATGTTTCCAAGTATCCAGGTTCCTCTCTGGATGTCATTTTTATAAGGCGGTCTTGAGCATCGTACTCATACTTATTATACTCTTCGTTTCCTATTACAACAGATTCCAACAACTTAACTTTTCCACCATCCTCATTCCCACCAACCTCAACCTCCTCAAAACTACATCCAACAAAAACAAAGCACCCAACAAAAAGCGCACCAACCAATTTAAAAATGTTTCTTCTATTTCCCCCGTTTTTGAAATGGTCTCTGGTCTCCATTATTCTGTGTGAAATTCTCATAGTTGATGCGTTACATTCTCTCTGCCCAACTCCAAAGCAGTGATTAATTTAAAAGAAAGTGTGGAGTTGTAGCTTATCTGCACCGAGGCTTTGGACTGCCCTGAAACGAATAAACAATACCCCACACTTGCCGTTATATCAAATAGATATATAACATAACAAGTAATGAACGTTATTGCTTATCCTCGTTTCAGTGAAACGTCCAAATTTCGGCACAAGGATAAAAGCTAAACACTTTCATCTATGTCTGTCGGTTGCCCGACCATGCAAAGATAGCAAATGTTTCAACATTCGTGGGGTATTGTAATTCGCAAAAATAGGTTTTACTCCCCATATATGCGCTATGATTACCCAAATCGTTTGCAAATCCTGCCTATCACACTGTCCATATAGATAGCCTGACCGCTTACGGTTCTGCCCCACCAATGGCAATCATATTCCTCAAGGACAGCTTCTCCCTCGTCTTTCAGCATTCCTGCCAAAAAGGGAGTCACAAGCCACCATTCGAGTATTTCTTCATCGATATTGCAGGATTGACAGAATAGATTTGCGTCTGTTTTCAGGAGATGCTCCACAATACTGTTCTGTCCACACAATACGTGATTTTCTACAAGTCGTTTTTTCATATTATTTAATTATTAAAAGATTACAAGTAAATGAAACGATATAAAAGCCATCCCGAAATGGACAACTCTTTCCATTTGAATAAAAGCGAACAAAAGGAAACGGCTCTCTAATTGTATTCGTCTTAGTGCGCTTATACAAAAAAAATCGTACAGCCAGATTGATTCTGGACAATACGATTTTTGAATGGGAATTTTGAGGCTTAAAACATTTCTGTTTCTAATCGATTCGATTTTATCTTAAAAAGACGGACAATAGGTAAAACAAATTGGAGTGAAAACGAACTTTCCATTTTGACAATAGAGGGGGGACTTTATACAGATTAGCCTCTTATTCGCTTTACATATACTAAACTTAAAAATTGAAGCTGGTAACGTTTGATAAAAACGCCCTACGGGCATAATTTATAAAAAGTAAAAGTATCCAACTTGAATTTGAATGAATTAAATCGGATTTTGGAGTGACGTAATTTTACAGGGGGTCTATAAAAGAGGTTTTCTGTAAAATATGTCACAAGCTAATATCGCCGAGAAAGCAGCTTCCAACCTCTATTTCTACTCAGATTGTCCTCTTTGACATAAAAGTAGAGTTTTATAAGATTGGCACAACCTCTCCTGTCATATTGTATTCCATACCTGTCAAAAATCCGCTTCAATTTTTGGTTTATTTCGGTAGTCGTGTATCGTGTCTCTTCTTTAAATCCCTCATAAACTTCACGTTTTACTCCTGTCGAAAGCATTTGCTTTTTGATTTTGTTTTGACTTATGGCATCCTGAATGGATTTGGTCTTATAATCCGTTTCTGCAACTCCATCAAAACCAAGCTCCTTGAATCCCTCATAAACAACCTTATAGCTTTTAGTTATTAGATGTAAATACCACTTATCGTATTCATTTTCAGATGTTACTAATTTTTGTATCTGTTCCAATGCAAACTTATTGAGTTCAGCGTGGCTTACCGATTTTGGCGGATTTATAATCTTCCTGTCTTTGTCTGTGGTGGCAAAGAAGCAAGGCTGATAATCTATGTTAAATGCTTTGCTGTCTTCGTATTCCTTTCGTATTCGCGACGGTTTCATGTATACAAGCTTTAAATACTCTTCCATAAAAGCATTGTTGTACATGAACAGGTTACGGTCTCCTGATGGTAGAACATATTCGGAGTAATCAACCCTTTCCATTGCTTGCTTCAAAATAGAGCGCTCTCCACCATTTTGGGAATTCAGATACATCTTTTGGAGTTCGATATAGATATTATGCTGTTCGTTCAAAAAACGCTCTCTATCTTTTTTTGTTTGAAACTTGGCTTTGCTGTTATAGTTGGTAATATGGATAAGTCGGTTTACTCCATTTCTGAATCTTCCTGCTATTTGAATAGCTTCTGTGGTAGGGTCGATGGATGAATAGGGAGCGGAGAATACCTCAGTAACCATGATTACTGTTGGCTTATATGGTAGCTCTATATCAACTGCCGAGTAGAATCGACTTGTAAAGAAGTTGTATTTGTTCAACGTTATATCTTCGCCCACATCGTTAAGTGTATCAAATACATTGATATAGTCTTTATCAAGCAACTTGTTTTTGCTTTTTGTACTACAATAGACATTAGACATTCTCTTTATGTCCAACTGACTTATTATCAAATCAATACCATCTGTTGAGTTGTGAAACAAGCAAACAATTTCATTTTCAGGAAGTTCAGATAGAAATTTGCGGAGTGTCAAATAAACATTGTTGGTAGGTACTAGGGTCAAGTTCTGACGGTAATCATAATCAGGGACAACCTTAATCACTTGAAAACCTTGTTCTGTAAAGCGTGGGTCTTCGCTAATAAGGGGAGTAGCCGATACCATTGCCTTGTTCTCTGCTTGGAAAAAGTCTTTGATTGGAAGAATGATGGTCTTTCGATAATCAATGTCCTGTGAGGTTCTTTCGCACTCATCGAACAGGATGAAAAAATCTGTGTACAGATTCATGTTTACATTGCGGATTGCTTTGCGTACTTTACCAAAACTTTCGGGCGTGGTCATGATTTTGTAGTAGCCATCATTCCAATTATCATTTAGATACCTCTCTATTCGTTTGGTTGAGACTCCCTCATAAACACCTAAAATGAAGTCGTGTTTAACCTTTTTACCAAGTATGACAGGCAAGTTTGGCTCGATGATAATTGAATGTCTTGGCGTATTCAATTCAAGGGTCGTAGCACCACATCCGCATATTGTCTTATTGATTATCGTGTTGGTGGGGATTTGTGGTAAAACATCTTTAAGCAGCTGTTCTTTAGATATGTATTTGTCTATTGTTTCCATTTCAAGTGAGTTATTAAAAGGGAGTGGGTATTACTCTCCACTCCCTTTATCATTAATCAATAATTAGTTAGAGAAGATTACATTTAATGCGTCATCAAACTTGATTGATGGGTAGTAAAGTTTGCCATTCTTATAGACAAACTTTCTTGTAAGGTAGCTAACCCCGTCTGTCGTCATCACAAGCTCCTCCTTGTCGGAGAGGGATGAAAAGATGTGTGCTGCTTCATGGCGTTGTAGCCACTCATTAACATTCTCGACTTTTTCGGTCGGATTGAACTCCGTTACAATTGGCAGTTCTTCATCCCCCTTTAGGTAGGCGTGGATGAAATTGATGATTTCATTGTTTACAAGGAGCTTGAAATCCAACTCGTGGATATCAAAGCGGATTCCTACCCAATAGTAGGGATAGTTGCCGCGGTCGACACGCGGAGTTACAATAATTTGTACAGGTTTGCGCTCGATAGCCTGTGAGATGAGTTTAAAAAGCGCCTCGTTGCTTTGTGCCTTTACGGTCACTTGGTGGAGCTGGAATTTCTTTTGCATAATTTTTATTATTTAATTATTTACGATGCAAAGGAAAACAACTCACCAAACGTCCTAAAAGAAGAATAGGAGCTATTTTTGCCCCTATTCTTTACGTTGTTAATAATATGAAATATCGCCTAAAATAACCGTATGCCCATCCCTTCCAAATCCTCCAAGCTACATCTTATTTGCCCCCCAAGATATTCAAATTTTGGCGGCTCAGGCTTACTGCTTATGTATTTAATCTGTGCCCTTACCCATTGGTTGTCCACCTTTGTATCTTCATCTAAAATCCCGATAAACTTCAGATATTCAATTATAAACTCACATAAAGAATCTGACTGTGGAGAATTCATTTTCTTTAAGTCATTGAACATCCTGTATATACCGTAAGTAATTACATTGACTCTAAAATCGTCTGTCGGTCGCCCACTATTCTTTTTATATGTTAACAATTCTGTCTTGGCTTCCTCAATGGTTTTAATATCAGGTAGATATTCATCAAGATATTTCGTTAAGAGGTTGCGGGTAAACCATCCAAAAGAATTTTTAATTTTGATACTTCCTGTCATGTGTTTTAAGGCAAGTTTCTGCTCTAATTTTGTTTGGGGGTCTTTCAGCCAAATATACAGGTTTAATAGGTCTTCGCGCACCATTTTGTAACGAAACGGCTCAGTATCTATTTGTTCGGTTATCGCGTCTAAAATGTTGTAGTAACCTTTGTCTATCATGATGACTGCTATTAAATACAGGATAATCATTATTGAACCGTCATTATCGTCATCTTCTTTTATTAATTTAAATAGTGTATCAAACTTCTCAAGGTCAAACGAATGAACAAATAAAAGAGTTTTGTCTAACTCAAGAGCCTCTATATCAGTCAAACGAAGTCCTTCTTTTCGTATCATCCTCTCTATTTCTGTTCTGAAATACCCTATAGTTATTCCAAAATACTCCTCAAGCCATACTAATAGTTGCTTTAAAGTGGATGTCTGAATTGGATAGACGGTTACTTCTTGTTCCATGGTTATATGTATTAAATACCCAAAGATAAGCATATTTCAACCAATTCAAACAATTTGAATGAACAATCAAAAGGAATCGCCCAAGTGATTGAACGATTCCTTTATAAGATAGTGACGTAATTTGTGTGGGGGCATATAGGATAGATTTCTCAAAATTGCGTCACAGCAAATTCTTCATAGCCTCGTCAATCTGACTGTTCTCAAAGCTGTCAAGGTAGATTTGGGTTGTGGACAGGTCGGAATGACCAAGAGATTCTGAGATGATGGCGATGTTCACCCCTGAACGCTTGAGGACGGTGGCAAAGGTGTGGCGGGCGACGTAGGTGGTGAGTGGATTCTTTAAACCAATCTTCTTTGACAACTGTTCAAGATTGTCATTGACTTTTGCCATTACCTTATGCAAGCGATTGAATATTTGCTGTTCCGTTTGATGTATCTGTCTGTTTAGTATCGGGAAAATGTAATCTTCGCCATTACAGGGCTGCTTGCCATACTTCTCTATTATTTGTTGCGCTTCAGGCATCAGGCAGCAGCTCATT
>Ga0123356_10006745_pt1 | contig 11562 bp, 9 predicted proteins | sample TergutEmb28metaG_2_FD_92546 | JGI IMG/M metagenome (GOLD analysis project Ga0123356, IMG submission 92546) | Embiratermes neotenicus P3 segment gut microbial communities from Petit-Saut dam, French Guiana - Emb289 P3 | ecosystem: Host-associated > Arthropoda: Insects > Digestive system > Gut ... | reverse complement strand
CGCGCGGTACCTGAAACACTGCCGCAGCGGGGGTGATATCCGGGTCGAGTCCGCTCGCCGAGGTCGTCACCAGATCGACCGGGATCGGCGTGGTCGGGTTTTCCGCCTTGAGCTTCGCGGCATCGTCCTTGATACGGTCGATCAGTGGCTTCGCCGTGGGCCCAAGGTTCGAGCCGCCGGAATTGTCGGCGGCGTAAGGTACGGAAACCGTCTTCGACGGATCCTTCGGGTCGGGCTCGGTGGTCGCCGAGGGCCGGCCATGGAAGTATTTGGCGCTGGTGAAATTCTGGCCGATCAGGGCCGAGCCGACTGTCTTTCCGTTCTTCTCGATCAGGCTGCCCTGTGCCTGATAGGGAAAGATCGTTTCCGCGATCCCCGTGAGGGCGAGCGGATAGGCAAGGCCGGTGATGACGGTCATCACGACGATCATCACGATGGCGGGACGGATTTGTCTGAGCATGGTAGCGGTCCTCCTCCTCAGGCGAGACCGATCGACGTGACAATCATGTCGATGAGCTTGATGCCGATGAACGGCACGACGAGGCCGCCCGCGCCGTAGAGCCAAAGGTTGCGTCGCAAGATGTTGGCCGCGCCGGACGGGCGATAGCGGACGCCGCGGAGGCTCAACGGGATGAGCGCGATGATGATCAGCGCGTTGAAGATGATCGCGGAGAGGATGGCACTTTCCGGATTCTTCAGGTGCATCACGTTGAGAACCGCGAGCTGCGGGTAGAAGGCGAGAAACATCGCCGGGATGATGGCGAAATATTTCGCAACGTCGTTGGCAATCGAGAAGGTGGTGAGCGCACCGCGCGTCATCAGCAATTGCTTGCCGATAGCGACGATCTCGATGAGCTTGGTCGGATCGCTGTCAAGATCGACCATATTGCCGGCCTCGCGCGCCGCCATGGTGCCGGTGTTCATCGCGACGCCGACATCGGCCTGGGCCAGCGCGGGTGCATCGTTGGTGCCGTCGCCGCACATCGCCACCAGCTTGCCTTTGGCCTGCTCGTCGCGGATCAGTTTGAGTTTCGCTTCAGGCGTCGCCTGCGCCAGGAAATCGTCGACGCCCGATTCAGCGGCGATCGCCGCGGCAGTCAATGGATTGTCGCCGGTAATCATGACCGTGCGGATACCCATCTGGCGCAGCTCGGCGAAACGGTCGCGGATACCGCCTTTGACGATGTCCTTCAGGTGGATGACGCCCAGGAGCTTGCCGTTCTTGGCAACGGCAAGGGGCGTGCCACCGCTTTTGGCGATGCGCTCCGCGATCGCGTTGACGTCACGCGTACCGGCATAACCGCCGAGATTCCGCGTGTCGACCGTGAGGCCGCCCTGGTTCGCCGCCGCAACCAGAGTTGGCTGCACGTAAGACAGTACCGCATCAACGGCGCCCTTGCGGATTGACAGACCCTCGGCATCGATACCGCTGATGCGCGTCTGCGCTGAGAACGGAATGAAGCGTGCGTGCAGCGTCGTCATGTCCCGGCTTCGAATGCCGTATTTTTCTTTCGCCAGCACCACAATCGAACGGCCTTCGGGCGTCTCGTCCGACAGCGATGCAAGCTGCGCCGCGTCGGCGAGCTCGCGTTCGTCGACGCCGGGCACAGGCACAAATTCCGTGGCCTGCCGGTTGCCAAGCGTGATGGTGCCGGTCTTGTCCAGGAGCAGCGTGTCGACATCGCCGGCGGCCTCGACCGCGCGGCCCGACATGGCGAGCACGTTGAAGCGTACCAGACGGTCCATGCCGGCGATGCCGATCGCGGACAGCAGAGCGCCGATAGTAGTGGGGATCAGTGTCACGAACAGCGCGATCAGCGCCACCACCGAGACCGCCCCTTTGGCATAGCTGGCAAAGCTCGGGATCGTGACCGTGGCGAAGACGAAGATGATGGTCATGCCGGCGAGCAGGATGTTGAGCGCGATCTCGTTCGGCGTCTTCTGGCGCACCGCGCCCTCGACGAGGGCGATCATGCGGTCGAGGAAGGTCGAGCCCTGCGCCGCCGTGATCCGCACTTTGAGCCAGTCGGAGGTGACGCGCGTGCCGCCGGTGACGGCGGACCGGTCGCCGCCGCTCTCCCGGATTACCGGCGCCGATTCGCCGGTAATCGCCGATTCGTCGACCGAGGCAACGCCCTCGATGACCTCGCCGTCGCTCGGGATGTAATCGCCTGTCTCCACGAGCACGATATCGCCTTGCTTCAGTTCGTCGGCAGGCACTTGTTCGAATTTGCGGACGCTTACTTCGGGAAGGCGCTTCGCCATCGTCTCCGTGCGCATGCGGCGCAGTGTATCGGCTTGCGCCTTGCCGCGGCCTTCCGCCACCGCCTCGGCGAAATTGGCGAAGAGCACGGTAAACCACAACCACAGCGTGATTTGCCCCGAAAACAGCGGGTGGGTGCCGACGACCGTGGTGCCGCCGGTGATCAGATCGCGGATGAAGAAGATCGTGGTCAGCACGGACACGATCTCCACCACGAACATCACCGGGTTTCGCATCAGCGTGCGCGGGTTGAGCTTGCGGAACGCCGCGCCGATCGCGGGGACGATCAGGTTGCGGTCGAACAGCGGCAGCGGCTTGAGGCTCCGCTTGTAGAGGATCGCTTGTTCGGTCTGAAGCGCCATGACGTTAATGTCCTTCGGCGAAAGAGCGCATTACGGGCCTGCGTAGAGAACGCCGTGGTTCATTGCGACCTGCTCGACGACCGGACCGAGCGCGACGGACGGGAAATAGGTGAGACCGCCGACGATGGCGATGACGCCGACCAGCAAGCCGACGAAGAGCGGTCCCGTGGTCGGGAAAGTGCCGGCCGACGGCGCCACGATCTTCTTTCCGGCAAGCGAGCCGGCCACAGCGAGGAGCGGCACGACGAAGATAAACCGGCCGATGAACATGGCGGTGCCGAGCATGGTGTTGTAGAAGAGCGTATTGGCACTGATGCCCGCAAAGGCGCTGCCGTTGTTCCCAGTCGCGGAGGTAAAGGCGTAGAGGATCTCGGTAAAGCCGTGCGGGCCGCCATTGGCGATACCAGCAAGGCCGTTGGCATTGACGGTGGCGATGGCGGCGCCGATGAGGATGGAGAACGGCAAGGACAGGATGGCGAGGATCGCCATCTTCACTTCCTTGGCCTCGAGCTTCTTGCCGAGATATTCAGGCGTGCGCCCGACCATCAGCCCGGCGATGAACATGGCGACGATGGCGAAGGCAAGCATGCCGTAGAGCCCGGAGCCGACGCCGCCGAAGATGATCTCGCCCAGCATCATGTTGACCAGCGGCACCATGCCGCCGAGCGGGGTCAAGCTGTCATGCATCGTGTTGACGGCGCCGCAGGAGGCATCGGTGGTGACGGTCGTGAACAAGGCCGAATTGGCAATGCCGAAACGGACCTCCTTTCCCTCCATGTTGCCGCCGGCCTGCATTCCCGTGGCGTGCTGATCGACATTGAATTGCGCGAAGGCCGGATTGCCTGCGGCTTCGGCCCAGTAGGCGGTCGTCGTCCCGACCAGAAACAGGATGCCCATCGCCGCGAAGATCGCCCAGCCCTGGCGTTGATCGCCGATCATGCGGCCGAGGACGTTTGTGAGGGCAGCGCCGATGCAGAAGATCAGGCCGATCTGCATGAAATTGGTGAGCGGTGTCGGATTCTCGAACGGGTGGGCCGAATTGGCATTGAAGAAGCCGCCGCCATTCGTGCCCATCATCTTGATCACTTCCTGCGAAGCGACCGGGCCCTGCGCGATGACCTGTTTGGCGCCTTCGATCGTTGTCGCTTCGGTATAGGCCCCGAGATTTTGCGGCATTCCCTGCCACACGAACAGCAGCGCCACGACGATCGCGATCGGGAGCAGGACGTAGAGGGTGATGCGGGTCAGATCGACCCAGAAATTGCCGATCGTCTTGGCGGTGCGCCGCGCGAAGCCGCGAATCATCGCGATCGCCATCGCGATGCCCGCCGCGGCCGAAACGAAATTATGAACCGTGAGCCCCGCCATCTGGGTCAGGTAGCTCATGGTGGTCTCGGGGACGTACGACTGCCAGTTGGTGTTGGTGACGAAGCTGATCGAGGTATTAAGTGACGAGCTGGCCTCGATATTCGACTGGCCTTGCGGATTGAGGGGCAGCACGCCCTGGAGGCGCTGCAGCAGATAAAGGATGAGGAACCCGGCCAGCGAAAACATCAGCATCGCGAATGCATAGGCGAGCCAGTTCTGCTCCTCGTTTTCGCGGACTCCGCAGAGGGCGTAGATGCCGCGCTCGACCGGACGCAGCACCGGCGAGAAAAGCGTGCGATCGCCGTTCACGACGCGCGTGATGTAGCCGCCGAACGGCCGCGTCAGCGCGATCACGACCACACTGAAGAGCGCAATTTGGATCCACCCATTAACTGTCATAGCCCTCTCCTCGTTGGACGGGCAAAAGTCCTTGCTAAAGAAACGAAACCCCCGCGCCGACGCGACAACGACGGCACTAGAAGCGTTCGGGCCGGATCAGAGCATAAATAAGGTAGACCATGATCACCGCGGTCACGATCCCGCCGAGAATGTAGTCAAACATCGCGGTCACATCCGATCGCACAGCAGGGCATAGCCGCACGTGCCGGCAAAGATCACGATCCCGAATACGATGAATATCGCGTCAAGCATTTCCCTGGCCCTTGCCACAGACAATTCTGTCACCGGCAAATAAAGAGGGTGATCCGTGTCGTTTCCATACGGATTTCGTTTATCATTTATAAAATTAGCATAAAAATTCGGGGCAGAAAAATAAAGACAATATAAAACCATAAAAACACCAAATATAGATAGCGCCTTTACGAAAATGGCGTGATTTCCGCATCGAATATTTATGACGGCCAGCCTATTCGTGGTGGGTCGCAACGTTGCAATCCGGTGGACCCATGTTTTGCTATGATCGAGACGAGATGGCGTCGGCAGCGGCACAACGGGTGCTGCGTTCGGCGGCCGACGAACCGCCGCCGGCCGAGAAGACGTTGCCGGTCGTGTGCCGGCATCTGGGCCGCGTCATCATCGGCTGGCTGACCGCCATTATCGTCATTGAAGTCGTGGTGAAACATTGGGGCGGCGGGCTATGACCGATCGATCACGTCCCGGCTCACCGGTGGGTCGGGGCCGCCGCCGACGCTATATGCGTCATCGCAAGAACGGCGGCAAAGCCCGTCGCACGTGCCGGCACACAGCGGGCGCCCGCCAGTTCTGCGGGCGCCGCGCCTGCCCCTTCACTCGGTATCGAGAATCTTCTTGATCATGTCGGGATCGACCTTGATTTCGATCCCCGCACGTTCCGTTTCGAGTGTCATTGCGATGCGCGAATCGCGCTCGCCCCAACCGCGGCCCATCGCTTCCGTCATTTCCTCGAGCGTGAGATTGGCGATGCGCATCGGCACGCCCAGCTCGCGGCCGAGCGCTGTTGCCAGGCCGACATCCTTGTGTGCCAGCTTGAGCATGAAATTCGGCGGCTCGAACTGACCGGTGAGAAAATTTCCGGCGAGCGCATCGAAGGTACGGCGCCTGCCGACCGCGCCTTGACGGATCGCGCGCCACAATTGCAGCGGCTCCAGCCCGGCCTTTACGCCCATCGCCACGACCTCGGCCAGCGCCGTGCTGATGGCGTATCCGGCGCAATTGTGCACCAGCTTGGCAATGGTGCCGGAGCCGATCGGTCCGATATAGCGGGCCTGGTCGGCGACCGCCGTCAAGATCGCCTCACTCTGGCGGTAAATCGACTCATCGCCACCGACCCAGATCGCCAGTTTGCCGCTGGCAGCGCCGGCCGGCCCGCCGCTGACCGGCGCGTCGAGCATATGCGCGCCCCGCTCGGCAACCGCGGCATGAACGCGCTTCACGACAGAGAGCGAATTGGTCGAGAGGTCGAAATAGCGAGCGTCGGGGCGAATGCCGGAAAGAATGCCATTCTGGGCAAAGACGACGCTCTCCACGTCGGGCGGAGCCGGCAACGAGGTGAAGAGCACGTTCGCTTCGCGCGCCACGCGCGCCGGCGTCTCGGCCCAAGCCGCGCCGGCAGAGATCAAGGGATCAGCGGCGCCGCGGCGCAGATCATGCACGACAAGCCGGTATCCGGCCTTCCTGAAATTGCCGGCAATTCGGGCACCCATCGTGCCCAGGCCGATAAAGCCGATAGTGGGTTGGTCCGCCATTTTTTCCTCAGAGCTGGGGCTTTGCCATCTGCAGTTTCTGCGGCCATACGGTCCGCAGCACACCCGACTGCCATTCCACGAGGATGCCCATATTATAAATGTTGAGCCCGTTGGGCCCGAACTTAACCTTGGTCGCAGGCACCGGCAGATTGTCGAATTCGGTATTGGCCAAGGCATCACGGATCTTGGTGCCGTCTCGACTCGCCGCCCTCTCCAGCGCCTGGCCGATGATGAGGCCGCAAGTAAAGCCGACCCCCAGCTGCTCGTTCCCGGGATGTGCCTTGGGATTGGCTTGCATGTAGGTGTCGACCAGTCCCTTGTTTCCCGGCAGCTTCAAATCCGAGTTCCAGGTTTCGATACCGAAGAGACGGTCGGCCTGATTGCCGAGGGCGTTGATCACCGCTTCGCCGTAAAACGTGCCGCCATTGACGATCGGCACATTGATGCCGAGGCCACGCAACGCCCGTACGATGAGGATGAGGTCGTTGGTGAAGGCGCCAAGGAAGAGAATGTCCGGCTTGTTCGCCATGATCGGCGCGATGGCTACGGCCGGGTCCGACAGTCCCATTTGGTAGGGCGTCGAAAACAGCACCGGGAGACCGATCCGTTTTGCCTCCAGGGGAAGCTGCTTCTGCACCCCAAGACCGACAGCGTCATTGCTCATGAAAATCGCACAGTTTCGCGGCGGCGTGCCGGTGGTCGCTTTGTGCATTTCGACCATGCCATCCATCGCCATGTTCCATACCGCGCTGCCCTGCGGCATGTATTTGAAGGTATACTTCATGCCGCGCAGCACGATCGGATCTGCGTAGGAATTCGTCACCAATGGCACCTGCGCCTTTTCGCATTCGATCTGGGCGGCGAGCGACATGGCGCTCGCGGTCGCGCCGGCGATCACCACTGCCTTGTCCTGATCAATCATCCGCCGCGTCACGCTCGCCGCCTGGGCCGGATTTTCCGACGTGGTATCCGCGACCACCGTTCTGAGCCTGGCACCGCCGAGAGATTTGATACCGCCTTTGGCGTTGATCTGATCGAAGGCGATGCGCAGCGCCGCGACGAAACGCACGCCGCCCTCGGCGAGGCCGCCGGTCAGCGAGTTTGGCGCGCCGATGACAATGTCGGGCTCGGTCGAGCGTGCGAGCCGTGGTGCGCCCAACATGGCGGCTCCTGCCGCCAGACGGGTGAGGGCTTGCCTGCGTGTCAAGGCCATGGTCGATATCCTCCCTTTCTTTTTGCCCGCTCGAGGGGCCCTAAATGCCGAGATAGGCGCGTCGTACGAACTCCGAATCCCGCAGACTGTCGCGGCCGCCGGCCAGCGCCACCTCGCCATTGGCCAGGATGATTCCATCGGTCGCCAATTCGAGACAAGTGGCGTTCTGCTCGACCAGCAAAATGGTGGTGCCGAGCGCACGGATCGCCGTCAGGCGCTCGAACACCAGATCCGCCAGCACCGGGGACAATCCCAGCGATGGCTCGTCCAGCATGAGGAGCCCTGGAAAATTCATCAGCGCACGGCCGATCGCCAACATCTGCTGTTCGCCGCCGGAGAGGGTGCCGCCCAGTTGCCGGCGGCGCTCGGCGAGGCGGGGAAACAATTGATAGACGGCATCGAGAGCCGCCGTCATTGACCCCTGCGAGCGTTCGGCGAGATAGCTCACGGACAGATTATCGTTGACCGAGAGGTTGGCAAAGATCTGGCGTCCTTCCGGCACGTGCGCAATGCCCGCGCGCGCGACCTCATTGGGCGCCAAGCCGCGCAGGTCTTGGCCAGCCGCGACAATGCGCCCGCTCCGCGCCGGCACCAGCCCGGAAATGGCGCGCAAGATCGTGGTTTTACCGGCGCCATTGGCGCCGAGGAGCACGAACACGGCGCCTTCGTCGACGGCGAACGACACACGCCGCACGGCGACCAGATCGCCGTAGGCAACGCTGAGATCGCTGACTTCGAGCAGGCTCACCGCAACACGCTTGCCTTAGTCCCGAGATAAGCCGCGATCACCACCGGATCGTGCGCGATCTCGTTCGGTGGGCCATCCGCGATCACGGTTGCGTTGTTCAATACGACCAGTCGTTTCACCATCGCGGCCAGCACCGAGAGAACATGCTCGACCACGATCACCGAGATGCCGGTATCGCGGTTGAGCGCGAGGATCTCCCCGATCAATTCCTCTGCTTCCTCATGGGTGAGACCGGACAAACTCTCGTCGAGCATGAGCACGCGGCAAAATCCGGCGACGGCACGGCCGATTTCCACTTTCTTTCGGTCGGCAAGGGTGATCTCCGACGGCATGCGGTTCGCCTGTGCCTCGAGCCGCAATCGTCGCAGCACCGAATCGACCTCGACGCGCCAATCCAGTCCCGGCCTGACGCACTGCCGCGCCGACACGGCGATATTCTCAGCGACCGTCATCGATCCGAAAAGACGCACCTTCTGAAAGGTGCGACACAGGCCGGCGCGGCGTCGCAGATGTGCCGGATCGCTGGTACAGTCGTGGCCGAAGAACGCCACGCGCCCGCCCGAGGGCGCGAGATTGCCGCTGACGATCTCGAACAACGTTGATTTGCCGGCACCGTTCGGACCGATCAGCCCCATGACCTCGCCCTCGTGCACCTGGAACGAGACGTCACGCAGAGCCACCAGGCCGCCAAAATGTTTCGCGATATGGGTGACTTCGAGCGCGATTGCGGTCATGGGCGCCACACGGCACGCGTTCTCCTGCCGAACAGGCCCATGATGCCCTTCGGGGCGTACATCACCACGGCCAACAGCAGGAGGCCGTAAACCAGAATATCGACTCCGGCAATGCCGAGTCTGGTCGAACCCCAGTTGGTCGATTCCGACAACAGGATCATCACGGTGCCGCCGATGATCGGTCCCCACGCGGTGCCAAGCCCGCCGATCAATGCCGGAAGCTGAAGCTGGATCGCTTGCGACAGGCCGAATGCCGTTTCCGGGTCGATCGCCTGATAGGATTGCATGTAGAGCGTGCCGGCAAACGAGGTCATGACCGCGCTCAGCAAGAGCCCCAGGAGCTTGGTGCGAAAGACGGCCACGCCCGCCGCGGCAGCGGCACCTTCGTCGTCGCGCACCGCTTCCATTTCCGAGCCGAAGCGGCTTCCCAGCACCCATTGCGTGATCCAGTAATAGGCGATCACGAAGGCGAGTCCCGCATAGAGGAACGGCGCCGGCCTGCGCGACTGCATGAACCACAGCGAATTGCCAAGGAACCGCAGCGCCAGCCCGTTGTCGCCGCCGGTAAGGTCGACATAGTGGCGAGCGAGCTGGTCAAGCGCCAAGGAAACGGCGATCGTCGCCAGAGCGAAGAAAACGCCGCGCATGCGCAGGGTCATCGCCCCCATCACCAGCGCGACGGACGCCGAAATCAGCCCGCCGGCCCAGATCCCGATCCAGGGCGGCACGGCGTACTCGTTGAACAGGATGCCGGCGGTGTAACACCCGATCCCGAGGAACACGCCGTGCCCCAGCGACAGCAAGCCGCCAATCCCGGCGACAATGTTCCAGGCCTGGCCGAGTGCGATGAAGATGAGCATCCGCACCACGACGGCGATGATATAGTCATTGGTGAAGGGCAAAAGCGGCAGCGCCGCGACCGCGGCCGCCACAACCACGCCGTAGAGGAAGCCGGCCCCCAGCCGCGGTGCCGGACGTTGGTTTGTGCTCTCCGTTGTCGCCCGCGTCGCCATCCTACTCGGACCTCTGGCCGAACAAACCGGTCGGGCGAAAGGCGATGAAAACCAGCAGCAGGAGATATAGCGGCACGTCCTGCAGTGCCGAGTTCCATAACATCGCCGTGGTCTGCTGAACCACGCCGCAGAAAATGCCGCCGAGGAACGCCCCGCCCACGCTGCCGAGACCGCCGATGGTGGTCGCGATGATCGCGATCGGCATCAGGCTGAAGCCCTTGGTGGGATCTGTCGGGTAATAAGTCACCATGATGGTGCCGGCGATGCCGGCCAGGCCGCAGCTCAGGGCGAACGCCATGAGGTTGATGCGTTGGGATTTGAGGCCGACAATTTCCGCGGCCTCGATATTGTCGGCGACGGCGCGCACGGCCTTGCCCCATTGCGTCCTGCGCAGCAGCAGCTCGACCGCGATGGTCGCCACCCCGGCGACAAGGAATGCGACGATCTGCGCCCGGGCAAAGAAGAACGGTCCGATCAGATCGTAGCTTCCGGCGAAGATCGATGGAGCGCTGCGCGCATCCACGCCGAAGACCAATTGCGCCACCATCTGCAGCGCCAGGCCCAGGCCAATTGCGGCCAACAACTGGTTGAGCGTGGTGTGCCCGACGAAACGGCGAAATACGATGCGATACTGCAGCGCGCCCAAAATCGCCATCAGCACGAAGCTCGCCGGCAATGCCAGGAGCGGATCGACGCCTAGGAGTGTTGAGGCAACCACGCCGACATACATGCCGTACATCACCAGGTCGCCATGCGCGAAATTGACGATGCGCATGACCCCGAATGCGAGGCTCAGTCCAATCGATAAGAGACCGTAGACTCCACCGACCAGAATTCCGCTCAGCACGGCTTGTAGAACGGGGAGCATCGTTATCCCGATGCCCGACATGTTGTTGTTCTAGCCCCTTTCGTTTCCTCGCCGCCGCCGCTTACCTCATGGTCATGACGAGGTAAAGGCGATTCTAAGCTTTGCCCCACACGTTACGTGCCACCTCGACCACCAGCGCGAGCTTGGCGCGCTCCTGATCAGGGCTGATGTCGTTCCCCAACAATGTCGAGGAAAAGCCGCATTGCGGGCTCAGCGCCAGCGACTCGAGCGGCAGATATCGCGCAGCCTGGTCGATGCGCCGCCGGATGAGATCGGGCGGTTCCACCGTGCCGACCTTGGTCGAAACCAGGCCGAGAACGACGGTCTTGCTTTTGGGGACGAAGCGCAAGGGCTCGAAACCGCCGGCACGCTCCGTGTCGTATTCAAGCAGAAAACGATCGAAATCGAGCGCGCCGAAACATTGCTCGGCAATCGGTTCGTAGGAACCCTCGCTGTGCCAACGCGCCGAACCGCCATTGCCGCGGCAGAAATGCATGGCCACCGTTACCTTGTCCCGGTCCAGGTCCGCGACCGAGGCGTTGTCGGCGACGATATCATCGGCAAGCGCCCGGGCCGGATCGATCCCCAATTCGCGCCATTGGGATTGGACGCTGTCCATCAGATAGTCCGGATAGTGCGGATTATCGATCTGCACGTAATCGACGCCCTCCTCGACGAGTGCCTTGATCTCACCGTGCAGAATCGCGGCGACTGCCGCGAGCGCCTCGGCGCGATTCGCATAAACCTTGTCCGTGACGCCGGGCTTGTAGCCGCGGGACACGAGATAGGAGGCGGCGGGCAGCGTGATCT
>Ga0123356_10006744_pt1 | contig 11562 bp, 9 predicted proteins | sample TergutEmb28metaG_2_FD_92546 | JGI IMG/M metagenome (GOLD analysis project Ga0123356, IMG submission 92546) | Embiratermes neotenicus P3 segment gut microbial communities from Petit-Saut dam, French Guiana - Emb289 P3 | ecosystem: Host-associated > Arthropoda: Insects > Digestive system > Gut ... | reverse complement strand
GAGCAAAAAGATATAGAAAGTTTTAAAATATTTATGGAAAGATACACCGCAGGGTTAAAAATCGAACAATCTGCGGTAGAAAATTTTAGAAGGTAGCATTATGGAACTTAAAAAATTTGAATTCTGGTTTATCGTAGGAAGCCAAGATTTATACGGAGAAGAAACTTTAAAAAAAGTTGCTGAACATGCGCGTATAATGGCAGATGATTTTAACAAAGATCCTGCACTATCAGGTACTATTGTTTTAAAACCAACAGTTATTTCGCCGGCTGGAATACGTTCTCTCTTTGAAGAAGCAAATGCAAACGCTTCCTGTGCAGGTGTAATTACATGGATGCACACTTTCTCGCCGTCAAAAATGTGGATACAGGGTTTGGCTGTCAATAAGAAACCGCTCTTGCATTTGCATACGCAATTTAACCGCGACATTCCCTGGGCAACAATCGATATGGCTTTTATGAACTTAAATCAGTCTGCGCACGGCGACAGGGAACACGGTTACATTCACGCCAGAATGCGGCTGCCTCGCAAAATTGTAGCAGGTTTTTGGCAGGATAAAGAGCTTCGTAAAAAAATAGATATATGGATGCGCTCGGCAGCCGCAAAACATGACGGCATGAACAAAACTGTTCTGCGCCTTGGCGACAATATGCGTGAAGTCGCGGTTACAGAAGGCGACAAAGTAGAAGCACAGATTAAGTTCGGCTGGCAGGTTAATACATGGGGAATTGGCGATTTAGCCGCACGTTATGCAAAAATTACAGATGCACAAGCTTTATCTTTAATAGAAGAATATGCAAAATCTTACGAGATGTGCGCAGAAAAAAACGCAGTATTAGAACAGGCAAAAATAGAAATCGCACTTAAAGAAATGCTGGAAACAGAAAATGCAGGCGCTTTTACAACAACTTTTCAGGACTTACATGGGCTTCCGCAATTGCCAGGTTTGGCTTCGCAAAGATTAATGGAACAAGGTTACGGTTTTGGCGCGGAAGGTGACTGGAAACAATCAATGTTAACTCGCTGTGCAAAAGTAATGGCATCTGGTCTTTCGGGCGGGGTTTCTTTTATAGAAGATTATACCTACCATTTTGAACCCGGGAATGAAGCCGCTCTTGGCGCGCACATGCTGGAGATTTGCCCCAGTATTGCAGAAGGCAAACCGCGGATAGAAGTACATCCGCTTGCGATTGGCGGTAAAAACGATCCTGCGCGTTTGGTATTTAACGCCGCGCCCGGTTCTGCTGTTTTAGCTACGCTTGTGGATCTTGGCAATCGTTTTAGAATGATCGTAAACGAGATTGAAACAATTAAAATTGAGAATGATATGCCAAAACTTCCTGTTGCGCGTGCGCTTTGGAAACCGTATCCAAGTTTAAGCGAAGCGGCTGAAAGCTGGATTCTTTGCGGAGGCGCTCACCATTCGGTATACAGCCGTGCGCTGACAGCGGATTATTTCCGAGACTGGGCAGAAATGTGCGGTATCGAATTTGTGCTTATTAATAAAGACACCAGCGTAAACCGCTTGCATGACGAACTGCGTTGGAGTGAAGCGTATTATGTATAAATATTTAAAAGAAGAAGCATACGAAGCAAACATGGAAATTAAACGTAATAATCTGGCGATTTACACATGGGGAAATTCCTCAGCATTTGATCCTGGCAAAGGAGTTTTTGCAATTAAACCTTCTGGTGTTGAATACGATTTATTAAAACCGCAATCTATGGTAATAGTCGATCTGGATGGAAATATTATCGAAGGTAAATTAAAACCGTCATCGGATACAAAAACTCATCAGGTTTTATACCGAGAGTTTTCGCAATTTGCGGACAAAAATATTCGGGGCATTACTCACACACATTCAACTTATGCTGTCGCATGGGCGCAGGCTGCAAAATCTGTTCCTGTATTCGGCACAACTCATGCAGACCATTGTTTTCCGCAGGAAAACGGAACAAATGAAATTCCATGCACAGATTTTATGAGCGAAGAAGCTGTAAAAAATAATTACGAACTAGAAACAGGAAACTTAATTGCAGACACTTTCAAAAAAAGTAATTTAAATCCTGTTTTTAATAATATGGTTCTTGTTGCAGGTCACGGTCCTTTTACATGGGGCGGAAGCGCTGCAGAGTCCGTTTACAACAGCGCTGTTCTGGAAGAAATTTGTAAAATGGCATTTCTTACGCTTGCGATAAATCCAGCGGCAAACCCGTTACCCGAACATATTGTAAAAAAACACTGGGAACGTAAACACGGTTTAAATGCCTATTATGGACAATAATAGAAATAAGCTGTTTAATGCGAACGCTTGTGCAGATACTTACGCAGAGCGCGGAAAAATTCATCAATATCAAGCGGTTTGCCAATATGACTATTCATTCCTGCATTAAGGCAATTTTCTACATCTTCTTTAAATACGTTTGCGGTCATTGCAATAATAGGAATTTGCTGTCGCAGATTCCTATTATTGCTGCGAGTTTCACCTTTGCTGGAACTCGTGGACTCTTTCTCCATAAGTTGTTTTTCTATGGCTCTAATCCTGCGCGTTGCTTCCAGACCGTCCATCTCGGGCATTTGCACATCCATTAGAATTAAATCATAAACGTGCGGGGATTTTTCAAATTTGGCAACCGCTTCCTTTCCGTTTTCGGCGTAATCTACATCCAGAAGAGTAGGTTCCAGCAGCGTTTCTACAATCTCGCGGTTAATATCTACATCTTCTGCCAATAATATTTTATAACCCTTAAAAATATCATTATTCTCTGTAAATGTTTCATCCGGTAAATGGTGAGACCCTATAACCTCTGTAATAACATCTGCAATAGCAGACGGGAATAAAGGCTTTGACAAAAATTTGTCAACACCGGCTTTTTTTGCTTTATCTGCAATACCGCTCCATTCGGCGGCGGAAATCATAATTACTATAGTGTGTTCCGGCGACTTTGATCTTGCTTTTAATTCTTTTGCAAGTTTTATACCGTCCATATCGGGCATTTTCCAGTCAACAAAATATATATCATACATTCCGTTTTTACCGATAAGCGCAAGCGCTTCTTCCCCGCTTAGAGCAGTATCACAATCTGCGCCAAAACCCTGTAAAACGTCCTTAAAGTAATCAAGAATTTCCTGATCATCATCAACTGCCATTATCGAAACATTGCCCCAGTTAACGCCGATTTCTGATAACCCCGGCGCTTTCCTTGTTCCGCGTTTTACACTAAAAGTAAATGAGAACGATGAGCCTTTGCCTAACTCGGATTTAAGACCTATCTGCCCGCCCATTAATTCGACAATATTTTTTGAAATAACAAGACCAAGTCCTGTACCGCCGAACTTGCGCGATGTTTTTGAATCTGCCTGCTGGAATGATTGAAAAAGCTGTTCTTGCTGTTCATTGCTGATACCAATTCCTGAATCCGTAACAGTAATTTGAATCTTATAAAAGTCATCTTCTTTTCCAAGGAAACGCGTATCAAGTTTAATAAAACCTTCTTCAGGTGTAAATTTTACTGCATTACCCAAAAGGTTTGTAATTACCTGCGCAAGCCGCTGATCGTCACCTAACAAAGACCTTGGTATCGATTTATCGATATGTACAGAAAGTTTCTGCCTTTTTTCATCTGCGCGGAAGGCAATGATGCTGACAACACGCTGAAGCATCTTTTCAAAGTCAAAATCTTCTTCAGATAACTCAAATTTGCTAGCCTCGATTTTTGACATATCAAGAATATCATTAATTACACCAAGAAGATGCTGAGAAGCGTTTTCTATTTTTTCAAGACAATAATCTTTGCGCTGTGCATCTTCGGCAGATTTTCCAATAACAGTCATTCCTATAATTGCATTCATCGGCGTGCGGATTTCGTGCGACATGTTGGACAAGAAATTACTTTTTGCCATAGAGGCAGCTTCAGCTTCTGCACGCAGTTTTTCTGTATTTAATAAAATACTTTTTTCTTCGGTTATATCTTTAAGAGCCCCTGCAGTACGTATAGCATTACCTTCATTATCACGTATTGTTTCGCCTGAAGCGCGGATGTAAATATATTCGCCGCTTTTTCTTTGCAGCCTGAACTCCAGATAATAAGGAGTATTTCCAGTTTTATCAAGCAAGTGTTTGGTTAATGCATCAACTGCTCTATCCCTGTCTTCCGGATGCAGCCCCTCGCCCCAGGTTCTTATTTTATTGGGATAATCCTCTTCGTTGGTATACCCAAGCATTTTTCTAATATCATCAGAAAAAACAACAGTATTATCCAGGTTAACAGGATCATTTTTATTAATTTCCATATCCCACAAACCAATTTTTGTAGATTTAATAACCAGATTTAATTTAGCCAGCTGAAGTTCGTTTAGATTCTTTGCATGAACAAGTTCCATTTCACTTTTTTTTATGTTTCGTAAATCGTACGCATACGCTAACCCGGTAAATTTACCGTCATGAATAATGCAGTATATAATTAACTCGCATGGTATTTCTCCGCCTTCGCTGTTTATATGTATCCATTCATTCACATTTGGCTCGCCGTTTTTGGCGGAATTAATAATTTTAAATGCTTTATCTCTTGATTTTTGACCATCCGGCTGATATTCCGGAGAAAAATTAAAAAAATTGTCTTTATAAAACTGTTTTGTAGTACAGCACATTTTTAACATTTCATCGTTGCAATCTAAGATTTTTATATTTTCATCAAAAATAGTAAGTCCAATCGGCGCTGAATTAATAACAGTCTGATTCATCTTATGCGCTGCATTAATTTCCTGTTCCATTTCTGCGCGTACTACCGCATTCGCACAAAGAAATGCCGCAGACTTCATCATTTCGACACAGCAGCTGTCAAAAACCCGTTCACTATGATGATCACTATAAAGAAGAAAACCCCAAAAATCATTTTTAATAAAAATTGGCGTAACAAAAACCGACTTTGCGCCGTATGCATTCATCATCTTGCCTTCGTTACCTGTTAAATCTTTTACAGGACTGTTGACAGAAATATCATTTTTAAATATTTTTTCCCACTCAGGAGCAATTTGAGCATAAGAAACATTCTTAAGTTCTGAAGTAGGCTCTGTAGTACCTCCGGCAGCTTTATCCCAGCGGTAGATTTGCGATGCAAAAAGCCCTTCCGGTGTTGAATAATTGCGCCATAGATTTAACCTGTCTAAATCTGCAGCATCTGCAATTATACCCATGCCGACTGTCATCATGTTTTCGAAGGTGTCAGAATTACTCGATAAAAAAACAGCAGCTGTCTTGTTAAGAGCTTCTGCCATTTTTTTACTGCGCTCGAGCGCTTCAACAGCTTCATTAATGTTCTTAAAGTTTTCCATATATTATCTCAATCATCGGTAAATTATAACATTTTTACAAAGCTATGTAAAACAAAAAAAACCCTGCAAAAACAGGGCTTTATTAATAATTTACTGGTTTTGTTAATTTTCTGTTAATTCTCTTCCCGGATAATAGCTTCCCTAAAACCAGCTGCACTGATTCTCTCTGCCGTTATCTGAATATCAGCGCCGCGGATGCCGGCAAGCACAACCCTGTAAAACTCAACATTGCTGTTATCTGTAAATCTTTCATACGCAGGGTTAAGCCCTGCATTTTTTAATCTATCAAAAGTATCAACTGCATTTCTGGCATTCCTAAAAGAGCCGACCTGCAAACGATAATTCCTGAAAGGTTCAATATTGATATTTGGTGTTAATCTAAGCTGAGAAACCTGACTTTGCGCAGCTTGCGGCTGAACAACCACAGGAGCAGAAACAAAAACCGGAGCTGCAGAAGACTGAACATTCTGAGCAGTGCTCACCGGCACAATAGAAGGTTGAACAACCGAAGGTTGTACTTGAGCGCCAACAACCGGCGAAGTTATAACCATTCTATCTATACTGACAACAGTAACAGGAGCAGTACCTGTAACTATCATGTCAAGCTGTTCTGCAGCAGCTCTTGATACATCGATTATTCTTGCAGGAACAAAAGGCCCGCGATCATTAACCCTTACGGTTACACTTTTATTATTATGCTGATTAGTGATTATTAACCTTGTTCCGAACGGCAGACTGGGATGAGCCGCAGTCATCTGAGAAGCATCAAAAATTTCACCTGACGCTGTTGGACGGCCTTCGAATTCTCTGCCATACCAAGATGCAATTCCTTCCTGGAAATATCGCCCTTCCGGGCTCATTGGAAGTTCCTGCCGGAAAACATCTACGCCCTGCGTTGCATTTTGCGCCAGCAATTGAAATGGCATAACTACCGAAACAAGTATAATTACAATAATAAATTTCTTTTTCATATCGATAGTATCGGCAGAAAATTAAAAGAGTATTAACCATGAACCAATTATGCCTGTAATAAGTTCATTTTTCTATTTTTTCATGATCTTCCAGAATTTTTATTAAAGATAAGGCCAAATTTCGGTTTTTTTTACTTAAACGACCCCAAATTTCAACCAATGAATTCAATTCTTTTGGAAAATCGGATTTTTTACCTTCAGTATAGAAATCCCTGCCAGTAATTAGATACTCCACTGATACACCTAAAGCCTGAGCAATTTTGACAGCCGCCGATGCACTGGGGATAGAATTATGAGTATTTAGATAGTTATCCAATGTATGTCTTTTTATTCCAGTAATGGCAGAAAGCTCTTTTACCATCATACCTGCATAATTTAACTCAGATTTGAGATTTTCTTTAAAACCCATAATTTACAATATCCTAATAAGAATAATAAGGGGTTGATATTATCCTTTTTAGAATGATATTATTCTTATTAGAATAATATACTTATGTAAATAAGAATAATGAAAAAGGAGCATTTTATGAAAGCTTTTATAAGGAACACCATAATTTTGATAATTATGGCCATGATTTTTACAGGATTCCTTTATGCCCAAACAGAGGCAGAATGGAACTGGAAAACCGTTTCTGCTGGCGGAAACTTTTCACTTGCTATACAGGAAGATGGAACGCTTTGGGCTTGGGGAAGAAAAAGTTACGATGTTGAAACTCGTGATTTATATAATCCAGTTCGAACAGTTATTGTCAATGATTATGGTAGTACTCCAATTCAAATGGGAAGAGATACAAATTGGGCTTTTATATCTGCAGGTAGTAATCATGCCTTAGCAATTAAAACAGATGGCACGCTCTGGGTATGGGGTGCAAATAATAATGGCCAGCTTGGCGATGGCACTACAACAGATAGAACTATACCTGTTCGAATAGGAACGGTATGGGCATCAGCTTCCGCTGGTCATGAATTTACTGTAGCTATAAGCAGAGATGGTTCTCTCTGGTCTTGGGGGTTAAATTCAACTGGTCAGCTTGGAAATGGTACTACATCTAGTCGCAATAATCCTGGAAGAGTTGGAACAGCCGCAAATTGGACAACAGTATCTGCTGGCAGTAGGTATACCGTAGCAATAAATAGAGATGGTGTTCTTTGGGCTTGGGGAAGAAAAAGCTACAATGTTAGATCTGGTAATTTCATGCCAACAACTCAAACAATTGTTACCAATCAATATGGCATAACCCCCATTCGAATTGGAACAGATACTAATTGGGCTTCTATTTCTGCTGGTTCAGGACATACACTAGCTATTAAAACAGACGGTACTCTTTGGGCTTGGGGTGCAAATAACCAAGGTCAGCTTGGTGATGATACACGAACAAATCGTACTGATCCTATTCAAATAGGACCGGCTACAAACTGGGTACATGTATCAGCGGGTGGAAGTAATACAATAGCTGTCAGGACAAACGGTACTCTCTGGGCTTGGGGAGTATCTAATATTACCCCTACTCGAATTGGAACAGATACAAACTGGGCTTCTGCCTCTGCCGGTTCAGATCATTTAATGGCAACAAAAACAAATGGCACATTATGGGCTTGGGGAGGAAATAGAAATGGTCAGATTGGAAATGGATGGACATCAACAGGAAGCACAAATGATCTTATTCATATAGGAATAAGACAGAATTGGGTATTTTCATCTGCTATAGGTAATGTAGCTATCCGAAGAGATGGTTCTCTTTGGGATATTTATAGACGTCAGATGATAGGAACAGATAGAAACTGGGCTACTGTATCAGCAAGATCAACTAATGTACGTAATAATAACCATTTTGCAGCAATCAAGGCTGATGGTTCACTATGGGTTTGGGGATCATTTGTTGATGAATGGGTCTTAAACATCGGCTTAGGAAATTCTGGAGACATCCCAAGACAAATTGGAACGGATAGAAACTGGGCTATTATTTCCACAGGTAATAATTATTATGCTGGAATAAAAACGGATGGAACTCTTTGGGTTTTGACTATAAACCCTACAGCACCCATAACACCTACGCAAATGGGTAGAGATAGAAATTGGGCATTTGTTTCTGCAGGTTCAGAGCATACAATGGCAATTAAAACAGACGGCACTCTCTGGGCTTGGGGAAATAATGAAAACGGCAGGTTAGGTGCAACTTGGGGAGAATGCTGCTGTGATATGAAAGAAAGCGCTGTTCCTATACAAGTTGGAACTGATACAAACTGGACATCTGTATCTGCTGGCGGGCGGCATACTCTAGCTATTAAAACTGATGGCACTCTTTGGGCTTGGGGTTTTAATGAATCAGGACAGCTTGGAGATGGTACTACAATCAGCCGCTTAACGCCTGTTAGAATTGGTACTGATAATACATGGGTATCTGTTTCTGCAGGGAATACACACACTGCAGCTATCAGAAGAGATGGATCAACATGGATATGGGGTGGACGAAGCAATCTTATTCCTACCAGATTTTTAGTACCAGCAGAAAGATGGGGAGGGAATTTTTCAGCCTTATCTGTATCCTGCGATGATGGAAATAATATCCTGATCATTGGAAAAGATGGCTCACTTTGGAATTTAAATCTACAAATTATACCATAAAATCATGGTTAAAATAAAAAATTAAAGGAGAACAAAAATGGAGAAGAAAAGTTTTAAAGAATCGGTAAACAGCCTTATTGGCTGTGATTCTAAAGTTTGCAGTTTTTTCAGATTTATGAAAAACAAAATGGGTATTGGCTCGCCGGAAAAAAATGCGGCAGATACCTACGAACGGGGAATGAGGATTGTTCCGGACTGCATCAAAGCCAATGACAATGAAGTTCCTGTAAAACAGTATAATATTGCAGTTTTACGGACTTTATTTAAATTTGAAAGGGCAGAAGGGCGTTTACAGATAACAAATAAACGCATTATTTTACGTGCTGCCGGGCGTTCTGTCGGCGGAAGAACTACATTACAGCATGAATTTGCAATTAACGAAGTTGCCGGTATCGAAGCCAGAAATAATTTTAAGTTTAGTTTTTTATTTTTGGTCTTTGCTCTATTTATTATTAATTTTACAAGCTTAGTTATTAACGGTAGAACACCAGCAATGCCTAATTTTTTGTCTTTATTGCCAGCAAGCGAAGAAACTTTCCAGGAAAGTTTCCTGGAAAGTACCCTGCAAAGTTTTATTTTTAATGACGGTACCCGTATATCAAGTATAATGCGGCCTTCTCATGTTGATAAAGCTTATAATACTGAAAAAGAAGCTATCCATTTAAGAGACCACGGACCAACCGAACTAATTGCTCTTTCTACTGCTCTTACTAATGCAAAGACAGCAGAAACAAGAGCCGAAAGAGATGTTGAGCTGGGCGGTGTCATGAGAACTCGCAGAGTTCAAACCGGATCAGATTGGTGGACAGGCCAGCCTACTTTTAGTAATCAGTCATTCAGAGATACATCTGAAGCAGGATTAATAGCAGCTCAAACTGCGTTAGATGAAGCTATAAAAGCAAGAGAAAATGCCGAAGAAGCAGAGCAGCATCTTAAAGATAAACTAGAAACTGCAGGAGATGATGCAGCCATCGCTATTAAAAACAGAGAGTTTACTGTTAAGTTTTGGGCTGTATTAATGACAATTGCCGGAATCTTACTAGGTTTAGGTTCTTTAGCCGCTTTTTTATTGATATATAAAAGATTTGGCCTTAAACTTTTTATCTTAAATTTTGGTTTTTTTGGATGGTCACTGGCTTATGCAGCTTCTTACATTGGAGTTTTTAATATTCTTAAAGCAATTACTGTTTTAGCAATGGTTATCTCTGTTTTTTTATTTTGTTTCAGGCCCAATTTAATAATTAACATAAAAAATAAGGTCGGAACAAATTCATCTTTTGATATTCGCAGAGATATAATGTTTACAAAAAACAACGAGAAAGGAACAGGTTTTGCAGAGGTTATACCCACAGCTGAAACCGAAAATGCCATCAGGGAAATCGGCGCCATAATCAGAGATATTCAGCAAAATGGTGATTCTGCTTTAGAAAAGTGGAGTAAATAAAAAATATATAGGTGTTTAAATTAACACCTAAAGGAGTGAATGATGAAAAAAACAGGAATTAAAGCAGCAATAATTTTGTTATTATTAACAATATTATTAAGTAGTTGTGTTTCAACTACACCAATCTTTTATAGTAACAATACAAATTATGATTTTGTAATTTTAGGTATTGTTACTTATCAAGGCACAAAAAGAACAGGTTTTCAGGATCTATTACAAGAAGCAAAAAGACAATATCCCAGTGCAGATTACATTATAGACATTATGACTGATCGTAAGGTTACTCAATTTCTATTCTTTAAATATGTACATATGTCAACTTCATACACTATGAGAGCGACTGCAATTCAATATATCCGAAGAGATATTAATGGTGTAATAATATCAGCCCCAACGCCAACTCAAAATCCACCGGGTTTGTTAAACAATACCAGGGGAGCACAAGCAATTTCGGCAGAATATACTGTAGTTAGTGTTTCTGGCAGAGTTGTTAAGTTTGTTAATATGGAGTGGGTAGACGTTAGTCCTGGAGAAATTCTTATATAGAAGAACAGATATTTCTGTTTCGAGTGATTCTTCATTAGTTTTAAATGATGGAAATACAAGTATTACAATTCCAGCAGGTTCTAGCGGTACAATTAGCCGAATAATCAGCAGGTTATAATCCATCTATTATAAATGTACAGCTGCCGGGTAATAATTTTATTATTAATAATAAAAAACCTGGCAGTTTTTTTTTGCACCGTAAAATTCCTTTGATCAAAAAAAAGCCCGGCAACGACCTACTTACCTGGAAACTTAATAACTTCATTTCTTACTATTAAAATATTCGTATGTCACTTGAAGCTGCTTTTTTAGTATAATGTTCCACAAATTTCCTTTAATTTCGCCGGTTCCTTTTGATATTTTGGTAAATCTTGGTGTTCCATCATCATTATCTTTCCTGTAAAAATAATGATCCGTATTTTTATATAACTCCCAGCCATCCCGCTCACAAAATCGTTTTAAGTCTTTCCATGACGGCATTTTATTAATTCTCCTATTTTGCTGACATCATTCAGAATTAAAGCTTTAAAAATATATGGTATCTGAGATTTTTTACTGCCTCTTGACCAGTAAGCAAATTCTTTGTAGTAATCATTTGCGTATTCCAAGATTGCACCAGCCAGTTTGGCTTTAGCTTCTT
>Ga0123356_10006743_pt1 | contig 11563 bp, 11 predicted proteins | sample TergutEmb28metaG_2_FD_92546 | JGI IMG/M metagenome (GOLD analysis project Ga0123356, IMG submission 92546) | Embiratermes neotenicus P3 segment gut microbial communities from Petit-Saut dam, French Guiana - Emb289 P3 | ecosystem: Host-associated > Arthropoda: Insects > Digestive system > Gut ... | reverse complement strand
TTCAATTTTGTTCAATTTATTGCTGCAAAAAAGCATAGATTTACGCCATAATAGTGTTGACATTCTAGCAGCAATATTGGCGATATACAAGGGTTTTTGTACTATGAATCGTGATTTAATGGTAATTATTAAACTATGCTTAATATTTCTTTTTGTTGCCAAAAATGTTTCCGGGCCCCTCGCAATATACGTGGAGCCCGGATTGAGAAGAAATCGAAATGATTAATCCAGCCTAAAAGAAGCGTTGTTATCCGGCAATGGGGACGCTGCCCACAAACCGTCCAACACATAGCGTTGGGTGCTGTACACGATCCGCCCCCAGAGGCTAAGCCTGCCCGTTTCCACATGGGTGCGGAGCGCGGGATCGGCATCCCCGCTGTAATGGGCGGCAAAGGCATCGCCCACCGCGTCGGCGATGATGTCTGCATCCTGCTCTGATACCCTGTATTTCAGCAATGTATTTTTTGCTTCAAGCATCACCGTTTGTTTTACAAAGGCCTGGGCGGTCTCCGCAAAATCCGTGCCGGGGCGCAACTTATCGGCGATGGTATCGGTCACAACGGTGAATGTGCCGTCCTTTATCTCGCAGTACCGTATGGGGCACGGATAGGTTACCAGGGAGCCGGTTTCCACATCATACAAGGTCTTTGAGCCAAAGTTAGCCTGAGCGATATTCTGGGCGTGATAATGCCCGGTAAACACCAGCCTTACGTTGTAGGAGGCCAAAAACTCCCCAAAGTGCTTAAAATCCTCCACCAGATAGTCGGGATGCAGCCTAGCCTGGCCGTCCCAATGCTCCACCACGCCGTGATGCATCAGCGCCAGCACGGCCTTGCCCTGCTCCGCCGCTTCGCTGAGCACATCGGCCAGCCAGCTCTCCAACTCCTGGCTCACCCGGCCAGCCACAAGCTGGGGCTCGCCAGGCTCGTTTTCGGGGTACCTGCAGGCGTCAATCGACAACACCCACAGCCCCGGCGTCGGCTCCGCCACATAACTTAAGGAACCGGGATCACGTTTGATGGCCTGGCCATACCCCATGTTGGCGTAGATCCGCGCAAAATCCTCAACGGATACGGCATCCACGGGGATCCTTTGGCCGCCCTCAAAGCGCACGGCGTCAAAGCTGTTGACATCGTGATTGCCCGGCGCAACGTACACCTTGATGCCGTTATCCACCAGCAACTGTAGCTTTTTGGCCAGGCCCTCGTGATTCAGGGTCTCGCCGTCCTTGGTAAGATCGCCGGAGATCAGCACAAACTGAACGTCGGAGCGCAGCAGCTGCCCGATGGCAAAGTTCAGCAGCTCCTCGCTCTCCACAAGCAACTTTCTGTCGCCAAGAAGCTCGGCTTCGAAGGCGGCTCCGGTGGTGCCAAGGGATACATCATAAAAATGCAGGTCGGATATCACGGCAAATCGCACATCGGGATACGAAGCGGCTTCCGCCTCCCCTACATACAGATTGTAGGTGATGGCGGGCAGGCTTTTGAGATAGCCGGATACAAACATATAACCCGGTATAATAACTGCCGCCGCCAACACCAAGCACAGCACGATTTTCCAGAATCCAAACTTTTTCTTTGCCCGTTTCTTTTTGATATTCTCTTTCATTGGGAATCATCCTTTCGAATTTTCTGCTGTTATGCACATCATACGTCAAAATTTGCGAATACGCAATAACACTTGACACCACACAAAAAATACGGTATAACCCTTACAGGCTCAGCGTAGAGGAGGGTGGCGGCATGCGAGGCGGATGGATAGCCAGGCAGCGCGTGTCTTTCCCCATTCATAATTCATTTTTAGGAAGATGGAAGCGATTCCGCCTTCCTTCTTTTTTGCCCAAATTACGTTTGCCCATTATTCAGAGGGATGTGAGCACATGGCAACATTGATCCTGGCGGATGGAACCCGGTTTTCCGGCCAAAGCTTTGGCGCAACCCTCCCGGCCACGGGGGAGGTGGTGTTTGCCACCCACATGTTTGGCCATCAGCAATTGATCACCGACCCGGCCTATCGCGGGCGGATCGTGTGCTTCACCTATCCGCTCATCGGCAATGTGGGCATCAACGAGGCCGACATGGCGTCGGATGGTGCGCAGGTGGCGGGCCTGGTGATCCAATCCCTGTGCGATTTGCCCAGCAACTGGTTGTGCACCCGCACCTTGCCAGATTTCCTGGCCGATCAAGACACACCGGCGCTCCACGGGCTGGACACCCGCGCCCTCACCCGGCACATCCGCGCCCACGGGGTGCAAAAGGGGCGCATCTGCCCCAGCGAACCAACCCCAGCGGATTGGGAAGCGCTGGCGGCTTATGCCGAGGCTGACTTGGTAGCACAAGTCACTTGCTCCGCCCCCTACAACTTGACGGGTGATGGCCCCCGCATCGCCGTGTTGGATTTGGGCGTGGACAAGCCGTTGCTGGAGATGCTCACCAGCCTGGGCTGCAACACAACCGTGTATCCGGCCTGCACGTCGGCAAAAACAATCCTGGCTGATTGTGACGGCGTGGTGCTCAGCGGAGGACCGGGCGATCCGGCGGCGCAGAGCGGCCTGCTGAACACGGTGGGCGCGCTGATGCAATCGCGGCCCGTGCTGGGCATCGGGCTGGGCTTTCAGTTGATGGTGCTGGCCCGGGGCGGCGGCTTAATGCGCCTGCAACACGGGCGCCACGGCAACCAGCCGGTGCGGGAAGTCGATACGGGCCGTTGCCAACAAGCCGCCCACCGCTGCCTGTACGCGCCAGATGCCCAGCGCCTGCCCCAGGGCGCAAGGATCACCCATGTCAACCTAAATGACGGCGGGGTGGCCGGGCTGGATTTTGGCGATGGGGCACGGGGTGTGTTGTTTCAGCCGGAAGCAGATTCCGATGCATTGACGAAACTTGTGCATGAGCTGCCCAGGGACGGAATCCCTCCACCGCTGCGGCGGTCCCCCTCCCTTTAACAAGGGAGGTTTGGGAGGGAAATGCCAGCTTGGATGATTAGCCTCTACCTCCCTTGTTAAAGGGAGGGGGACCGCCGCAGCGGTGGAGGGATTCCCCATCGCGCAGAGCAACATATAGGGAGGATTACACGTGCCCAAAAATCCATCCATCCAAAAAGTCCTCGTCATCGGTTCGGGCCCCATCGTCATCGGGCAAGCCGCCGAATTTGATTACGCGGGCACCCAGGCATGCCGTGTGCTCCGGGAAGAGGGCATCGAAACCGTGCTCGTCAACTCCAACCCGGCCACCATCATGACCGACCGGGACATCGCCGACCGGGTGTATATCGAACCCCTCACCGTGGAGACCATCTCCAACATCCTACGGCGGGAGCGGCCCGACAGCCTGCTGCCCTCGTTAGGTGGCCAAACCGGCCTAAATTTAGCGATGGAGCTGGCCGAATCAGGCATCCTGGACGAGCTGGGCGTACGCATGCTGGGCACACCCATGGAGTCCATCCGCAAAGCCGAAGACCGGGAGGCCTTTAAAGAAATGATGCTGAGCATCGGCGAACCCTGCATCGACAGCGTGATCGTACACGAAGTGGAAGAGGCCGTGGCCTTTGGCAATGAAATTGGCTATCCGCTGATCATCCGGCCCGCCTATACCCTGGGCGGTACCGGCGGCGGCATGGCGGAGGATGAGGCCGAACTGCGGGCCATCTGTGCCGAAGGCCTGCGGGCCAGCCGGGTGCATCAGGTGCTGGTGGAGCGTTCGGTGGCAGGATGGAAAGAGGTGGAGTACGAGGTGATACGCGACGGCGCGGGCAATTCCCTGGCCGTGTGCAACATGGAGAATATCGACCCGGTGGGCGTGCATACCGGCGACTCCATCGTGGTGGCTCCCTCCCAAACCCTGCGGGCGGAGGAGCATCACATGCTGCGGGGCGCCTCCCTGCGCATACTGGATGCCCTGGGCATCGAGGGCGGATGCAACGTGCAGTTTGCCCTGCATCCCAACAGCCTGGAATACGGCGTGATCGAGGTGAATCCACGGGTGAGCCGCTCTTCGGCGCTGGCTTCGAAGGCCACGGGCTACCCCATCGCCAAGGTGACGACAAGGGTGGCCATCGGTTATACGCTGGATGAGATTCCCAACGGCGTCACCGGTTGTACCTCAGCCTGTGTGGAGCCGGTGATCGACTACGTGGTGCTCAAATACCCCCGCTGGCCCTTCGACAAGTTTGTGGAGGCCGACAAACGCATCGGCACCAAAATGAAGGCCACCGGCGAGGTGATGTCCATCGGCATCAACTTTGAGGCGGCGTTGCTCAAAGCCGTTCGCTCTTTAGAAATGGGCTATGATTCGCTGGTGGATCCTGCCTTAGAAGCGCTGGATGATGAAGCGCTCACTGATCGCCTAGCGCAAATCAACACCGAACGTGCCTTTGTGGTGGCCGAGACGTTGCGGCGGGGCGTGCCATCAGGCAAGATATTTTCCATCACCCGCATTGACCCATGGTTTTTGCAAAAGTTCCGCAACATCGTAAATTTGGAGCAGCAGATACGAAGCCTGAAGCCTTCAGAACTGACGCCAGAACTGCTCAGCCGGGCCAAAACCCTAGGTTTTGCCGATAGCGCTCTGGCCCGGTGGCTGGGGTTGCCGGAGCGGGAGCTGCGCGATCTCCGCAAGTCCCTGGGTATCCGCCCGGCCTACCGCCCGGTGGATACCTGCGCCGGTGAGTTTGACGCACAAAGCCCCTATTATTATTCGGCCTACGGCGCAACCAACGAGGCCCAGGGCAACAGAGGCCGCAAAACCGTGGTGGTGCTGGGCAGCGGCCCGATTCGTATTGGCCAGGGCGTGGAGTTTGATTACTGCTCGGTGCACTGCGTGTGGGCGCTGCAAAAAGCCGGGTACGACACCGTGATCATCAACAACAACCCGGAAACCGTGTCCACCGATTTTGACACCGCCGACCGCCTGTACTTCGAACCCCTCACCCCCGAGGATGTGTGGAACATACTGGACATCGAAAAGCCGGTGGGTGTGGTGGTGCAGTTTGGCGGGCAAACCGCCATCAAGCTGGCCAAGGCCGTGGACGCGGCAGGCGTGCCCATCCTAGGCACTTCCCTAGCTGACATCGACGCCGCCGAAGACCGCAAGCGCTTTAACACGCTGCTGGAGCAATTAAACATCCCCCAACCCCAGGGCAACACGGTATTTGCCGAACAAGAGGCCGTAGATGCGGCGGCCAAGCTGGGCTATCCGGTGCTGGTGCGTCCCTCCTACGTGCTGGGAGGCCAGGGCATGGAGATCGCCTATGAAGAGGGCGACTTGCGCGCCTACATGCGCATCATCGCCGAACAAAGCCAGGGCCAGGGCCGGGAGCACGCCCGGGAGCATCCCATCCTAGTCGATAAATACCTATTGGGCCGCGAGATCGAGGTGGACGCCGTATGCGACGGCCAGCATGTGCTGATCCCCGGCATCATGGAGCATATCGAGCGGGCCGGCATCCACTCAGGGGATTCGATTTCCGTATATCCGCCCCAAACCCTGTCGCCCCGCATCCAACTGCGGGTGATCCAATACACCAACGCGCTGGCCAAGGGCCTGAACGTAAAGGGCCTGGTGAACATTCAATTCATTCAGTACGCGGGCGATCTGTTTGTGATTGAGGTAAACCCCCGCTCCAGCCGCACCGTGCCCTACATCAGCAAAGTGACGGGTATCCCGGTGGTGGAGTTGGGCGTGCGGGCCTCCCTGGGCGAACGGGTGCCGGATTTTGGCTTTGGCGAAGGGCTCTACCCCACGCCCCCCGCCACCGTGGCCGTGAAGATGCCCGTATTCTCTTTCGAGAAGCTGCCCGAAGTTGAAGTATCCCTGGGGCCGGAAATGAAGTCCACCGGCGAGGTGCTGGGCCTGGCCCGCACGGCTCCCGAGGCATACCTTAAGGGTTTTTCCGCCGCCAAGATGGCCGTGCCAACCCAGGGGGAAGGAGGGGTGCTGCTCTCCATCGCCGGGCAAGACAAACAGGAGTCCATCGCCCTGGCCGAAGAACTCAGCCTACAGGGTTTTGACCTATACGCCACCAGCGGCACCGCCAACCTGCTCAACCGCAACTTTGTGGGTACCAACCTGGTGCCCAAACCCTCGGAGGACCGTGCCGCGCTGGAAGCGCTGCTGGCCTCTGGCTCCATCCGGCTGATCATCGCCACCCCCACCCATGGCCGGGCGCCCCACCGCGACGGTTTCCGCCTGCGCCGCATGGCGGTGGAATACGGCATCCCCTGCCTTACGAGCCTAGATACCGCCGGTTTGCTGATAGAGTGCGCCAAATTGGGCAAGCCCGTGGCGGATTTGGAGCCGTTGGGGTTGCATGATTTGTAAGATAGATTATTGCTTATCTTTCATTTTTTCAGAGACAAAATCTATGATAATCCTCACATAATCAAGTGACCTCTTTGCCTCTATCTCCGCTATCTCAAAGGTATGATCCGGATAACGAACTTGTACAGCAAAAGGGGTTAAATATGTGCACATATCTCGTAATGCTTCAAATCCATCATCATACTTCATACATAAGTCTATCAACTCATTAAGAATGTGAGTTCTTACAATTTCCTCATTATGATAAACCAAATAACCTTTTAGATACTTTTCTGCTGCCTGCTGGCAATGAAAGCATATTCTTATGTTTTGCTTGGGCCATTGACAATCAAACACTCGCTTTGCCAAATCATAATCGCCATCCGCTATCTCTATCCATTCACTGTATAATTTCTTGTTCATATAATTTCACACCGTCCTTTGCCACTTTGTATTCAATTGTTCCTTTGTAATTTTTTCTTTCGTCAAAGTGCATTTTGGTATTTAATAAAATATCAGTAGGTTTTTCCGCTATCCCGTGAATCGCGCCGTATAAAGCTACCAATGTATCGTGTTTGCTTCCATCTATAAAATCCGCTACAAAATAAATGTCAAAATCGCTATGTTTGCTTGGTTGCCCATAGGCATAGCTGCCGAACAAATAAGCCGCTTTTAAGGGAACAATATTTTTAGCTATCTCTACGACCGTTTGCAAATTGCTTCGAAAATCCATAGTGATCACCTCTATTTGTATTATACCACCTTCGGCAGGTTATAGTAAATGATTTTAATCTGGATGAAAGTGGGGTTTGGAATTGACAGTATTCGCATATTATGATAACCTATAAATATGGAGGTGATTTGTGTGCCCGATAAACTCGCAAAAACGATCTTTACGGGGATTGCTACTGTTACTATGGCTTTAGCTGCCGACAAAGAAGCCAAAGCCCACAAAGACTACGAAAAGCTGAAAAGTAGTGAGTATTCTGAAAAGGTTAAGCTCGATGCCGAAGTAAAAGCCCGCACTCCACCGTCAACCAGTGACAACTAGGGAAGTCAATTGAAAATCTGTTATTGCCGCCGCTCTTCTGCCCGGCGGTGATTTTTTGTCGATAAACAATGAATTGCTATTAACGGCAAAAAATTCCACTACGCGACAATACACCATAGTCCCCTCGGCTTTTGTGAAGGTGAAGGATCCGACTTTGTGCAGGATGAGCCGCTCGCCCTTCTAACGTCATATGGCTGAAAAGCAGAACAATGTGCGCATCGTCCCTTCAAAAAAATGCATGGCGAACATGTTTTAACTTGCATTGCTTTATAAATGCATAAATGGTTCTGCCTTGTAGAACGGGGTAACCGTTGCGCATATATGCATCCATATGTTATACTGGTTACAAGATAGAAGAATGACCACAGGCTCTTCAAGAGATAAAGCGAACCGCCTGTAGCTAGCACCTACAAGCGGTTCCAACAGTTTTGGCAACTGCACGGGGGCTAGTTGCCCGGTAAGGGGCACACATCCCTCTGCCCCACATTATATTCAATATTCCCGTGCTTTTCAAGCCAAAAATCTTTAATTATTGCTGTTTTGCAACAATTACACCGCCCTCCGCGTCTAATAATAGAAGAATATGTACAACCTACAAAAGGAAAGGAGGCACATTGTTATGATGAGACGAAAGAGTTATACCCTGGCATTCTTATTGGGTGGCGCGCTCTTGTTAGTGCTTTGTGTGTTGATATTCAGTAGCCCGGGCGGCAACAATACCCCCAATTTTGTGCATTTTACGCCGGCTGAAGACGAGGACCTGGCAACAACTCCCCCTGGGCAGGACTGGGGCGGCTGGGTAGACGGCCAACAAGTCAACGAGACACCGGAAAACCACGTGCCCCCTCCCGTGGAAACCCCTACGCCCACACCCATCCCCGTAACACCCGAACCCACCCGCTCCGGCTCCCTTCGCAACGGTGACCAAGGAACCGACGTTGCCTACGTGCAGCAGCGGCTCCGGGATTTGGGTTATCTATCCGGAAGGGCAGACGGTATATTCGGCAATGCCACAGAACGTGCGGTAAGGGACTTTCAAGCGGCAAACGGCTTAACTGCCGACGGCGTGGTGGGCCGCCGAACGATGGATGCGCTGGATTCCCCGTCGGCCAGGCCCCAATCCGCTGCCGTTGGCGATACCTCCAGGTCGACCCCCATGCCCACGCCAAAAAGCTACACAGCCTCCACCCCCAACGCCACCTATGGTTTCCTAGCGCCCGGCAACAGTGGCAACAGGGTAACCGCCCTGCAAAGGCGGTTGATAGAGCTGGGTTATTTGAGCGGAAGCGCCTCGGGCAGATACGACGAAGCCACCGAACAGGCGGTTCGTGCGTTCCAGGCCCGCAACGGCCAGTGGGTAGACGGCTTAGCCGGCCCGGACACACAAACCGCACTGTTTAGCAGCGGCGCATTGGCTGCGCCGAGAGACTGAATAAATGGAAAGTGGAGAATGAAGAGGGCGGCGAAGCAGTGATGTTCTTGCCGCCTTTTCATTTTTCTGCTTTCAATTTTTACATACCCATTGTATAATGATCGTACCGTTCATGTGAAAACTATGCAAAGGTGAAGCGAGGAATATGGACAAACTTATTTGGGCTCTTTTGCTTGTACTTTGTATTTTGCCATTTAATAATCTCCTTCAAAATTACGATCCTATCGTCTTGCCGGAAGAGCAACTTGATCCTCCCGCGAACATGGACGCTATGCCCCTGCAGATATACACGGCTGTTCTGCGGAAGGGAGACACCGGACCGGAGGTCGTCCGCCTGCAGGAGCTGTTGCAACTGTTAGGATATCTTCCACCCGACGCATTGATAAACGGCATATACGATGAAGCAACGCAAAAAGCGGTACAAGCGTTCCAAAGGGTGGCGGGTGTGGCGCCAGCCGATGGCATTGCTGGCCCCGAAACCCTAACCAAGCTGTACAGTATTCCCATTGATGTCGATGTCAGCCAACCTTAACTAGTAGCACACAAAAACAATAAAAATTGAAGAGTGGGGAGAATATCATGGAAAAAAGGCCGATTGCTTATCAACTGTATTCCGCTCGGGAGGATGCGGAGAAGGATCTGCTTGGGGTGCTCAAACAGATCGCCGCCATGGGATACGACGGCGTGGAGTTCGCCGGGTTTTATGGCCACGCCGCAACAGACATTCGCCGGATGCTGGACGAGACCGGCCTGCAAGCGGTCTCCAGCCACGTCCCTTTTGCTATGATCGAAAACGACATGTTTGGCGTAATCGCCTATCACCAGCAGGTGGGATGTGCCTACATCGCCGTGCCCTATCTGGACGAAGAGACCCGGCCGGGAGCCCCCGGTTTTGCCCGCACCCTTGCCGCCATCGCCAAGTTCGGCGCCCTCTGCCAGGAGGCGGGCATCCTGTTGCTGTATCACAATCACGACTTTGAGTTCTGCCAGGTCAGCGGCCAGTATGGGCTGGACTTTTTGTACGATGCGATCCCGGCGGACATCCTGCAAACCGAAATGGACGTGTGCTGGATCAAGTACGCGGGCCTGGATCCGGTGGAGTATCTGCCCAAATATGCCGGTCGCTGCCCGGTGGTGCACCTAAAGGATTATGTGGGCCGCATAGACGGGCGCTCCCCCTACGCGCTGATCGGTATTGATGAAAACAAGCGGAAGGATGAGTCCACGGCCTTTGAGTTCCGCCCCTTTGGTTACGGCAGCCAGGATGCCAAGGCCGTGGTAGAGACCGCCATCCAATGCGGCGCAAAATGGTTTGTGGTGGAGCAGGATATGTCGGTGGGCCGCACTCCGTTGGAAGCTGCAGAAATGAGCATGGGCACGCTAAAGAAGATCGGATGTAAGTGAGGGGACTTTATGATGAAAAGATGGTATCGCGCTCTGGCCATAATGCTCTGCGCCGCGTTGGCCCTGGGCACCCCCTCCCAGGCGTGGGCAAGCAGGATCACCGACGCCTCGGAAGGGGAGGGTACGTATCTTTACCCCCGGCCCTTTGGCGATACGGGGATCACACTGATGCTTCCGTTCCCCTATACAGTCAACGGCATGATAGCGGATGGGGACGACTTTAAGCAACTCGTGGCTTTAACCGACGCCATGGATGCTGAGCCGCATTTTGTGATCTCGGCCATACCCTTTGAGCTCCCGGCAGATACAGCGTTTGAAGAATTAAATCCATTGTTTTTTATGCCTCTTATGCTGCGGGCCACCGATACGATCGGCGAGATGTGGATGCAGTACACCGATGACTTTGGCGAAGATGTTCCGGCCATGCGAATTACCTGGGTAGATGAGGCCTCGGGGCGGCATATCGCCGGCTTTCGAGACGGATGGCTGATGGTATTGAGCCTTCTCCCGGGAACGGAAAAGAGCAGGCTGGACGGGTTGGAAGATTACGAGAATGTTATCTTTAATTATATGATGGTGCCTTACAACTTTTTGCCCACAGTGGAAATGATCGAACTGCCCGACAGCAGCCTGAAACTGGTTTTGCCCGAGGGTATGCAAGCGATCGTGGATCGGTACGATGAATATACGGATCGGGAGCTTGTAGTGTACCATATTACGCCTCCCGATACACCCAACCAGGCGATCATTGTTCTGACCACAGTTCGAAAAGAGGGGTATCAAGGGAAACTTTTGCACGAGTTTAGCGGGCAGGAGCTGATCGACGAGGTATCAAGCTTTCCCCTGGGGTTGGGTGAGGTGACGTCGGATTGGCTGCATGCCGACTCCGAGCTTCCGCTGCTGATGCTCCATGAAGTGGGCTATGGTTCCGAAGGGCGCAAAAATCCCGATGCTTATCACTTGATCGCCATCAAAGACGGGTGGTTGTTATGCTTCCTGTTGATTGATCACGGTGTCTGGCCGGTTGAAGACATGCTTTCGATGCAAATGGACTTTATGCTACACATGCTCGACGGAAGGGATGAAGCCCCCTCATTATAAATGCAATTTATTTCGACGTAAAATTCAAGCTTGACATGCCTTCCGCTTTTGCAGTACAATAGACTTTGCGTCGATATGCTCCGTTAGCCCCGGAACGTCGATGCCGCAATGGGCGCCTGACCAACGCCGTTGCACCCAAAACACCTAGATAACACCATCATCGGAGGAATGAACGTGAATACGTTTATGGCAAAAGCGGAATCCATTGAGCGCAAATGGTACGTGCTCGATGCCGAGGGCCAGGTGCTGGGCCGGTTGGCCAGCCAGGTGGCCTCCATC
>Ga0123356_10006742_pt1 | contig 11564 bp, 7 predicted proteins | sample TergutEmb28metaG_2_FD_92546 | JGI IMG/M metagenome (GOLD analysis project Ga0123356, IMG submission 92546) | Embiratermes neotenicus P3 segment gut microbial communities from Petit-Saut dam, French Guiana - Emb289 P3 | ecosystem: Host-associated > Arthropoda: Insects > Digestive system > Gut ... | reverse complement strand
ACAACGGGTAGCAGTGGCAAGGGCGCTCATCAATAACCCAAAAGTTGTGCTTGCAGATGAACCCTCCGGAAATTTAGATACCGAACATGCTAAAAATCTACACCAACTTTTTTTCGACTTACGAAATCAATTTCAAAAAACTTTTGTCATAGTAACACATAACGAAGAACTTGCAAAGTTGTCAGATAAAAAAATTATTATTTCCGATGGAAAAATACAAAACATAATATGAAAATAGGATTAATTGGGTGCGGATACCTTGGAAAAATTCACGCAAAGTGCATAAAAGATGTAGAAAACTTAGAATTAGTTGGCGTTTTCGACACCTCTCCGGAGGTAGTGCAGGAAACTGCCGCGCAATTTGGCGCTACAGCGTATTTTAATTTGCAAGCGCTAATTGAAAATTGCGAGGTGATAGACATTGTTGCAGCAACTACCGCCCACTTCGAGTTGGCAAAGCAAGCCATCATTGCCGGAAAACATTGTTTTATAGAGAAACCGCTGACTGCAACAGTGGCTGAGGCTGAACAATTGGTTGAACTGGCTCTAAAACACAACGTTGTTGTTCAAGTAGGACATGTGGAAAGATATAATCCGGCTTTTATTGCCGCGTTGCCACATATTTCCCAATCCTTTTTAATAGAAGCCAATCGCTTATGTAAATTTAATGTACGGGGAGCCGATGTATCAGTAGTTCACGACTTAATGATTCACGATATTGATTTAGTGTTGTCCATAATGAAAAGTGAGGTAATTGATATTCAAGCCATAGGACATAAATTCATAACCGAAACTCCGGATATTGCGAATGTAAGGCTGCTTTTTGCCAATGGGGGCGTTGCCAACATTAATGCAAGTAGAGTTTCTAACTACCCCGTACGAAAAATGTGCGTTTTTCAACCCGAAAATTACATCACTGTAAATTTTCAGGAGAAAAAAGTAGAAAAAACAGAATTTCCGAATGGAGTTACAAATATTGCGGAAATTCCGATAGTTGAGCATAATGCGATTGTAGTGGAACTATCCGATTTTATTCAATCCATTCAACACAACAGAGAGCCTAAAGTTACTATGAACGACGGACTAAATGCTTTACGTATTGCTGATAAAGTGGTTAAGAAAATAAATCAGTAAAATGTGTATTTTGTAAAATAATCGCGTTCAACCGGCGTTTTTTTATACATGAAAAAAATCAATCTTTTCATTTTCCTATTCCTTCTTTTCGCTCTGAATTTCACATGCAGGAAACCTATTTCTCCCACTTTTCTTATTTTAACTGAGGAAGATTTTATGGATTGTATAGATGTTTCGGACTTTAATAGCGTTTTTGACACAAATTATGACCCAAAAGAATTGGATGCAATTAAACAACAGAATTTTACAGATGCTCATGTGAGCTTTAACGGGTTCGAGACGGGATACTGGAAACTTCCGTGTACTATTCCTCTGCTGCCCGATTATTCCAGCTTGAACAATGTCAGGGTGATCCCTTGTGTAAGAAAGCCAAGTACAACCTTGGCAACAACCACAAAATATCACTTTGTAACCCCGCATGAGGAGTTTTTTGAAATGACCAGGGAGGGAGAATATCGTTTGTCGAATATTAACTTGAAATATGTGCGGAGTGTTGAATTTCCTGTACTCGAAACTTTTACGCAAAGTACTATTTTTAAACCGTGTGATTCTCTTTACCCCGCAACCATTCAAATTGTTTATGATGATGAGAAGCAAAAAGATATTGGAAAAATAACCTTAAAGGATGATGATGTTTATTTTGATATTGTTTCACCAAACATCACTTTGCTGGGAAGGGATGAACGACAATTTTGGGAAATCTCCTATAAGTCTAGTAATGGACGAATGTATGCCCGCCTGAATTTTGAAGGGGGAATTATATTATTTAAGGATATGGCTGTTATGCCTTCAACAAAAGAAGTTTGGAAAAAATTGTACATTGATATTACAGAGATCGTTAGGCAGGCAAGTTACACCGCTCTTAAGATATCTGTCAGTTTGGAAATCTCCGGAATCAGAGATGACCCGGATAGTGTTACCGAGTTTTATTTTGAAAATATTAAACTCATTACGATGGATGCCCCTTATGATTAAAAAATTAGCTCATGAATAAAACCCGAAAACTCTTTTTTTATATTCTCTTCGATATTCTATCAGCTCTTTTCACATGGATTCTCTTTTTCATTTACCGAAAATATAACGTTGACCATACTGTTTTCGAGAACTTTATAACATCTATCCTTCATGATTCAAAACTGTATGTGGGTATGGTAGTGCTGCCTGTGTATTGGTGCCTGTTGCATATTTTTATAGGCGCATATACCCATCCTTTCCGAAAATCGCGACTTCGGGAATTGGAAATTACCCTGATTACTGTTTTCTTCGGAACCCTGATTTTCTTTTTTGCTTTTATTCTTGATGATATTGTAAATCGCCCTTTCGACTATGTTAAATACTTTATAATCTTGCTCTTTCTCCAGTTTTTCTTAACTTATATTCCTCGTGTTCTTATTACTACTATTACAATTAACAAAATTAACAATGGTAAAATTGGGTTTAAAACATTGATCATAGGAAGTGATATTGTAGCGCTGAATATCTATCAAAATATTATAAAACAGACTCCTTACGTTGAGAAATATTTTTTAGGATATATTCAGGTGCCCGAAGAGCAGAATGAGTCAATAGCAACTAAGCTTCCCTGCCTGGGAAAACTATCAGATTTAGCCTCAATCGTCAAAGAGTATCAAATCAAGGAATTGGTCATTGCCATTCAAAATGGAAAACGTAAGCTGATAGAAACGATCATTACTTCTATTGGAGACAATCGTGATCTGATGCTAAAAATCATTCCGCAGTCGCAAGATTTTTTAATTGGAAGTGTTAAAATATCTGCTATTTTGCAAGAGCCCCTCATTTCTGTATCTACGAGCGACTTGCCTGTTTGGCAACAATTTATAAAGAGATTTATGGATGTTACACTCTCAACATTTGCCATAATAATCCTGTTGCCCCTCTATATTTTTTGCATCCTTGGCATAAGATTATCTTCAAAAGGGTCTATTTTTTATTTGCAGGAACGTGTTGGGCTAAACGGAAAGCCGTTCCAAATTATTAAATTTCGTTCTATGGTGGCAGATGCTGAAACAGGAACTCCACAATTATCCAGTAAAGAAGACCCGAGAATCACAAAATTTGGACACTTTATGCGCAAAACACGCATGGATGAAATCCCGCAATTTGTAAACATTCTTTTAGGAGATATGTCGTTAGTGGGTCCAAGACCGGAACGACAATTTTATATAGATCAAATTGTTAAGGTAGCTCCACACTACAAATTATTGCTAAGGGTTAAACCCGGTATTACCTCTTGGGGGCAAGTAAAATTTGGCTATGCAGAAAATATTGACGAAATGGTAGAGCGGTTGAAATGGGATATTCTTTATTTAGACAATATGTCACTCCAAACCGATATCAAAATATTAATATACACAGTATTAATTGTTCTAAAAGGATCCGGAAAATAATGCCCTGTTTTTTTCAAGAAGATTTATCTCAAGATTCATTTACACTCTCTTTGGAAGAGTCGAAGCATATTACAAAATCCATGCGCCTGAAAGAAGGAGCGTTTATTTGGATTACAGATGGCAGGGGAACATTGGCAAAAGCAACATTAACAAACATACTTAGAGATGTTTGTACGGTAGAAATCACGGAGCGTACTTTTCATGATAAAGCAACCCTGAAACAATTACATCTTGCTGTGGCTCCCACAAAAAATCCTGACAGAATGGAGTGGCTGGTAGAAAAAGCAGTGGAGATTGGCGTGGCGCAAATCTCCTTCATCATTTGCAACAGATCGGAAAGAAAACATGTTGATCTGAATCGCTTGCACAGAATTTCTATTGCGGCATTAAAACAATCGCAGGGAACATGGCTGCCGGAATTGCAAACCATCTCTTTTTCACAATTTATGAGTGAAAGCAATACAAAAAATGCAGACAAGTTTATTGCATATTGCGATGATAAAGAACAATCTATACCTATCTCCCATATTCAATACCAGCAAAAAGAGGCTCTTTTTTTGATAGGACCGGAGGGCGATTTTACCCCACAAGAACTCCTTACCGCCAAAGAAAACGGCTTTCAACCCATCTCTTTAGGAACAAAAACATTACGCACTGAAACAGCAGCGCTTTTTGCAGTATGTTCTTTTGCAATAAAAAATAATCGGGATTATACCCTATGTTATTGTAAGTAGGTAAACCCGATTCATCAGTCTCATTACTTAAACTGAAAATGTATTTACAAATTAAAGATTTTACAAATTTTGCTCAGTAGGATTAGAATTATTTAATTCAAGTGCTTCAAATATTGATATTAGTTGTTTCCCTGTAAAAGGTCTATATCGTAAGATGTATAATAATTTATCATAATAGCTTTGCTTTTTCTCTACTCCATTATTTTTTTGCAATGAATTCTTTTTATCCACTTCTTTTTTTTCGTAGGCTATCATATTTGTTATTTTTTCATCGAGAAAAGAAAATCCACACATCAAAGCAAAAATTAGATTGACATCCAAGATTTCGCTATTTAATTTTTTTTCATTATCATAATCTTCCTTTATTTGAATAGGTTTAAATCTCACAATCCATTTTATTGTATATGCTGCTTGTTTATGTTGATTTGCCCATGTAGAGCCACAATAATCCTTATATCTATGAATGTCATCATAGTAAGATCTAACAGCAAGATGCAGCAAACCTTTATTCAAATATACTGCATCTTTTATATTTTCAGTTTTTCGCGCAATAAATTTTTCAAATAATTTTTTTATAGAATCTTCTCTTAAAACCACTTTTTTGAAAATAAGTAGTTCCTCGTCTTCCCTAACTTTATCTTTTTCTTCCTTGACATTTTTTTCAAGGGTTTTAATCTCATCTTCAAATTCAGGGATTGAATATTGTTTACCTTCAATTTGAAAATAGATGTTATGAGGATCAATGCCTTTTACTTCAAAAGAATTCGTGTGCTTACTATTATTGCTCATACTAATCAAAAAGCATCTAAAACATGATCCATTTTTTCAAGAAGTTCTTTTTGAGTTCCTCTTACTCCTTCATTTACATACCTATCACTAAGTATCTTTTTTATAGAGTCCTCATATGAAGGAACAATCACAATATTTGGTGCTTTTTTTCCTTTAAAAAGCACCCAAAAACTTACTACTACAAAGAGTAGCATTAAAGCTAAAATAATTATACTACTTGTACTCATTTATTATTATTTTTTATATTAACGACAGTAATTTTACGTTTATAACCACAAATTTCAACTTCCTCAACATCAGCAATATAAGATATAGGCATCCTATCCTCATGAAATGCAGCAATGAATCCATCATCTGAATCTAGTATTGCCTCACTTGCAGTTATATTATTTCTATTATTTTCTTGCAAAAACCATATTTTAAATGCAATAGCAATTGTTATTCCTACAAATGTAACCACAATTGATACTAATAAATTGTCGTTAGGAGTGGTTGGTGTATCAATCAAATTTAGATAATTTACTGATAAAAAAGAAGATACCATAAGCACTCCAATCATGACGATGATATATAACCCCGAACTTACTCTGTTAGGTATATATTTACCAAAAAAATGTGGCACTAATGAAACAAAGGCAAATAGGCTCAAAAAAACGTAAATTCCACTGTTCCAAATCAATTCAAGTATTTCGAGAAACTTTTTATTTATGTTTGTTCCTACAAGTTTCATCAAAAAATATACAATCAAGACAGCGAGCAAAGGGATAACTATTGGTGACAAAACATTCACCAAAAACCAAATCCAAAATTCTTTTAATCTAAAAAGTTTCATGCTATGAAAAAATGGGCGCAAAAATAAACTTTTTATTCAATATAAACCCTTACACTTTTCATCTTTATTTGACTTTTATATTTGATGGCAAAAATATAGATTTTTTCATATTTGAGTGTTTTATACAGACTTTTTATTAACAGAAAAATGTTAATAACCAAGTAATTTGCCGTTATTCCTTCAAAACTCTCACCGTCTCATTTCCAACTCTTAAAACATAAACTCCCGCTGATAAGTTTCGAATTTATAGACAATCAATTTGCTTCATATATTATAGATACCGATGATAATAAAGTTACAGACATAAAAATAATTATTGAATAATTACCTTCGTCGTTACATATTGCAAATCGCCGGTGGTGATCCGTACCCCATAAATCCCTTTAGCCACATTTAGCGTTATTTCGGTCTTGGCATCAGGCGCTTGTCCTGTCCAAACGATTCGCCCGTACATATCCAAAATTTCAACCTGATGAATAGAAACAAGACTTTCGTTCACTATAGTAACCACATTGCTGTGGCTGAATACCTGAATAGCAGCATCGTCGGTTATTTCAATGCCTTGTCCAAATGTGAACTGCGCTTCAATGGCGGCGTTGGCTCTTATATCGTAGAATGTATAAGATTCCTGCACACCTATGGATACACCATCAACAATCACATCCTTAATAACATAGTTTGCATTGGGAACAATATTGAATGTTTTGTTGTCGCCGTGTGTTACCATGAAAGTACCTGCCGGTGAGATAGTTCCGCCTGCAGTGGCTTTGGCTACAATTTTGTATTGGTTAAGCGCCAGCCCACTTATTGTAACCACCTGATTTGCAGTAACATTATTGATAATATAAACGCCTAAGGAAGGATTAAGCATGATATTGTTTGCAAAAACATAAACATACGATTGGGTGTAGCCCTCCTGAAGATCTACCGTAAACATAAACTTACCGCCGTGTTCAACGGGGGCAGTTGAGCCGCCGGAAGGCGTAAAGTGCACGCCTTCAATTTCAGGGAAGGAAACCGCATATTTCTTCTTTTCAAACTGCGCCGCAATGGTATGATCATCCGTTACATTAAAGAAGACATAGTAACCGTTTTGCACGGCATCAGGGTAGTTGATTCCGTCAACCAAAACGCGAGCCAGCTCATAACCTGTTGTAGCTTGCATTGCGAATACTTTGTTTTCGCCGTTTGGAACGTTCACAACACCCGACGGGGAAATATATCCTCCGTATGTAGCTGTAGCAATAATAGCGTTCATGTCGGCTTTAAAGACTACATGAATTGTATGGTTTGCAGTTACATCCATAAAACGGTACAGCCCATCTGCAACGGCTTGGGCGTTGTTAACGCCATCAACAAGCACCGATTGAATCTGGTATCCGTTGCCGGCAGCAAACACATAAATAGGGGAGTGGTCGCCATAATCTACCGGAATGGTTCCGGCAGGCGTAACCGTTCCTCCGGTTGTATGGGTTGAAGTGATGGTGAATTTAATTTTAGTAAAGGTTACGCTTATTGTATGTTCTTGTGTTACATTAAAAAAGGTAAAGATGCCTGCTTGTGCGGCGCTGGGGTTTTCAATTCCGTCAACAAACACTTTATCTACCTTGTAGCCTGTTTGTGGAAGGAAGGTGAAGGTTTGGTTATTTCCATGCGGCACCATCGGATTTTGAGGATTTATGGTTCCGTTTGGTCCTGCTGAGGTTGTGATAAGATAGGTTTTCTTTACGAAAGAAGCAGAGATAGTGTGGTTTTCTGTTACATTAGTAAAATAATAAACACCTGTTTGTGTTGCATTTACATTAAGTACACCATCCACTAAAATAGCGCTCAGATTATAGCCGGTTTGGGGAACGGCAGTGAAGAGCTGATTGTTGCCGTAAGCTACCGGCACTGCGCCGCTGGGCGAAATCGTCCCGTTTGGATCTGCCGTTGCCGTAATGGTGAACATGAGCGGCTTGAAGGTAGCATAAATGGTGTGGTGCGCTTTTACATTGGTAAAGGAGTAAGTGCCTGATATTGCAGCAGCCGGATGAACTACATTATCCACATAAACCTTATCAATGGTATAGCCTTGTGCGGGAACAATAGAGAACGGGAAAGAGAGCTCGCCGGAGTCAACGGCGATATAGTTTACGGCATTCGGGATATTGGTCGGGAATACCGAACCGCCCTGCTGTAGCGCCGCGCCAGGACCAAATTGTATGATAAATTGTGGAAACTCTTCAAACTCAACATGAATAGTATGGTTAGCATGAATATTATAGAATGTATAATTTCTTGAAGCCGGAACCGGTATAGAAACGTCGTCCACATAAAGCGCACGTACTCTGAATCCCGTTTCCGTAACAAATTCATACAACTTGTTGGTTCCGCAGTTTACCAAAGCAAGTCCCGAAGGTACAATTGCTCCCAGCGGATCATCAAGCGGAGTTGCCATAATCGAAAATTGATCCAGCTCCGTAGAGACTTCAATGAGCGGAAGCGTGCCGGTTACGTTGTTCCAAACAAAGGAGTAAGTATAACCTGATGTTACCCCCTGATCAACGCCATTCACCAAAATTTGGGTAATGCGATAACAATCGGAATTAATGGTAAAAGTAACATTACCACCATGTTGAACGCAATTTGCCGGCGTCATGGTTACGGTAGCTCCTTCGCCAAGAATATTGTTCGGATTCATTGCGTAGCAATTCATGGCAAAACCTACCTGAATGGTATGATAATCATTAATATTGGTGAAAATATGTGTGTAGGATGCTGTTACTTCGTCATTGCCTGTAAAAACGGTAATGCCGTCAACGACTACTGTAGTAATATGAGCACCTGCAATTGGCGTGCAGGTATAGGTAGCCGACTCTCCTAACGAATAGTTAACGGTTCCTGATGGCGTTATGGTTCCCAAAGTGGAATTGGTGTTTGTGGCAACAATCGGGTAATCGAAAACTGCAAGCGCGGTTTGGTTGGAAGTCCATGTCCATATCGTGTATGGGAAAATTTGCGTAGCGCCAATAAACCAGCCTTTAAAGATACAGTTAGGCTGCGTAGCATTGGGAATAGATCCAATAGCCGTGTTGTATGTAACCGGCAACGAAGGAACAGAAACCGTACCCGTACTTGGATTTAAGGTCAGCGTATATTGTTTCAGTTTAAACGATACTGCAATAGTGTGATTGGCAGTGATGTTGTTGAATGAATAACTGCCGCTTGTTACGGCGCCCTGATTATTCACGCCGTTCACTAACACCTGATCAATCTCATATCCCAAATTTGGAGTAATGGTATAGGTTTGGCTTGCGCCGTAATTAAAGGTTAAAGTTCCGAGAGGAGCAATAGTGCCATTAGGACCTGCTGAGGAGGTGATTGTGAAAGTCTTCATCTGGAAGTTTGCCACAAATGTCCGGTTTTCGGTAATGGTGATTGCAAATTGCATATCGGTAGTAAATGGTGTTCCGCCTTCCGTCCAGTTAATAAAGTTGTAGGCAGGGTACGGGGTAGCGATGATCGTGGCGATGTCATTGTAATGGTAAGTACCTCCGCCGTTTACAGAGCCGCCTACTGTGGGCAATGCACTCACACTAACCGTATATTCTGTTTTCTTAATATCATAAACAGAATCTCTTGGCGCAATCTGTTTGTCGGCATTAAACGGAATGGCAAAACCGGCAACATCATATTGCGTATTGGGGTTGGTGGTATATCCGGTAAAAGTACTGAACTGGTTGCGACAAACCATTTGACTGCTGTTTTGATAGATGTTGAGATTGGCAGCTCCACCGGTTCCAAAGGTGCCGGCTGCAAAGGTAATCTTCTCTAATCTTACCAATTGCGATTCGTAAGCGGCAAAATTTTCGATGAGGTTAGCCATAGTGAGCGTAACAGGCAGAACGGGCGCTCCGGGCGTTCCTGTGGCAGGATTAATAACCGGAATCAACTCGTACTGACCGTTGTAAATGGTGCAAGTGCCAATGATGCCGCCGGAAATAATATCCCCGTTTGTATAGGTATGGGTAATTGTTGACGGAGAATTGTCGAAGATTAACAAACCGCCGGAAGCATCCTTAATGTAAATATTTCTGCCGTTGCGATATACATAAGTAACATCGCCGGTAATTTTATACCTGAGTGTTGTTGCATTGGGAGCGTTTTCAGCTTTAAATGCTGCAATGTCGGGCACTTCAACAGGAAAACTATACACAGCGGTAGCAATGGAAGAGGGGATGTAGGCTCCCATCCATGCTTTGGCTTTGATGGTGGTGGTAACGGAAACAGGAATGGGCGTTCCGTTGTAGATGGTTGAAGTTTCGGTTGGGTCGGAGCCGTCTAAGGTATAACGAATGGTAGCGCCCGTAATGGCACAGCTTATCGAAACACTTTGCGGCGTTAAATAGTTGCCTCCCGGAGGGTTAAAGGTGGGCGTAGCAATGGCGCCGCTGAAATCGGTGAGACAGATGTCGTCAATATTTACGGAAGTGCTACTTGCCAGGGCGCCGTCTCTTGCGATCCTGATTCTGATATTTCCCGGAATATTCACATTGTATTCAACGGTTTGCAGCCCGCTACCGCCGGCTACCCAGCTCAGTGCGTTAAAACTTTCTATCAAATTCCATGTAGCGCCTTGATTGGTAGAATAGTATGCAGATATCTGTCCATTAGAGTGGGTACTATAAGAGCCATATCGGAAGGTTAGTTTTTCTACGCCGCCGGGCTTATCAAACAACATGGATACGTGGCAGCTGTCGCCGGCATTCCCGCGCAGGCGAACACTTCTCACTCCGTTGCGCCGGTCGTTATCATCCATAGTGGTGAAGCCTACAACACGCCATAGCCCCGACCCAAAAGTAACGTCAGCGCCGCCGTAAGCGCCTGCCCCTGTGATCTGTTCAAAATCTTCAAGAAAATCACAATCAAGGGGCTCCGGAATATTTAGGATATAAGTTGCGGAGGCAATATCGCTGTTATCCATGCCTGCTTTCATGGCAATGGCTTTTATGGTGAAAGTTCCGTTAGCATCTAATAAAATGGGGGTTTGGTATAGCGTTGAAGCAGAGGTTGGATCGGTGCCGTCCATGGTGAAATAGATGGATGCACCGGAAGTAGAGCAATCCAGCGTAATATTTTGTGCGGAAACATAAGTGCCGCCGCCCGGAGAAAATGTGGGCGTTGACACGGTATTCGACACGGCAAGATCGGTAATGCAGAGGTCGTCAATATTAACGGAAGTAGAGCCTGTTTGCGATTCTTTGGTAAATCGGATACGAACATTACCGGCAACATTTACGTTGAAGGATGCTTCCTGCATTTCATTGCCGCCATTTACCCAGGAAGGCGCTGTAACACTCCCAACTTCATTCCAGGTTGTTCCCTGGTCGGTTGAATATTCAAGATGAATAATACCGCCTGCGTGTGCAGCATAAGACCCGTAAACAAATGAAACCGTTTTTATGCCGTTGGGGTTATCAAAAAGCATTTCAACTTTATTAAGGGCAGTGCCAATATCAGTTGCATTTCCTCTAAAACGGGCGCTTCTCAGTCCGTTATAGCGGTCGCTGCCGGAGGTCATCTGGGTAACTGCCGATACCGACCAGGTACCATAACTGTCGGTTACGGTTCTATTTGCATAGCTGCCATAGCCGGTTCCTGCCCAGGCAGCCTCTTCAAAACCTT
>Ga0123356_10006741_pt1 | contig 11564 bp, 7 predicted proteins | sample TergutEmb28metaG_2_FD_92546 | JGI IMG/M metagenome (GOLD analysis project Ga0123356, IMG submission 92546) | Embiratermes neotenicus P3 segment gut microbial communities from Petit-Saut dam, French Guiana - Emb289 P3 | ecosystem: Host-associated > Arthropoda: Insects > Digestive system > Gut ... | reverse complement strand
TTGGATATGAGCTGGCCAAGCTGTTTGCCCGCGACCGTCACAATCTTGTGCTGGTCGCTCGTAGCGCAGACAAGCTCACCGCAGTCGCCAACGAACTCGAAGCGGTTGGGGTAAATGTCAAAACCATCGCTCTCGACCTCGGCACTGCGCCTGCCCCGAAGTTTGTCTTTGACCAGGTGCAACGCGAAGGCATTGCAATCGACATCCTGATCAACAACGCCGGCTTCGGCGCGTTCGGCGAATTTGCCAAAATGCGGGAAGAGGAAATCCTCGGCCAGATTCAGCTCAATGTCATCGCCCTGACCGAACTCACGCGACTTTTTCTGCCACCGATGATCGCACGCGGCAGTGGACGCGTCATGAATGTGGCGTCTACTGCAGGATTTCAGCCGGGGCCGCTCATGGCGGTTTACTACGCAACCAAGGCTTATGTGATTTCGTTTTCTGAGGCAATCGCCAACGAGGTGCAGCATTCGGGGGTGACGGTGACCTGTTTCTGTCCAGGAGCCACGCACACTGGCTTCGCCAAGCGCGCCCGCAATGACAAGTCGCGACTGTTCCAGCAGCTCGGCGCGATGCGTGTGGAGAAAGTCGCGCTCGACGGCTACCGCGCAGTGATGGAGGGCCGGACGCTCGTGATTTCGGGAGCGCATAACTGGCTGGGAGCGCAGTCGAACCGATTCGCACCGCGCAAAATGATCACTCGAATCTCGCGCTGGGTGAGCGAGTCATCCTAATCCGGGGCCGCAGCATGCCTCCGAAGCGCGAAGCCCCGGATCTCAGGTAAGACCGGCTTCGGAAGTACTGCATACTCACCGGCTCCTCGGTTCGAACCGCCTTACAATTCTCTACACGCTCTTTGCAAAGCTTTACCGCGACCTCCGATATCTTCCGCAAATTTCGCGAGTCCAAGCGATGGGGTTCGGGTTCTCTTATGAAGGACCCGTACGAAACCGAAAGCGCCACTCACCAGCTTTCGGAGAGGTGCTCCATGACGTGTCTTCGTTCCTGTTACCGAAGCATTTCGTCGTTCTCAACCTCTTTCACAACCAACAAAATGATTGCGAAGTCAGCCGCTTTTACCGCGCTGCTCGCAGCGCTTACCTGTCTCGCGCAAGATCAACCTCCCGCCGGAAATCCACCTTCGACCGAGCATCCGGAAATACAGGCAGAGAATCAAAGCGCCACCATAACCATTCCCGCCGGAACCCGGATGGCCCTGGTGCTGATGCAACCGATTGAAAGCCGGTACATGCGCCGCGGCGATGACATCTACGCCCAGATCATGTCGCCGGTGAACTCGGGAAACCAGATGGTGATCCCCCCAGGCACATTCGTTCAGGGAACGCTCGACAAGTTCGAACGACAGGGCAAACGGGGCGAGGTACATCTCTCGTCAATGTCGATTACCTTTCCCGACGGTTATGTCGCGCCGATTTCCGGACCTTTGACGCTCGGAACCAGCAACGGATACGTGCTTGTCGACCCAGGTCGAAACGGAATGCTCGCTGTTTTCCTGCCGGCAGTGGGCGCGGGTGTCGGCGCACTGATCGGCCACTCCGTCGGTACTTCTTCTTCGACTTTGACCTCGAGCGTGCCTCCGGGCTGTACGCCCGGAACCTTTGGATGCCTCTCATCGAGCATGACCATCCCCGGCAACCCCGGGAAAAATACTGTGATCGGTGCTGCCGTCGGCGCCGGTGCTGGATTTGTTGTGGGCATGACCCTGGTTTTCCACACGCACCATTTCCTGGTCGCTGCCGGGGCTCCGGTGGAGGTCACACTAGGAAGTCCGGTTTCCCTGCAACAGGATGAAGTTGCCAGGGCGGTGCAGCAATCCCTGGAGAATCCAGTTGCCGTGGAGCCGGTTGAACCTCCGCCACTCCCACCACCGCCAGTCTTCCCACCGCCCGACAGCGGTCCGCCGCCCGATATCAGTCCGCCGTACGTGCCTACCACCCCCGGCACACCGCCTATCGTTATTCCGGGACCTCCTGGACCGGGCGGCGTTCCCGGGCCGCCGATTGTGATTCCTGGCACACCGCCGAGCGGATTGTAGTGGTCACGGGCCAGGGTCAGGCACCAGTGGTCAGTGATCATTGGTGCAATTCTTCGATTGGGCATGGATTGATGTACTCTTAAATTCCGGCGTCCGTAGAAAGCGGAGAGCGGACGCCGGAAGCCCAACCATGCCAACTCTGATCCCGCAGGCAACACGCATTCAGGCCGCCGGTAACAAGCCGAAGCTCATCGACGAGTACATCGGACTCGTCAACTCCAAGACCTCGGCGGCGAGCATCGCCCACATGCGCAGCCCGCAAGGGTGGGTCGAGCCCGGACAGACTCCCGAGTTCGACGAATTCACGGTCGTGTTGAAGGGAATGCTGCAGGTCGATCACAAGGACGGGACGCTGGCAGTGCACGCGGGCCAAGCGGTCGTCTCGCGCGCCGGAGAATGGGTTCGCTACTCTACCCCTGCCGACGGCGGCGCCGAATACATCGCAGTCTGCTTGCCGGCGTTCTCCATGGAAGCCGTACACCGGGATCAGTAAGGACCCATGCATGAAACGTGCTATGCAGCACGCAAAAATCTGAACCTTTAGAATCGCCGCAGAAAACGCCAAACTGATGCCAATGTCGCTCCACCTCGCTTGGCGTAGAAACCGGCCGCCACATCAGCACCGTGTCCTTTTTGGACGTGCTGACGTGAGGTGGATCGGCCGCTGCTGACAGACGCCTTTTGAGAGCTCTATCAGCAGCGGAAAGTGTGCTGAAAACAGGAGAATCCCCGGTCAGAGCACGAAAATGTTCGCAGAACCCTATAAGTGTCCGGCCGGTTCGTCTTGGTTTCGTTGTTGGTTCGCTAGAATACCTGATACGTGAATTTCATGGTCGCGTGATGATTGGGCACTGTGGCGAAGAAAACCTGAGAAAAGATTCCGCCGGTTCCGGTAAACGGAGTCCCTCCGCAGTTGGCATTAGTCAGATCCGAGATGGTGCCCTGGACGATCCCGCCGCACGGGCCCGTAGACTCAACTAGCAGGCCGTGATTCTGATACGCAATTCCGGCGAATCCGGACGCGGCATAGTTCGCGGTTGTCTGACCGTCGAGCTCTGGTCCCGCGACACGCACGAAATTGCCGCTATAAGAGCAGCCGGCACCGCAATCGGTGATGGTGAAGGTAATGAGGATCTGCCGCGCCATTGGGTTCGCGGTGATTGTTTCCTTGAGTCCGAATCCAGCCGGCCAGGTTGCGATGAGGGGCAGCTTGCCGGCGCCGTTGGGCTGCGTGAAGGTCGGTTTGCCGGCATCAGTACTCCCGATCCCGGGTACCTGGAATATCGAACCACCGCCGCCTGATTCGTCAACATAAATGTATTCGAATCCTTCGACGGGCGTCGTCGCATTAAGCTGATTTGTGCCGATTGGCGATTGAATCATCCCGATCGTTCCGTAGGGTGAGACACAGAAGGCGAATGCGTTTGCCGTAAAGGTAAAGGTATAGGCGCAGTTTTGTGCAAGTGAGGTGGTAGCGAGTAGCAACAGGGAGCCCATGAACAATAGTGGTTTCATTCTTTCACTCCTTGTCGGGGTAGAATCTCCGACTACTACCGCAGTGGTCAAGACCCATTTAAGGTATTTCAGCCGGATGCCAGCCTTGGATCCAGTCCAACTTCAACGCCGGACACTGGTATCCCCGGAGTGCCGGCTCGACGGATGGTGTCCAGAAACCACACAAGGGAAAAGGCCTGCTCTTTCCGACGAGGGCTCCTGTTAGGCAGATGCGAGGCTCCGGATTTACGTCCCGAGCTCAAGCTCGTGTCTCATGATACCGGCGACACCGCTCACTCAAGTTCCAAACAGGAGAAGGGCGTTATGTTCGGACTGAGCAGGTCGTATGAGGCAGCAAAGCCGGTCCAATTAGTTCGTTGGTGGTATGAGGTCCTGGGCGAAAAGCTAAGGGTGTAACTCACAACTCCCCAGCCGCGGGGTCTAGAAACTGGCGAGCTCTGACGATTTTTCTGTCTCGCCAACTGGGGAAATGTTTCAGGTTCCCAGTCACAAGGAAGTGCGCCTTCGCAGCATCCGCGCATTCAAGTAAAGACATCGTGTCAAAATCGGAACACGCCTGCGTCCGCTGCGAAGGCGTAATCCACAAGCCTCTTTCCCGAATCGCACGAAGTACATCAACAATCTCTTGTTGCTGCGCCTGAATCGTGGGCGACGAAATAACCTCTTCTCGCCCCTAGGGCCAAGGTGAGTACCTCCGCCGGAAGTCCTCGAGGGCTGGAGCAACGAAGAGACCGAAATGTTGGTGTTGAGAACGATCCGGATCATCGTTCGGCGGGTGGACTCTTTCAACGTGTCCTTCGGACAGCGGCGATTTCGGCGTCAATCTCTTCCGAAGGGAGTCGGTCCAAGCGTTGCTCCTGCGCGCTTTCCCAAGATCGCCGCAGCCCCGGTACGGAGGGCGAGTCGGTGGTACGAATGATGATCTGTTCATTTTCACCGACGGAACGACCGAGCAGGCTCTCGATTGCAACCCGCTGATCGGGTGATAGATCTCTTGCTTCATCTTTAGCCCGAACTATTCGTGAAAAGGTTCGCGGTGCGCCCTTCCCCGGACGCCCTGTCCGGGGCTCCACGATCGCGGACTCAACGCTGATCGCCAAAGGGCCGGTTTCTCATTCCCACTCAATCGTTCCCGGAGGCTTCGAGGTGATGTCGTACACCACGCGATTCACGCCCTTCACTTCATTGACGATTCGAGTAGAAATACTCTTCAGGACCTCGGCCGGCAGAGGTACCCAGTCGGCCGTCATGCCGTCTTCTGAATGAACAGCGCGGATGGCGCAGGTGTAGGCGTAGGTACGCATGTCGCCCATCACGCCGACCGACATCACAGGCAGCAGCACGGCGAAAGACTGCCAGATTTTGCCGTAGAGTCCCGCTTGCTTGATCTCACTGACGACGATGTCGTCACACTCGCGGAGTAACGCCAGGCGCTGGGGCGTAACCTCACCGAGCACGCGCACCGCCAGCCCGGGACCGGGAAACGGCTGGCGCTGCAAGATGCTATCGGGCATGCCGAGATCGCGTCCGATGCGGCGGACTTCGTCCTTGAAGAGATCTTTCAGTGGCTCGATCAGCTTGAGCTTCATCTTCTCGGGCAGCCCGCCAACATTGTGATGCGATTTGATGACCTGCGACGGGCCGCGCACGGAACGCGATTCGATGACATCGGGATAAAGCGTCCCCTGTACCAGCCACTTCACCTTGCCCCCGGTCTTTTCGATGCGATGCGCTTCTTTTTCAAAAACTTTGATGAATTCCTTGCCGATGATCTTGCGCTTCTTCTCGGGATCGCCGACCCCCTTGAGTTTGGCCAGGAAGCGGTCGGAGGCGTCGACTGCATTGACCTCGAGACCGAGTTTGTCGCGCAACGTGGCCTGCACTTTTTCAAATTCGTTTTTGCGCAGCACGCCGTTGTTGACGAACACGCACGTCAGCCGCGAGTTCCCTTTCCCGTTTCGCAAAGCGCGATCGACCAGGACGGCCGCGACCGACGAATCTACGCCGCCTGAAAGCGCGCAGATCGCCCGGCCGTTGCCGACGTGCGCGCGGATCTGCTCGATGGTCGAATCGATGAAGTGCTGCGCGGTCCATTCCGGTTTGGCGCCGCAGATCTGGAAGATGAAATTTTTAAGAATCTGCGTGCCCTGCGGGGTGTGGTGCACTTCGGGGTGAAACTGCACCGCGTACCATTTTTTCGCGACGTTCTGAATGCCGGCGACAGCGTAGTGCGTCTTGGCCATGAGTTCGAAGCCGGGAGGGAGTTCCAGAGCTTCGTCGCCGTGCGACATCCAGACCGAGAGTTTCTTCGCCAGGCCTTCGAACAAAATGGAGTCCGAGACAATGTCGACTTCGGCCGAGCCGTACTCGCGCTTGTCGGCCGGGCGCACCTTGCCACCGAGCGTGTGCACCATGAATTGCAGGCCGTAGCAGATGCCGAGGACCGGCATCCCCAGATCGAACAGGTGCTTATCGGCGGGCGGCGCGTCTTTGTCATAGACCGACCACGGCGCGCCGGACAGCACGATACCGACCGGATTGTGGCTTCTGATCTCGGCGATCTTCGCAGTGCACGGCAACACGACGGAAAAAACATTCTGCTCGCGGATGCGGCGCGCGATGAGTTGTGTGTATTGCGCGCCAAAGTCGAGGATGACAATGGATTGTGTTACTAAAGCTTGATTGTGCGGGGATTTGGTCGCCACGAGTGAGTTTCTCAAATTGGGAGAGTGAGTGTAAAGCTCCGACCGTCCACAGACGTGCTACGTCCCTGGGACCAGATTGGGCACGTCGCTCAGAATCGGCTCGTCGCGATCGATCGTGGTTTCGAGCGGCGGCGCCTCCGGAACCGCGGGCCGGTCGCTTGGCGGCGCAATCGGTGGTGGGAGTGGATGAAATAGCGCATCAGGCATCTCGGCGATGCAGAGGTACCCCGCAAGCCGTGCGGTGTAGAGCCAGTCGGCGAATGCAAAATAGGCGAGCGTTACCAGGATCACGCCCAACGCAACCAGTCTCCCCGGCAACACCCCGGCGAAACCGAGAGCCATCGAAGCGGCGGTGGTCGCGCCGACGAACGCGACCAGGTGCGCGAGTCCGGTCCAGGCGCTGACGGCAACAACCGCGCCCGTTCTTTTGCGGCAAAGACCGGCGGCAGCAGAAATGGCGCCCATGGCGTCTTCGCCGTCGCGCACGCCAAACATCGCAGCCAGCGAAAGCAGCCAATTGAGTGCAGACCATGCCAGCCAGACCAGCCCTGCCAGCGGCAAGAACAGAAGAAAAGCCAAGCCCGGCGTTGGATCCGAATCGGGCGAAGCGGCGCCGGCCAGGATCGCGGCACCCACGAATCCCAGGGCTGCAGCCACCGCCAGCATGACCCGCAGGAAGTTCAGGCGCAATAAAGTTCGAAAGGGACTGGCTGTCGAGGGCCTGCTCGCCGCATCGACGTTGATGCCTTCCCCGCCAACGCTTGGGGAAAATCTTCGAGCAAGCTGCTGTCGGATGTAGTCGCGCATGCCGCCTACGGTGGCGAACCTGCCCAGCGAAGCCGCGATCATCCACAGCAGAGCCAGACATACGCCCGCTAGAATGGCCGACATCACCGCCCGATTCAGACTTCCGCGCAGGATGTGCAGGATCGCCTGCGCCACCAGATAAGGCTGACGCGTGCGCAGGAAGAGCATTTCGCCCTTGGTCACCGGCAGCGTGCTCGAGTACTCAATCAGAGCGAAGAAAAAAAGCACAGTCGCAGTCGCGCCCACCGCCCAGCGCCAGGTGATTTCTCCGAGCGCCAGTGACGGTCGTCGGAAAGCGGCGCGAAAGCCTTCTAACGTTGGAGAGACAAGAGCCATGCACTCAGGATAACCCAATCATATTAGTGCCGCAGATGCCACGCTTGGCTGACTATTACGAACATTTACATCGCATCATCACCGATTTATGCAACGACCGCTCGAGCTCGAGCATCAACAGCAGTGGAGATGTTTTAACACTCACATAGGGAAGCAACGGTACGTGTATATCGTGCGTGGCCAAAGCTTCATTTTCCCATTCATTGATCGAAGAGAGGAGAACATGAAATCTTTGAAGTTTCTGGCGTCATTTACGGCGGTTGCATTGATTGTTTGTGCGGCCGCGTTTGCCAAGGACAACAAGGTCAAGAAGTCGGGCAGCTTCGACCTGGCCGAACCGGCACAAATCGGATCAACCGTATTGCAACCCGGCCACTATAAAGCCGAGTGGACCGGACCCGACAACGCTTTACAGGTTTCGATTCTGGAAAATGGCAAGACCGTGGCGACCACACAGGCAGCCGTGAAACAACTTCCTTCCAGGGCGTCTTCTAACCAGGTAATTCTGAAGGTCACAGAAAATAACAGCAAGCAGATCGAGGAAATCGATTTCAACAACCGCACGGAAGCTCTGACCCTCTCCGGCGCGTAGAAACGAGGCGCCAGCAAGCGGGCCGGATTGCTGGTCCGCTTGCGCTTTTTTCCTTGCATTTTTTCGCACTTCCGCGGCCTGGCCGCTGGAACGGATGGAGAAAGGTCGGTCGAAGTCGCGCGCTGCCTCGGCCAGTGAATGTTCGAGCCGGCGGAATCGTTGATTCCGCCGGCTCGGACTTTCCTGAAGTTCAGGTGCGGCAGATCTGTTTCTATTTCACCACGAGGTTGAGCATCTTGCCGGGGACGAAGATCTTCTTCACGATCTGCCTGCCGGCGATGGCGGCTTTGACCTTTTCGTCTGCGAGCGCGCGTTCGAGCACGAGATCTTCTCCCGCATCGGCGGGCACGGTTACGCGGCTGCGCAACTTGCCGTTTACCTGGACCGGAATCTCGACTTGCTCTTCCTTGGCTAGTTCGGCGTCGAACTTTGGCCAGGGAGCCCGGAGCAAGCTCGTTTTCTCGCCGATCATTTCCCACAACTCGTGCGCCAGATAGGGTGCAAATGGAGCGAGCAACAAGACGAGGCTGCGCTCGACCTGCGCCAGGAACGGCACCGGAATCGCGTGGCGCGCAATCGCCTCTTCGGCGCCGTAGAGCGTGTTGACTAACTCCATGATCGCCGAGATGCAGGTGTTAAAGTGCCAGCGTCCCTGGAAGTCATCGCTGACCCGCTTGATCGTCTGATGAAGCTTGCGCTGGATCGCACGCGCCTCCGGAGTCAATTCTGCGGGCACGGGATTGCACCAGTCGGGATGCTCGGGCGCCGCATTTCTCACGAAAAAACGATAGACGCGGCCCAGGAAGCGCTGTATGCCTTCGATGCCTTCGTTCTGCCAGTCGAGATCTCGGTCGGGTGGCGCGGCGAACAAGCTGTACAAACGCGCGGCATCGGCGCCGTAACGCGCAACCATCTCATCCGGCGAAACAACGTTCCCCAGACTCTTCGACATCTTCGCGCCGCCCTTGATGACCATGCCCTGAGTGAACAAGCGTTCGACCGGCTCGTCATTGGTGACGAGACCGATGTCACGCATGAACTTGGTCCAGAAGCGCGAGTAGATCAAGTGCAAGATGGCGTGCTCAACGCCACCGATGTACTGATCGATGCCGCGGTCGCCAAACCAATATTGCGCTGTTTTGCTGTCGAAGGGCGCGCGATCGTTGTGCGCGTCGGTGTAACGGTAGAAGTACCAGGACGAATCGACGAAGGTGTCCATCGTGTCGGTTTCGCGGCGCGCTGGTCCCCCGCACTTCGGGCAGGTGGCGTTGACGAACTCGGGCACGCGGGCCAGAGGAGAACCGCCGGTCAAGGTGATCTCGACGTTGTCGGGCAACAGCACCGGCAAATCTTTTTCTGCGACGGGGACGAGGCCGTCTTTCTCGCAATACAACATCGGGATCGGGGTGCCCCAGTAACGCTGGCGGGAGATGCCCCAATCTTTCAAACGGTAGGTGACGGTCGCTTTGCCGAAGCCCTTTTCTTCGGCATAGGCAGCCAACTTAGTGATCGCGCCGGCCGAGCGCATGCCGCTATAGGGGCCGGAGTTGATCAAAACGCCGTCATGCGTGGTGAAGGGCAGCTTCGGCTCCGCCATGGTTTCTTCCGGATCACTCGACTCGGGAAGAATCACGATGCGAATATCGAGATTGTATTTCCGCGCAAAATCGTAGTCGCGTTCGTCGTGCGCGGGCACGCTCATGATGGCTCCGGTGCCATAATCCATGAGAATGTAGTTCGCGATCCAGATCGGCACACGCTCGCCGCTGAACGGATTAATGGCAAAGCGGTGTGTGTTGACGCCGTGCTTTTCGATTTCGCCGATGTCGCCTGCTTCTTTGGCTTTGCGCTGCTCGTCGATCAACTGCTCGACTTGCTCGCCCAGCAGCTGGTTGTAGCGCACGAAGTCCGCCACCAGGGGATGTTCCGGAGCAAGCTGCACCGACGTCGCTCCGAAAATGGTGTCGACGCGTGTGGTGAAAACGCTGATGGTTGATCCCGCCTGCCCGGCATCGCCCTCGAGTTTGAAATCGACGAGTGTACCTTCGCTGCGGCCGATCCAGTTGCGCTGCATGGTGCGCACTTTGTCGGGCCAGCCTTCGAGCTCGTCCAGGTCGCGAAGCAATTCTTCGGCGTACTTCGTCGTCCGCACGAACCACTGCTCCAACTCGCGCTGCTCGACGAGCGTGTCTTCGTGGCGCCAGCAACACCCGCTGCTCAAGACCTGTTCATTGGCCAGCACCGTTGCACAATTCGGACACCAGTTGACTTTGCTCTTCTTGCGGTAGACCAGGCCACGCTCGTAGAGCTTGAGGAAGAACCATTGGTTCCAGCGATAATACTCCGGCAGGCACGTGGTGACTTCGCGCGACCAGTCGTAGGCGAAGCCCAGGCGGGCCATCTGCCGCTTCATGTTGGCGATGTTGCGGAGCGTCCACTCGCGCGGCGGAGTGTTGTTCGAAATAGCGGCATTTTCCGCGGGCAAGCCGAAGGAGTCCCACCCCATGGGATGGAGCACGTTGTAGCCGTTCATCCACATATAGCGCGCGAGCGCGTCGCCGATCGAGTAGTTCCGGACGTGGCCCATGTGCAGCACGCCCGAGGGATAGGGCAGCATCTCGATCACGTAGTATTTCTGTTTGTTGGAGTTCAGCTCGGCGGCGTAGAGGGACGGATCCTGTTGCCAGCGCTCCGACCACTTCGTCTCGACGGGCTGCGCATCATAGCGCTCATCTTTTCCCGGAACACGGGCGCGCGTCGCGGGAGTCCCCGGCTCGGGGCCGTTCGTTACAGCGTTTGCGGATTTTTCTCCGATCGCCATAGTGAGGAAGGTGATGCTTGGAGTAAACCCTTATTTTACACGGGGAATAGCAACGGAAGCCTTGAGATGCCGGGAGGGACTGAGCGAGAGAGGAGCAGCAGCTTTCTCCGCCGCCCTCCAGTTGGCTCCTCCTCGGTCGAAATGACGACGGTTTTCCCTGACCCTCGGAATTGCGCGGGCTCGGGCGCACAGAGGATAACTGCACAGTTCAAAACCTCGCGGCGGGTCCGCCGACTCGATTGGAAAGCGTTCCGATCGGCGGGATGGTGATGCGGATTTCATCGCCGTGTTTCAACGTAAACGAATCGGGAGGCACGATTCCGGTGCCAGTCAGCAGAAAACATCCCTGCGGAAAACTGCTGGCACGGTAGAGATATTCGACGAGCTCTTTGGGCCCGCGCTTCATCTCTTTCAGTGTCGTCGCACCCGAGAATGCGATCGCCGTCTTGCGGCGGATCTCGAGATTGATTTCCGTAGAGTCAGGGAGCGGATCGCTCGAAACCAGCAAGCACGGGCCCAGGGCGCAACTGCGATCGTAGACCTTGGCCTGCGGCAGATAGAGGGGATTCTCACCTTCGATGTCGCGCGAGCTCATGTCGTTGCCGATCGTGTATCCGGCAATCTTTCCGCCAGGCGTAATGTAGAGAGCCAACTCCGGCTCTGGAACCGACCAGGAGGCGTCATGGCGGATCGCGACCTTCGCGCCCGGTCCGACTACCCGGTGTGGGG
>Ga0123356_10006740_pt1 | contig 11569 bp, 13 predicted proteins | sample TergutEmb28metaG_2_FD_92546 | JGI IMG/M metagenome (GOLD analysis project Ga0123356, IMG submission 92546) | Embiratermes neotenicus P3 segment gut microbial communities from Petit-Saut dam, French Guiana - Emb289 P3 | ecosystem: Host-associated > Arthropoda: Insects > Digestive system > Gut ... | reverse complement strand
GGCAAACGCACGGTGCACGCTCAGCAATTCTTCAAAGGCACGTTCACGACGGCCGTCAAGACAAACGAATTGCTCACGCAGATCCGGGTGCCGCTGCGTAGTAAAGCCCTCAAAGGCGGTTTCTACGAGTTCTCGCGCCGGGCCGGTGATTTTGCTCTTGCGATGTCACTCGTCACCCTTGAGCTTGAAGCCTCGACAATCAAGACCGCACGCATCGGTTTGGGCGGCGTCGCCGACAAGCCAATCCGCCTTGCCAATATCGAAGCAAGTCTTGCAGGAAAGCCCGCAAGCGAAGCGACCATCAAGGCCGCGGCGGCCGAGGCATCAGAACAGATCACGCCGACCAGCGACATTCATGGTACGGCCGAATACCGAAAGGATTTGATCAAGGCAGTTCTTGCCAGAGCGTTGACTGAGGCTATCGCATGAGCTGGATCGGCCGCTCTCTGCCGAGGTTGGAAGATCCCACGCTCGTCAAAGGCGCCGGCAACTATGTCGCCGATGTCGCCCGTGGCGTCGCCTCGGTCCGGTTCGTTCGAAGCCCGGTCGCCAACGGAACAATCCTCAATATTGAAAAGCCCGATGGCCTTGTATTTACGGCTGCCGATCTGAACGGCGTCAAAGGGATCAAGCCCATTCTTCACAGGCCGGACTACGTTCCGGTCGAGCAACCCATCCTGGCCCGTGATCGCGTCGTGTTTGCCGGACAAGCCATCGCTGCGGTGGTTGCCGAGGACCACGCCAAGGCGGAAGATCTTGCGGAACAGGTCTTTGTCGATATCGAACCGAGCGATGCCGCGCTGGATGTCGATCTTGCACTCGGCGCCGGCGCGCCGATTGTCCACGAGGAGGCCCCTGGAAACGTCTTGGTTGAAGGCAAGGTGCGAACGTCGGGCCTTGAGGCCGCCCTGGAGCAGGCAGCGGCGAAAATCACGATGGAGATCAGATCACGGCGGCAGGCGGCGATGCCTCTCGAAACGCGCGGTGGGGTTGCTCAGTTCGATAGCGTCAGCGGACGCGTCTCGCTGTTCGCGTCCGTCCAAATGCCACACATGCTCCGCACAGGTATCGCCGACGTGCTCGGCATACCCGAGGCAGATTTGCGTGTGGTTGCACCCGATGTCGGTGGCGGATTCGGCCAGAAGATGACGTTGTTTCCCGAATATGTGATGCTTGTATGGTTGGCGAGGCGCCTCAACCGCAGTCTTGCCTGGATTGAGGACCGGCGCGAGAATCTAATGGCGTCGGCCCATAGCCGCGATCAGGCTTTCACGGTGACCGGCGCGTTTTCTGCCGATGGAAAGCTTCTCGGCGTCGATGCCGACATGCGCAGCAATGTCGGAGCCTTCTCCTGCTATCCGGTAACCTGTGGCGTCGAGCCGCTTATGGCACTTGCCGAGCTCCCCGGACCCTATGCGTTCAAAGAATACGGGGCTCGATCGCGCGGGGTCACAACGAATACCTGCATGATGGCGCCTTATCGCGGCGTGTCACGACCGACGCTTACATTCTCAATGGAACGAATGATGGATGTCGCCGCGCGGCGTCTTGGAATCGATCCGATCGAAATCCGTCGACGAAACCTTGTTGAAACATTCCCGTACCGCTCGCCGACCGGCCTCGTTTACGACGAGGGTTCGTATCGCGCCACCATGGAACTGGCGGTCAAAGCAATCGACCTTCCCGCGTTCCGAGAGCGGCAGAAACTGGAGTGGACGAAAGGTCGGTATTTGGGCTTTGGCTTGTCCGTGTTTAATGAGCGGACGGGCTACGGCACGCCGGCCTATGCCGCGCGCGGAATGGATATCGTTCCCGGTTACGAAATCGTCGACTGCGCTATGGACCCCTCTGGAAATGTGCAAGTCCGGATCGGTTCGTCACCGCACGGCCAAGGGTTGAAGACGAGCTTGGCTCAATTGGTTGCGGACGAACTTGGGGTCGCACCACAAGCGGTCAAGGTCATCGCAGGGGATACCGACGCCACGCCTTATGGCTGGGGCACCTTCGCCAGCCGCTCGATGGTTATTGCGGGCGGCGCAGGTAAGCTCGCCGCTGGCAAGATCGCGTCCAAGCTCAAGGTGATCGCGGGAACGCTTATGGAAGCCGATGCTGACGATATCGATCTTGACGATGGGCTTGCCCGCGTTCGCAACACCAACCGCAGCATGCCGATCCCCGACCTCGCGCGTGCGGCGTATCATCAGAGTCATAAATTCGCGGCGATCGGTCCGGGTCTTCATGAAAATGCAATTTACGACCCCGCGGGCACCTTCTCCAACGCCTGTCACGCATCGATCGTCGAAGTCGATATCGAAACGGGCCACGTAAAGATCGAGCGCTTCCTCGTTGTCGAGGATGCCGGAGTTCTGATCAACCCGATGATCGTGGACGGGCAAATTACCGGAGGCGTCGCGCAGGGCATAGCCAATGCGCTCTATGAGGAAATCGTCTACGACGAGATTGGAAACTGCCTCACAACGTCACTTGCGGATTTCCTGCCGCCAACCATGCTCGAGATTCCAACCATCGAGATTTTGCACAGTTATACAACGTCAGACGCGTCGATCACCAAAGCCAAAGGGGTCGGGGAGGGTGGCCTTATTGGAGCGCCGGCCAGCGTCATTAACGCGATCGTCGATGCGTTGTCGCCCTTTGGTATCGAAATATTCGAGATGCCGGCGTCGCCGCAGCGCATTCTCGACCATATCCGACAGAAACGAGCGTCATGACCGACAAAGTCGATATAACTCTTCGCGCGAATGGCAAATCCTATCCGATTTCCGTCGAGCCGAGGCGCAGCCTTGCCGACGCATTGCGCGAGGATTGCGGCCTTACCGGAACGCATCTAGGCTGTGAACATGGTGTTTGCGGGGCTTGCACGGTTCTCGTCGACGGCAAGCCCGTCCGGGCATGCCTTATGTTCGCGGTCCAGGCGACTGATGCCGAAGTCCGCACCGTCGAGGGCCTCGCCGATGGCGATACGCTGCATCCGCTGCAGAAGCAGTTCTGGGAGAACCATGGATTGCAATGCGGCTTTTGCACGCCCGGTTTCCTTATGCTTGCGGCGGGGGCGCTGGAGGCGGATCCTCAGATCACCGACGACGAGTTGCGCGAAGTGCTCGCATCAAATCTGTGCCGCTGTACGGGCTACCAGAACATCATCAAAGCGGTGAAATTGGCCGCCGCCGAGATGCAGAAATGAGCGCTATCGGCCGACCGCTGAAGCGTATCGAGGACCGGCCTTTGCTGCTCGGCCAGGGGCGGTTTGCGGCCGACTACCGGTTCGACAATCAAGTCGTCATGAGGGTGGTGCGCTCGCCCATCGCCTTCGGCCGAATTGTGTCGATCGACGCAGAAGAAGCTCGGCAAACGCCGGGCGTCGTGGCGATCTGGACCGCTGCCGATATCGCCGATATTCCGCCGATCGATTTTCGAATGACGCGCATTAAGGGCCTGGAACCCTACCGCCAGCCGGTCCTTGCGCGCGACTATGTACGCTACGTCGGCGAACCGGTGGCGGTTGTCTTTGCCGAAGACGTCTATCAGGCCGAGGATGCCGCCGATCTCGTATTTTGCGACATCGAGGACGAGGTCGTTCATCTTGACGCGACAGCGCCGCCGGTTCCCTTCATGCCTGACACGCTGCCTGGCGTTCTCAGCGAACCAGCCGTCATTTCGAAATCGTATGGTGAGATCGAGAAGGCGTTTGCCGCGGCAAAGCACGTTGTCGAACTGGAGGTCGCCGTCGGCCGTCACACCGGCGTGCCGATGGAGACGCGCGGTGCCTTGGCTGTGCACGATCGGGAGACAGGCGTCCTCACCATGTATGGCGCCGCGAAGGTGCCCCACTATAACCGCGACGCCATTGCCCGCATGTTAGATCTGCCCAAGGGGGCGATCGAACTCAGTGAAGGACATGTCGGCGGCGGCTTCGGTATTCGCGGCGAGCTTTACCCGGAAGACGTTCTGGTTTGCGCGGGCGCGATGCGCTTGGCGCGGCCGGTTAAATGGATTGAAGACCGCCGGGAACATCTCCTTGCCGCCAATCATTCGCGAGACCAGGTTCATCGCATGCGAGCCGCCATCGACGAGCGCGGCTTTGTCTTGGGATTGGAGGACGAATTCTTCACAGACCAGGGGGCGTACGTGCGCACCCATGGCGGAACCGTGTCCGACCTTGCGGCAGCCTTGCTGCCGGGACCCTATCTGATCCCCGCCTATCGCGTGAACGGGCATATTCGGCTGACAAACAAGACGCCCGCTGGCACCTATCGGGCGCCCGGCCGGTACGAGACGACCTTCGCGCGCGAGCGATTGATGGATGCGATCGCGCATCAGGTTGGGATCGACAATATTGAGATCCGGCGCATCAATCTCATCCCAGAAGCGCGTATGCCCTATGATCGTAAGATCGACGCGCTTGGAACCGAAGTCGTTTACGACGCGGGAAAATATCATGACTTGCTGGCCAAGACCTTGGATCACGTCGGCTATGACCTGCTTCGGGCTGAGGCTGCGCAGCGCCGCACGGCGGGAGAACGCGTCGGCATAGGCGTCGCGCTCTTTATCGAAAAGAGCGGCCTGGGGCCGCGCGATTTAGTCCGGGCAAGATTGCGCAAGGACGGCTCGATCGAAGTGATCACCGGGGTGGCGTCGATCGGTCAGGGCGTCGAGACCGTCATCGCTCAGATTTGCGCGGAAGCGCTGGCTGTCGAGATTGAGCACATTCGGGTCGTGCACGGACAGACCTCGCGGATCGAGGTCGGCTTAGGCGCCTTTGCATCGCGGGTAACCGTGATGACCGGTTCGGCTGCACAGGTTGCCTCGCAGGCTTTGCGTGACAAGATTCTTGCGGCGGCGGCGCGTCTTCTGCAGAAGAGCAGCACGGAGGATCTCCGGCTCATTGACGGAATGGTCCGCCATCGCGCAACTAATACCACGCTTCAGCTGACGGAAATTGCCGACCAAACTCCGGAGATTATTGAGGCCGAGGGCTGGTTCCATGCCGACCATATGAACTATCCTTACGGGGTTCACGTCGCCAAAGTCCGGGTTGATCCCGAAACGTGCGGCATTAAAGTCGAGCGCTATCTCGTCGGCTACGAGATAGGGCGAGCAATCAACCCAATGCTTGTCCACGGCCAGATCGCTGGGGCCGCCGTTCAAGGAATTGGCGGAGCTCTCCTGGAGGAGTTTGTGTACGACGAAGCCGGCCAGCCTTTGGTGACCAGCTTCGCGGACTATCTCTTGCCGACGAGCAATGAGACCTGCACAATTGAGATGTTTCTGAGAGAGGACTGCCCCAGTCCGCAAAACCCGCTCGGCGTTCGTGGTGCGGGAGAAGGGGGGCTGACCGCGGTAGGAGCCGCGATCGGGGCCGCTGTTGACGATGCCTTGCAGTCACCGGGGCTAGTGGATTGTCTTCCGATCGGACCTAGCAAGCTCCACGCTATGGTTCGTCAATATCATCAAGCGGCGGTCAATCGGTCTTCAGGTTGATCCAGAGTGTTCGCACGCGCTTCGGCCCTTTGTTCCAAAACCGATGGGGCCGATTTGATTCAAACGAAATGAGATCGCCGGCTTTGAGTTGATACGTGATGTTTTCGAGTTCAACCGTCAGCGTACCTTCAAGCACGAAGCCATATTCGAATCCGCTATGAGCTCCGCGCTTAAGCGAGCTGCCCGTTTCCGGCTCGTACTCGTTTATGGCAAGCGAGATGCCGCGCGATCGGTCCTCGCGTAAGACTCTTCGAATGACGTTCTGAGCCGTCTTCACGAAGGGCTGCTCGCTCGCGCGTACGACAATGCGTTCGTCATCGGCCGAATGAGGGACGATCAAGTCTGACATCGTGACATTGAGAGCGTTCGCGATAACAATCAGCGACTGAATTGAAGGGGCCGCTCGGCCTCGTTCAACCAGGCTCAACATGGAGGGGCTGAGGTCGGTCACCTCGGCCAGTTCCTGCAGCGTCATTTCGCGCTCTTGGCGGAGAGCACGCAAGCGATTCCCGATGGCAGCCACGACCGCATTTGAACTGTCTTCAACCGCCTCGACGGCGACATCCTTGGCGCGGGCCATTGGGTTTTTCCCCTCTCAAAATCAGAGCGCCTAAAAAACGTTACCCGCTCTTAGCAACTGGCATTGCGTATTTCAATTTCGTTGTATAAATTTGAACGTAATTGAAAACGGAGCAAGGCCATCCATGACTGAGTCGATCCAGGTTATCGACACCGTTCACTCCCAAGAGATACCTATCGTTGACGGTATCGGCAACGCTAAAGTCGTCGTTTGGCCAGGGATGGGAGCTCAGTACCGAACTTTTCAGATCATCACTTTGGGGCAGCATTCGAAAACGGTGCAGCTCCGTCACCCAAAGAGCGATGCGGCCTATTACGTTTTTAAAGGGGAGGGCCGGGTCGTCGATGTGAATACGGGCCAGTCGCAAGACCTCAAGGAGGGCGGCATGGTCCATATCGACGCGAACGACAGCTATCAATTCGTCGCGAATGCCTCCGGGATGCATATCCTCGGCGGGCCGTGCCCCGCGGACGTCAGCCTCTACGCCGGCATGAACAACTGAGAGAGATGAACATGGCTATCCGGGTATTTGATCGTGACCACCCCACGTTGCGTTTGTCGTTTATCTCCAAGGACGCTCGTTTCGTCATCTGGCCGGGTACCGGGGCGTGGAACGCGAATCTAAATTACGTCGTCCTGGAGCCCGGCGAGGCGAACGTTCCTCACATTCACACGATCTCCGAGGATACGATCTTCATCCTCGAGGGCGAGGGGACGGCCCATGACTACACCAACGACGTGCACCTGAGTTTCCACCCTGGTTGTGCTGTTCACGTGCCTCTTGGTGTGAAGCACGCCATTGCCGCCGATCGTGGATCAAAGGTCGTCAGTGTTGGTGGGCCTGCGCCGGCGGACGTTCCGCTGCTCAAGAAAATCGGCGCGATACCGTCGGACGCGGAGCCGCCGAGGTCGTGAAGATAGCCGCCGTCCAATTCGCAGCAGAGGCCTTCAATCCGTCTGCAAACCGTCGCCGCGTCCGCTCATTCATCGCGGAGGCGGCGAGCCGTGGAGCGGGACTGGCGGTCGTTCCGGAACTCGCAATTTCCGGCTATGCATTGGACGGCAAGCAATTGGCGGAAGTCGCGGAACCGTTCGACGGGCCGACGCTACATCAATGGACGGCTGCAGCTCGCGAAAATCAAATTCTTATCGCCGGCGGATTCTGTGAAATCAGCGAGGGCAAGCTCTACAACAGCGCGATGCTGGTCGGCCCGCAGGGATCGCTTCTGCATTATCGAAAGCTCCATTTGTTTGATCGCGAAAGAACAATATTTACAGAGGGAGATCTCGGCCTTCCGGTGGCCGATACGCCGCTGGGAACGATCGGTCTTTGCGTTTGCTATGATCTTCGCTTTGTGGAGGTGTCACGGCTGCTCGCTCTTCAGGGAGCAAGCTTGATCGCCGTGCCGACCGCTTGGGTCGGCGGGTTTGACAGGACGCCGCTTGATCAGGAGGGATACATCACTCAGGCCCGCGGCGCCGTTGTTCAAGCCAATCTCAATCAAGTCTTCATCGCCTGTGCGTCGCAAGCCGGCGAAGGGTTTCTCGGTAATTCGCTGATCGTCGACCCGTTCGGGAAAGTTCTGGCGGGTCCGCTTGATGGCAATTCGGAAGAGATTTTGACCGCCGAATACAGCGATTCCGTCGCCAAGGCGGCTCAATACCGGTCGGCTTTGGTCAACCCTCGTAAGGACCGCCGAACCGACGTGTATGGTGTGATCCTGAAGAAACGTGTGCTCTGATTACTACGGAGGCCGAGTATGGAAATTAAGCAGAATTTCCCCGTATCTCAGCCGTTACCCACGGTGTGGGCTTTCTTCCACGACGTACCCAGCGTTGCCACCTGCCTGCCAGGCGCCGAGTACCTCGGCACTAAAGATGATGGCACCATCACCGGAAAGGTATCGGCGAAGGTCGGCCCTTTCCAGGCCAGCTTCGAGGGCGAAGCCAAAGTCAAATACAACGAGGACGTCAAGAAGGTCGAATTTGAGGGCAAAGGCGTCGATCGCAAGGGAGCCAGTCGCGGCAAGATGTCGATGCTGTGTACGCTCCGGCCTGAAGGCGATGCGACGAGCGTCGATGTCGTGGCTGACGTTCAGCTCTCGGGCAGCATCGCACAATTCGGCAGAACCGGGCTTTTGACCGAGATCGCGAACCAGTTGGTGGGGGAGTTCGTGCGCAATGCCGAGGCCGAGCTCGGCAGACGCAATCCGGCGCCGGAGGTCGCTCAGGCCTCAGGAGCATCCGCGAGTGAGTCGGCATCGGATACGCCGCGTAGCACGGCTCCCGCTAAACCGCTTAACACGACTTCGCTCCTCTTCGCAGCCTTGAAAGGGTGGTTGGCGTCACTTTTCAAGAAGGCTGCTTGAATCTAACTCAAAACAAGAAGGAATGCGTACGATGAAGATCGTCGACTTATCTCATCTGATGAACGTGCACACCCCGGGTTGGGTCGGCTACGCCGGCAACAAGATGTACTATGCGCAGAACCTTCAGACGATCCATATCGTCGCTCAGCGGATCGACACGGCGCTGCATGTCGGAACCCACATTGACGGCGCGATGCACGGCACGGATGGCATGGGCGACATGGCGTCCTATCCACTCGACTTCCTGGTCGGACCTGGCGCCGTGGTCGATGTGTCCAAGCATATGGAAGACTGGGCTGTTATCACGCCGGAAATGATCGAAAGTGCTCCGGTCGACGTTAAAGACGGAGATATTCTGATCATCCACACCGGTTGGCACCGCTATTGGGAAGGGAAACCACAACAGGATTTGGTGAAATATTTCTGTATGCATCCCGGCGGCAAGCAGGAGCTTCTCGACTGGATGCTCAAAAAGAAGATCAAGTGGTTCGGAATCGATTGCGGCTCTGGCGATCATGCCATGAATACGACGATCCGCCGCATGCGTCCGGATCTTGCCAAGCAGTTCGAGGCCAAGGTCGGCATGTCGTGTGATGAGTTCTTCGGGAAGAACTCCTACACGCATAAGAGGTCGGGTCGTAAGGTTGTCGAAGACTACTTTCCCTTCCATTCGCAAGCCTTTCAGGAAGGCCTCATTCACGCGGAGAACGTCGGCGGCGACATCGAACTGATGTTGAATAAGCGCGCGGTGATCGGCGCCTTCCCCTGGCGTTATGAAGGACTTGAAGCCTGTCCCTGCCGGATCGTTGGCTTCCAAGGCATCGAAGAGAACGTGGAGGCCGTGGGCGATGTTGCAAAGGCGATCTTTGGATCGCGGCAGATTCCGTCGGGAATGATATCGGGCGGTCCTGACGGACGCTAAGACCAGTGGCTCTCCCACATCAATGCATGAAAGGACGTGACTATGGATCTTCAGCTTGCCGGAAAGACAGCGCTCATTACGGGCGGCAGCGAAGGCATTGGCCGCGCCATCGCCGCCGTGCTCGTCGATCAAGGTGTTGACATCGCTATTTGTGCGCGACGCAAGGAGCCGCTTGAGGCCGCTGCCAGCGAGCTAAGTAAGTCGTCCGGTAGAAAGGTGATCGCAATCCCGGCTGATCTCACCAAAGACGCGGAGGCGGCACGCTTTGTGCACACGGGAGCCGAGAAGCTCCGCCGCGTCGATATCATGATCAACAATGCGGGTTCGGCACCTGGAGGAGTGATCGAGACGCTTTCCGAAGACGATTGGAGCCAGGCTCTCCAGTTGAAATTCATGGGTTACGTCCGCTGCCTTCGTTACGTCCTCCCGATCATGGTCAAGCAGGGAGGCGGGCGCGTGGTCAATCTTATCGGCAATGACGGCGTTAAACCGTCATACTGGGAGATCGCGCCGGGTGCCGCGAACGCGGCTGGCCAAAACCTTACGAAATCGCTGGCTGGACAATACGGCAAGAACGGTATCTCGTTTGTCGCTGTGAACCCGGGTCCTGTGCGAACCGAGCGCTGGGATGGGCTCGTCAAGGCGATGTCGCGCGACATGGGTCTTTCCTATGAGGAAGCGGACAAGCTTGCGCCGTCCTCAATTCCGCTTGGGCGGATCGCCGAGCCGCTCGAGGTCGCGAATCTCGTCGCAATGCTGGCATCGCCGCTCATGCAGTTCGTGAACGGAACCATGATCGAGATCGATGGCGGCCAGGAGAAAGCATTGATGGATCGGCTTCGCGATCGCTGAGACGCTTGGATACCGGGGGCAGCGTGCAATGGATTAGGTACGGCATGGCGCGGCAGGCGGAGTGTTGGCGCACGAAGGCGCGGAAAGCCCGCATGACATCATAGACCGTCGCTACAATGTAAATGACAGGCCGCCTGGCCCGTCGATGCTGCTTTACGGCTTTCAGCACGTCCTGATCATGTTTTCCAACGTGATCGTCACACCGCTCGTGCCTGGCCAGATGCTCGTGCCTTCGCCAACCCTGCGAAGGCGCGATTCAGCCGGTTGGGGATATGGGGACCGATCGCGAAGTGTTTGCCATGAACTTTGCGCAGGACAGGTTGATAGGCGAGCCATCGGCGAGCAGCACGTGCTGATCGCGGGTATGGCCAGCCTATTCATAGATATCTTGGAAGGTATGTTGATGCAGAGCCTTGAGGTGCGTCAGTTCCAAATTGCCTGGGGCCGGCACCCACAGCAATCTCGGTGAGACGATTGGCAATATGTGGCGCTTCCAAACGTTCAAGCTCGGCGGTTGTGGCTGCACCGAGCTTGTTTTTTCGGGTTTGGCCGTCTTCGACTGTGTAGCCGGTATTTTACCGGGTCTTGTTTGCCAGAAGTTGTTTGAAACCTGGCATCATCTCGTCAACGTCGATCCCGTCCCTGGTAAAGGCTTCGAATATGTGATCGGTTTCTGGATGACGCCGCTGGCCTTCGAGCAAATTTTCATGATCGACACGGCGAATAATCTCGCGACGTCGTGCGACTTCCTCGGCCGAAATCCGGGCGGGAGTGATTCTTGAGCTTCAGCTTGCGCACAAAGGCGCAGGCGTCTTTGTATGATCGCCAACCGCCGCGGCGATTTCCAGTGCCGAGACTTGCCAATCCGGGTGCGTCCGTTGCGGTTCGTGATCGCAGCAACGCAGTGGAGTATTTGGGCTAGTACCCGGAATCAGACTTGAGTGATACGGCGGTTTTTGAACCGCCGCTGGTAGACCTTCTTCTTGGTCCAGGCGAACGGCGTGGCCGTCTGGTTATAGGCTGAGATGTACGCATCGATGTGCTCCTGCAACTCCACAACCGTGGTGAAGGATGCGCCGCTCAACGACTGGTTTTGGAGAATGGAAAACCAGGTCTCGATCTGGTTGAGCCACGACGATCGCGTCGGGATGAAGTGGAAGTGGACCTTCGGGTGTTTCTTCAGCCAGCGCTAGCACTTCTTGTGAGTGTTAAGATTGTCGAGAATGACGTAGAGTTCCCGATCCGGGAAGGCGGCAGCGACATGGTTCATAAAGCCAAGAAACTCCACACGGCGCCGCCGTTTCGAATGCGCGGCAAGGATCTGCCCGGTGGCGACTTCCAGCGCTG
>Ga0123356_10006739_pt1 | contig 11573 bp, 10 predicted proteins | sample TergutEmb28metaG_2_FD_92546 | JGI IMG/M metagenome (GOLD analysis project Ga0123356, IMG submission 92546) | Embiratermes neotenicus P3 segment gut microbial communities from Petit-Saut dam, French Guiana - Emb289 P3 | ecosystem: Host-associated > Arthropoda: Insects > Digestive system > Gut ... | reverse complement strand
TGTTGCCTTGTCCTTCCTGCTGGTGCCGATGTTGCTGTCGGGCGTGTTGTTCGATGTGGCGTTCACCTTGGTTCGCCGCGCGCTGGCCGGCGAGCGGCTCACGCTGCCGCATCGCGGTCATCTGTACCAGGTGGTGCAGCGATCGGGCGTGCCAGCGCCGGTCGTGACACTCGTCCACTGGGTGTTCGCGGCGTTCGGGTTCGTGTGCTGCCTGGTGTTCATTGCGGCGCCAGGGAACCTGAAACCTTACGTGCCGGCGCTGACCCTGCTGCCGCAAATGACATGGCTCGGATTTGTGGCCGAGCGGGCGCGGCGTGCCGGGATCGAGCGGTGGGGATGAAGCACAATGGCGCGCCAACGTCATCTGCGAGGTCGTGCTAACGCATGTCCGCCTCATTCCAGCTGTCGTGGTTGCACCGGCTCTGGCGTCCGGTTCCCCCTGAAAAATCCGTGCGGTGTCGGTGCCTGCGCCCTCGCCGCCGTTCCCGGCGGAGCCGGGGCAGCCACACGAGTGCGGTCCCGGGCCAACGACAAGATCGCCGGTGCGAGCCTGGCAGCGCATTCCCGTACCGCTCAAAGGTGGCTCGGCGGCGCTGCTCGCACCGCAGCGCGGCGTGATTGCGGCTTGCCGCTATGAGGGCGTTGGTCTGGCAATGGAGCCGCCGCGGCAGCCCGCCGCGTTTTGCGAGCCTGCTCGCGGACGGACTGCGAATGCTGCCGGACACCGAGGCGTTGCTGTCCTTATCCACGCGAGCCGAGCTGCTGCGTTCAGTCTCGGCGCCCCGCTGCGACCTGCCCGTCGCGACCTATGACGGGCTGGCCAGCTTTGTGCTGCGGGTCGTGAGCGGGCCATTTGCGGTGCGACCGCTCGTAACACGCATCCGGGCCCTGGCGCCGGACGTCGCAGTCTGCGCTCTGCCAGGTCCTCTGGACCTGCTGATGGCGACAGCGCTGCGGCACCTCGCCGTGCCGTTCGTTGTGTTGGTACATGATGCGGACCTCCACCCCGGCGACGGCCTGCCGCTGCAAAATGCACTACAACGTGCGCTGTGCCGGCGCGCGGCTGCACTCGGGGCGTTGTCCGGCTACGTCGGCGACCAACTGATCGCGCAGGGGTTGGCCGGACCGCCGCGTCCGCTGCTCCGCCTGAACCATCCGCCAATAAGCTTCGGCGCCCCGCCGCCGCGCGACCGGCCGCGGCACTCGCTCCGGTTGCTGTCGTTTGGGCGGCTGCTGCCATACAAAGGACTCGATTTGCTCGCTGACGCGCTCGCTCTGCTCGACCCTCAGCCCGGGCTCGAATTGCGGATTGTCGGACGTGGCCCAGAGAGCGACGTGCTGGACCGCCTGCGTGCCATGCCTGGTGTCACGGTGGAGAACCGCTGGGTGCCGGAAGATGAGATCGGCGCGTTGCTCGGCTGGTCGGACGCCCTCGTGCTGTCGTATCGCGAGGCAAGCCAAAGTGGGGTGGCCGCCGCTGCCCTCGCCGCCGGACGGCGGGTGCTGGGGACGCGGGTTGGCGGACTGGCCGAGCAATTGGCTGGCAACGACCTGGCGCTGCTGTGCGAGCCGGACGCCGCCAGCGTGGCGGCCGGGTTACGGCGGCTCTTGGACCAGCCGGTGACAAGCGCCGGTGCGGAACCCGCGGATGCCGCCACCGCCTGGCGCAACATGGCCGCGACGCTCCGCGATGGACTGGCAATGCTGCTGGAGAACACGTCGCCGCACAGCGCATAGCGGCGTATCGTCAAGCGGCGGCCAAGAAGGGAGCGAGTCAATGTTGGAGACCACCACAGCCGGAAGCCTGCCGAAGCCAGCATGGCTGGCCGAACAAAACAAGCTGTGGCCGGCATGGCGGCTTGAAGGTGAGGCACTAACCGAGGCGAAGCGCGACGCCACCGTGCTGTGGCTCAAAGCTCAGGAGGATGCCGGCATCGACATCGTCAGCGACGGCGAGCAATCGCGGCAGCATTTCGTGCACGGCTTTCTGGCTCATGTGGACGGCATCGATTTCGGTCGACAAGTGGAAATGGGCATCCGTAACAACCGCTATAAAGCGATGGTGCCAACGGCGACCGGGCCAATCTCGCTGCGTGCGCGAGCGCATGCGATGGAAGCGCGCGCCGCGCGCGCAAACACAAAACGGCGGCTGAAATTCACCCTGCCGGGTCCGATGACCATCGTCGATACGATCGCGGACGGTCATTATGGCGACAAGGTCGCGATGGCGATGGCGTTCGCCGCGGCATTGAATGAGGAGGCGCGCGGTCTCGCGGAGGACGGTGTTGATGTCATACAGTTCGATGAGCCGGCCTTCAATGTTTACATGGAGGATGTCGCAATCTGGGGAATCGCCGCACTGGAACGCGCTGCCCAGGGCCTCGTGTGCAAGACCGCGGTGCATATCTGCTATGGCTACGGCATAAAGGCGAACATCGACTGGAAGGCCGGCCTCGGCGCGGAATGGCGGCAATACCAGGCGACCTTCCCGGTACTGGCGGCGAGTTCGATCGATCAGGTTTCGCTGGAGTGCATCAACTCCCACGTGCCGCTGCGACTGCTGCGACTTTTGCACGGCAAGGACGTGCTAGTGGGCGCGATCGACGTGGCGAGCGATGACGTGGAAACCCCAGAACGGGTCGCATCGGTGATCGAGGACGCAGCGGAACATGTTCCGGTCGAGCGGCTGTTTCCGTGCACCAATTGCGGCATGGCTCCGATGCAGCGCGACGTGGCCGTGGCGAAGCTGCGTGCTCTGGCCGATGGCGCCGCGCTGGCACGACGGCGTATGGGAGTCGCGTAACGCCTGCGCCTCTGCTCGCGGGCGCTCGCGTCGCCGGTCTGTCGTTGCAAATCCCGTGCGTCGATATGATCCCGGTGGTCGGGGTACCGTTTTCTCACCGTCGAAACCGCGCCCGATTGATGTTGGAGCCTCCGACGTCAACGCGCAGATGTCGTTCGAAGAAAACAACACCAGGTTGGCCCGGCTGCTGAACCACTGCACGCACTCCGTGCGAGGCACACGGTGCCGGCGATCAGCAGGCGTACTCGGTCACCGGTACCGAACGCGCGACCACGCACGACCCGGCTTTTCTGGCACATAGTGGCCGCATCGGGGTCCCGCGATGGTGGACATTCCGTTCCCACAACGGCCTGTTTGGATTGCCCGCAGGCCGAATATGGTTGCGTCCTTCCAAGCGACCGTCGTCATGGCAACGCCATCGGCATTCTTGTATTGATGCGTGCACCGCCGACCGCACATTGCAACGACCGGAGGCGACGTGGGCATGCGACAAATACGTCAAATATCCGACTGATCAGCGTGATCATGTCGAGATTCATCAACATAGGAGCCGAGTCGTGACCAAGAAACTGCGCAAGGCTGTACTTCCCGTCGCGGGTCTGGGCACGCGCTTTCTGCCGGCCACCAAGGCAATAGCGAAAGAGATGCTGCCCGTCGTTGACAAGCCGTTGATCCAATATGCGGTCGAAGAGGCGCGGGCTGCCGGCATAGAATTGTTCTGTATGGTGACCGGACGTGGCAAGACGGCGCTGGTCGAGCATTTCGACGTTGCCTACGAACTGGAACACACACTGCGCGAACGAAACAGGACTGAGGCGCTGGCGGCCCTGGCAGCAAGTCACAGCGAACCGGGATCGATTACCACCGTGCGTCAACAGGTGCCGCTAGGGCTGGGACACGCGATCTGGTGTGCACGGGCGTTTATCGGTGACGATCCGTTCGCTATCCTGCTGCCGGACGACCTCATTCTGTCGAAGACCCCTTGTCTGACGCAGTTGGCCGAGGCGTACAACGAGACCGGCGGAAATGTCGTCGCGGTGACCGAGGTGCCGCGCGAGCAGACCAACCGTTACGGCATCCTCAAGGTGGGGCGCGATAACGGGCGCTTGGTCGAGGTGACCGGACTGGTCGAGAAGCCGGCACCAAAGGACGCGCCTTCCAACCTTTCAATCATTGGACGTTATGTCTTGATGGCGGAGATCATCGACTACCTGAAGCTGATGGAGCGAGGTGCCGGGGGCGAAGTCCAGTTGACCGACGGGATGGCGAAGTTGATCGGCAAGCAGCCGTTTCATGGAGTACGCTACGAGGGTCGCCGCTTCGATTGTGGCGATAAGCTTGGTTTTCTCGAAGCACAGGTCGCATTCGCGCTGCAGCGTCCGGATCTGGGGGACACCGTGCGTAGCTTTCTCAAGAGCTATGTTTGAGGGAGTGACCCCTTGCGGGAGCGTCGCGTGACGTTCAACAGGTTGGTCTCGATGTCGAAGGCGGCCGACCGGTCGACGCACCGCCCTGTGCTGCTTTGACGTCGGACACATTCGGGCTTCATTTACAACACGCTAGAGCGTGGCGGGGACCCCTATCCAGGGGTTTGTCCACGCAGACGGCTAGCCGCGTGGTGGTTGACCGAGCATGCGTGCCGCTCAAGAAGGAATGGTCCGATGCGCCCGGCGGTCCCGAGCAACGAAGCCGTTCGTCTCGAGGCGCTCCGTGGCTTCGCATTGCTCGATACACCAGCCGAGCCGGCATTCGACCATCTGGCTCGCACTCGTGGCCGCCCGTCCTTCATGTTGAAGAAATTCTTGTTACAGGTCGGCTCGATCAGCTGGCGGAACCGATCGGTTCCGACCACGACGACGGTTGCCGCAATGCCACCGACAAACTCCTGACGCCGGACGGAGCACTCAGTCATCGTGGCTACCTATGCGCAACGGTTCAGTCGATGCCGGGACTGGTGAGTGTCAACATCGCGGTCGTCGGACGGTGCAGGACCTTGTCAACCGGTTAAGGCGATACCTCATAGCAATCTCGGCGAGACACCAACATGGATCACGGCACACGGACCCTCGCCCCCGGTTCGACAGAATCCGAGCAACTGTCTGCCCGTTTCTGGCTGCGGCATCCGAGGGTGCCCGAGCGGACTGCATGATCCGGCCGGTCCGTCGCTAACCGAATGACTGGTAGGCATCACCTGGGGTGGCTCGCGCGTTTGTTACTGCTATCGCCACGAGCCGAATGTACGAGGACGACGATGCCAGGTCGGTTGCCGTCTGCAGAAGGAGAAACGAATGAAAACCGGTAACAGTGCGGGTGCGGACGTTCTGGAACACTACGGCCACGGGCCCGTGCGGTTAACTGGGGACGTGATGGGGCTGTTCGAGCAGCATCTCGTCTTTGACGATGCCATCGACCCCAAGACCGCCAGCGTAGAGCAGAAATTTGACGCGGCCGGCCGATCGGTGCGTGACGCCCTGGCCCGCCGCTGGGTCCAGACCATGCGCACGTACGACCAGGAAAATCCCAAGCGCGTTTACTACCTGTCCATGGAATTCCTCATCGGCCGCTCTTTGATCAACAACATCACCAATCTCGGTCTGCATCCATACGCGGAGCATATGGCGCAGGAGGTCAATCTTGACTGGCTTGGGCTGGCAGAGCAGGAGCCGGATCCCGGCCTCGGAAATGGCGGCCTCGGACGCCTCGCGGCCTGCTTCCTTGATTCGATGGCGACGATGCAGATTCCGGCCATGGGGTACGGCCTACGCTATGAGTTTGGTATGTTCAGACAAACAATTGACAATGGATGGCAGGTTGAGGAGCCCGACAACTGGCTACGCCGTCCGGACCCATGGGAGGTGCCGCGCTTCAGCAACGTCGTGCACGTCAAACTCGGCAGCAGTGTCGAGATGAACGGCGGAAGCCTGCAGATCGTGCCCGGCCGTCCCTCCACTCTGGTCGGAATTCCGTACGACCGTCCCGTCGTCGGCTTCGGCGGTAAGACGATCAACAGCTTGCGGCTGTGGCGCTCGGCGTCGCCGGATTACTTCGATTTTCAGGAGTTCAGCCACGGAGATTTCGTCAGGGCGCTGATCGGCCGAGTGTCGGCCGGCACGGTGACCCGCGTTCTCTACCCAGATGACTCCACGGAAATGGGGCAAGAGCTGCGGTTCATTCAGGAGTACTTCCTGGTGGCGTGCTCGCTGGCCGATCTGGTGCACCGATTTCGGCGCGTCAATTCGGACTGGGCCCGACTTCCCGACAAAGCTGCGATTCAGCTCAACGACACGCATCCGACGCTGGCGGTGGCAGAACTGATGCGCATCCTACTCGATCAGGCCGGGCTTGGATGGGACCAGGCCTGGGACCTGACTCAGCGGACTTTGGCCTATACAAACCATACGTTGTTGCCTGAAGCTCTCGAGAAATGGCCAGTGCGCTACTTTGAGCAACTGTTGCCGCGTCAGCTCGAGATCATATTTGAGATCAATCGGCGATTTCTCAATGCGGTCCGCCACCGATATCCAAACGACGAAGCACGTGTGGCGCGTGTCAGCCTGATCGAGGAAGGGGCAGACAAGAAGGTTCGGATGGCCAATATGGCAATCGTTGGTTCGCACAGCACCAACGGTGTGGCAGCGATTCATTCTGAACTGCTGCGCACAAGGACCGTCAAGGACCTGGCCGAGTTGTTCCCTGAGCGGTTCAGCAACAAAACCAATGGGGTCACCCCGCGACGTTGGCTGCTAGTGGCGAATCCAGGGCTGTCCGCTGCTATCACTGCGGCGATCGGCGACGGGTGGACGACCGATTTTGACCAGATCGCGAAGCTGAAGCCGCTTGCACAAGATGCTGCTTTTCTGGAGACTTGCCGCAAGGCTAAAAAGCGCGCCAAGTCGCGCTTCGCAGACTGGCTGAAAGCAACATTGAATCAGACAGTCGATCCCGACAGCATCTTCGACTGTCAGATCAAGCGTATCCATGAATACAAGCGCCAGATGCTGAACGCACTACGTATCGTGGTGCTCTACGATCGATTGAGAGCGCAGCCAGACCTCGAGGTGACGCCACGAACTTTCTTCTTCGCCGGAAAGGCGGCACCTGCCTATCACCGTGCCAAGCTCATCATCAAATTCATCAACAACCTTGCTGGTGTGATCGATGGCGATCCCGCTGTCCGTGGTCGTCTGAAGGTGGTTTTTCTTCCTGACTATTGCGTCTCTCTGGCGGAGCGGCTGATCCCGGCCGCGAACGTGTCGAACCAGATCTCGACTAGTGGCTATGAGGCCAGTGGCACCAGCAACATGAAGTTCATGATGAACGGTGCGCTGACCTTGGGCACCCGAGACGGCGCAACGATCGAAATGGCGGATGCAGCGGGTGAAGAGAATTTCTTTCTTTTCGGGTTGAGCGCGGAGCAGGTCGCTGCAAGCCGTGGCTCGTACAACCCGTATTCACACTATGAGAGCGAGCCCGAGACCAAGGCCGCTCTGGATCTGATATCTGGCAATCATTTCAGCCGCTATGAGCCCGACGTCTTTCGACCGCTGATCGATGCCTTGCTCGCCGAGGGTGACACCTACATGCATCTCGCGGACTTGAGATCCTATCTAGTGGCGGATCACGCGGTCTGCGCGCTGTATACCGATCGGGATGCATGGTCCCGTAAGGCAATCCTCAATATCGCCGCGTCGGGCCCGTTTTCCAGCGACCGCACTATTTCGCGGTACGCGAGCGATATCTGGAAGGTTGTGCCCTGTCCAGTGCCAGATTAGGCCGACGAACGGTCAGAGCGTTGCTACGTCCCCATGTCCAAGGGGCGCAACTGCGTCGGTGGGGTCGATCCTGAGGAGTGCCCCCCAGGTGGCTTCGCGGGTGCGCCCGGCTGGCGCCAGTGAACTCGGCTTTCGCACCTTTCACATCGTCAAGACGCAAGCGACAGGAGACGCCGGTGATGTCGAGGATCGCTCGCGCACCTGGAGGGCGGTTAGTGAGGTTGCAGGCGCTGCGGTTGCTGGCGTGACGCGGCACCCTGCTCGGGCTGTCGAGTGAGGCTGCAAGCCATCTTGAGGCGTTGGCCGATCATGCTGGGAGTCTGCCGTTGTTGCAGCGTCTGCTGCGCCAAGCCGTCTGAGTGAGGCGACACAGCACGAGGTCGGCGACAGCACCGGCCAGAAACCGACATAGGTCGTACTCATCGCCAGCTACAGCGGGATCGGCTTGTCCGATCCGCGTCATCGTCCAATGTCAGTGGTGGCGATGCGTGCGAGGAGACAGGCTCCATGAGTAGTAGCTATCGCTCGGGCCGGGCAGGGGTAGTCCAGCCGGTGTGCCGCCGGCCGTGCCAGTCGCCGGCGCGGCTATTGGTCTGATCGACGCCACACCGGTCGCCCGGGTATACAGCAACAGCGACGCACCACGTCGACAGACGAGCTATGACTGGGTATCTACAGTGCCGAACTGAGGGTCCGGTCGACCGGACCATCACACACCCGAATTTCCGTTATTCAGTCGGGGTATGAACCATGATATGAGCGTTGTTGCTGGCGAGGGCGTGATGCCGCGGCGAGATCTTGTTCCGGAGGACGCTTGGTCATTTCAGCCTGTCAGAATGGTTGTGTCCCGAAAATCTGCAGGGCGGTCATTTGACCCGGCGGAGGTCAAAGGCAGCTTCATGCATTGATCGTTCAAGTTTCCAGTATTGGGCGTCTACGGACATTGCGTGAGCCATGCGGCCACGGGACGATTCAGCGAGACCGCCCACCGAGGCAGGGGAGTGATCATGAATCTGGATGCTATACCGATCGGGAAGAACCCTCCAGAGGACATCAACGTCATCATTGAGGTGCCGATCGGCGGTGAGCCCATCAAGTATGAGATGGACAAGGCGGCGGGCACGTTGTTCGTCGATCGCTTCCTGCACACGACAATGCGCTATCCCGGCAATTATGGTTTTGTGCCGCACACGCTGTCGTCCGACGGTGATCCAATCGACGTGCTGGTCGCCAACACGCGGCCACTCGTCCCTGGTGCTTATCTCAACACCCGTCCGGTCGGGGTTCTGAGGATGGAGGACGAAAACGGGATTGACGAGAAGATCATTGCTGTGCCCGTCACGCGACTTACAAAGCGCTACATACACGTCGAACATTACACCGACCTGCCGAAGATCACGCTCGAGCAGATCCAGCACTTTTTCGAGCACTACAAGGACCTCGAGGCCGGGAAGTGGGTGAAGGTCGTTGGCTGGGGCGATCGGGACGAAGCGCGACTCATGATCCGGCAGGCGATCGAGCGGGCGCGGAAATAACCGGACGGATGGTCAGAGGTCGAATCAGCAAGATCGGATCCGGACGCAAATGCCGGACGTTAGGGGTGCCGGTTGGGCGGCAATCGGCCTGCAAGCGCCGCCACTCGGGTTCGTCTGGGTGCGCTATGGTCCTGACCTCCGGCAGGTCAACCTAAGCACCGGTCAAGTCTACGATATGGTGTACGGCGTGTTCTATTAGCGCCGGAGGCCCAGTCCGGTATTGAACAAAGCAAACCGCTGCGCCGCGGTGGGCCCAGGTTTGGCGGAGGTTGATCCGGTCTTCGCGAGAACCTGCGCCGCCCGGTGCGGGGCGCGCCTTTTTGGTTCGCACTGGTAAATCCTATCGTGGCTGTCCTCGGTCCACCCAAGTCCGCCGCGCGTGCTGGCGCAATGCGGCGCTCGGTTGGCTGCCAGCATGCTCTGCGCCGCCGCCGCGAGGTACCGTGACTACGCCATAGGTGCCGGCCGATGCCAAACCTCTCGACGTGACTTGCATGGCCGTGCTGTTGCCCGACATGCCGCCATGGACATAATCGCGGATCGTCGGGTGGCTGCGGTTGCAGATGATCGGGGCCGACCGGGAGCGATCGCTCCAGATTTCCCGGTGTCTGCGGTTTTCCACGCCGCGACGGATGCGCTGACAAGCAGCGTCCGACGCCGCCCTGTGAGGTTCGTTCCGGTATGCGCTTTTTGCAATGCCACAATGAAAGAATGACGTCGTGATTGCGCTCGTGACATGCAATGCCGAAGCGTTGGCCAGTCCTGAGTCTGTTTTATAACGGGTATGAGGCGGACCGAATGGTTGTGGCGGCTCGGGTGGCGGCCGGTCCAACTCGCGTGAGCGAACGCCGCATCCAAACGGAGCGCGATGTCGTTCAATCCAAGAGTCATGTGTGTTATTCCATCGGCATCTAACCGGAGCGTGCATTACTTTGTTCAAGCACCTCGCGAATCCGTACGAGCTCGCTTCGTATGTCAATAACGAGTGCCAGAAAGCCGCATATGATCGCTGCCGCGATCAAGCCTAGTATTCCTCCTAGAACAAACCCGGCAACGCGAATAGATACCGAGCCGGCTACTGCCCCCGCTACGACAAGAATTATTGCAAGCAGCCCGTTCAGGAAGCCCACAGTCCCAGCCAAGAGCCTATTCATGTCTCGATCTCCTACCACTTATTCTGCATCTGTCCCCAGATAACTATTGCGAGAAATTCGAGCAAATAAGCCAACCTGGTTTGCGGGGAACGCGATTATCGATCATACGATTGGGTTGCACTGGGCGCGAGTCTAGCGATCGGGATGTCATGGGTTCAGCGAGATGAGCAAGCGTATTGTTGTGTTTGGGAGTAGCCGCGATCGGGTCTGCATCGGACAGATGTGACAGCCGCGCCAGCCGCGCCAGTCGCGGGTGGTTTGAATGCGAGTGGGCAGTGCGGTAAGAGCGCCGGTGAGCCACTCGCGTCATTCACTCGTCAGGCGTGAATTCCGGAAAGCGCACACTTGGGCGACCTAGATGGCTTCGATCGGCGGCGCGCGGTCGTCCGCACTGCGCAGTGCATAAATTGGTTCCCGCCGCAATATGGCGTCTCTCGCGATACCGCTACTTCAGTGTGGAGCAGCCGCGGCGTTGTTGCATCCGAAAGGCGTCAATGTGGCGCGATGATCCGTTGGTCGAAGGACAGGCGGGTCGCAGGGAGGGATTCGGCTAGTGACGCCGGGTCTGGCCCGACAGGTGCGGTGGGCGAGGCGCATCAAAGCCGACTTCAGGCGGGGCGGCTACGCCTTCGGGCGGAGCCACTCGTCCAAACCGATGCGCCCAAGGCGGGCCTCGCCCAACGGTACGAGCGAATGCTGCTCGACGCGTCCGCCCCAGTATAGAGCCTCGGGGTCACACATCACTTCGCGCGGGTCGCCGACTGCCTTCAGATAACGGGCGACGATTTCGTTGAACGGCGCTCGTTCCGGGCCGGCGATCTCGACGATGCCGTTTCGCGGCACCGCGAGCGCCACCTCAGCAACGATAGCAGCAACGTCGTCCGCCGCGATGGGCTGGAACAGGATGGGCGGAAGCCTGACGATATTTCCATCTGCACTTGAGGCGGCGACGCCGGCGAGGAATTCCAGGAACTGGGTCGAGCGGATGATGGTGTAGGGGATGCCGGAGGTCACGATCAGTCTCTCTTGAGCGATCTTGGCACGGAAATAGCCATTGTCCGTGCGATCGATTGCGACGATGGATAGCGCGACATGGTGGCGAACGCCCGCTGTCACCTCCGCTGCGAGAAGGTTACGGCCAGCGGTCTCGAAGAATTCCAGCACCGCCTTGTCTTCGAATGAGGGTGAATTGGCGAGGTCGATCGCGAACAACCTGCAACTGCCATAATCATCGCGACTGTTATCGCTGATCTTCCCAGAGCAGATTCCGGTCATGTTTGCACATAGCCTCGTCTCGATTTAACGGCTG
>Ga0123356_10006736_pt1 | contig 11575 bp, 10 predicted proteins | sample TergutEmb28metaG_2_FD_92546 | JGI IMG/M metagenome (GOLD analysis project Ga0123356, IMG submission 92546) | Embiratermes neotenicus P3 segment gut microbial communities from Petit-Saut dam, French Guiana - Emb289 P3 | ecosystem: Host-associated > Arthropoda: Insects > Digestive system > Gut ... | reverse complement strand
GTTGACGAAATACCGTATCAGGTGAACAAGGCGCTGCTGATCGAGGAGATCGCGGAACGCGTGAAGAACAAGGACCTCGAAGGGATAACAGATCTGCGTGACGAATCCGACCGTAACGGAATGAGGATAGTCATCGAACTGCACAGGGATGCGATCGAGAACGTGGTCCTTGAGAACCTCTTCAAACAGACGAGGATGGAACAGACGTTCGGGATAATAAATTTGGCATTGGTCAACAACAAGCCGATGACGCTCAGTCTGAAGGACATGCTGTCCCACTATCTCGGGCACAGGAGATCCGTCATAACGAGAAGGACGCAGTATGATCTTCTACAGGCGGAGAAGAGACACCACATACTGGAAGGACTGATGAAGGCGTTCAACGCGCTCGATGCGACGATAGCGCTGATACGCGCATCGAAGACGGGCGAGGAGGCAAGGGAAGGACTGATGCAACTGCTCGACATATCCGAGGAGCAGGCCAAGGCGATCCTGGACATGAGGCTTCAGAAACTCACCGGCCTGGAGATAGAGACGCTGAAGGCGGAATATGACGAGATCATAAAGCTGATGGCGGACCTCCGCGACATCCTGGCCAATCCGTCCAGGGTGATGGCCATAATAAAGGACGAGCTTATCGAGATGAAGCAGACGCACGGTGACGATCGCCGAACGGTCATAGATCCGAATGCGATAGACACGGATGAGGAGGACCTCATCCCGAGAGAGGACGTAGTTATCACCATAACCGGGGACAACTACATCAAGCGCATACCTCTGAACACGTACAAACAGCAGGGGCGCGGAGGTGTAGGTCTCATAGGGATGCAGACGAAGGAGGAGGATCACGTGGTGAACCTCTTCGTGACATCGACACATGATTACGTGATGTTCATAACCAACAAGGGAAGGCTGCACTGGCTCAAAGGATACCGTATACCGGAGGGCTCCAGGCAATCCAAGGGGAAACCGATAGTGAACATGCTCTCCGACCTGGAGGACGGCGAGAAGGTGATGAACACCATATGTGTCAGCGATTTCCCGGACGACAAGTTCCTGGCATTCTGCACACGTAACGGCCTGGTGAAGAAGACATGCCTCAGCGCCTACGGTAACGTCAGAGCAAGGGGCATCAAAGCGATAAAACTGGAGGATGACGACGAACTCGTGGAGACGCATCTGACCACCGGCGACGCGGAGATAATAATAGCCACGAAGGGCGGCCAGGCGTGCAGGTTCAACGAAGCCGACGTAAGGCCGACCGGAAGGGATACGATGGGTGTGAAGGGGATGACCCTCAACCCCGGCGATTCGGTGGTGGCCATGGCATCCGTGCGTCCCGAGGACATGTTGCTCACGGTCACAGGGAACGGATACGGGAAGATATCGTCGGTGGACGATTACCGGAAGACCAGGCGCGGCGGGAAAGGTGTGATAACGATCAAGACCGGCGGAAGGAACGGGGACGTGGTCGCCGTTAGGAAAGTGGACCCGACGGATGAGCTGATGATCACCAGCAAACAGGGAAAGATAATAAGGATCAAGGTGGCCGACATACGTGTCACCGGCAGGAACGCGATGGGCGTGAGGGTGATGAACCTGCATGATGATGACCTGGTGACAGCACTGGAGCCGGTGGTAGGGTCGTCGGAGGAAGAGGAGAACGTCGAATGATCGAACGCGTACCGATGAAAGTGAAGATATTGCTGGTGTCGCTGATAATGGCGATATTCATATGTTCCGCGGCGTTCGGATACGTGTTCGCGCTCGGCGAACCCCCGGCGGATGATGTGGCATCCACCTATGCCATGGTGTTCATCATCGCGTTCGTGTCGCTAAGTGCGTTGCTGATGGTGGTCGGATAGCTGGCCGTCAGGAAGGCGAACGCCGATGTCCGGAGATGTGTGTCATGCGGCATCGCGATAACGTCGGAGGCGAAGGCGTGTCCGAGGTGCCGTGCGGTGCAGCCGGATTCGCTGCCCGCGGATACATACCTGGAACCGAAGGAAGAAGAGACGATGAAGAAGGGCTGAGTCTCGTACACAGCCGCGGGATAGCAAAGATGAAAACCCAGAACACTATCACGGAGTGACATGTCACCGAAGATGTATCTAGTATTGGCCATTGCATGCTGCCTGGGCGCAGTGCTGGCGTTCGGACTGTTCATATCATACATGATAACCGGTGATTTCCTGGATGACTTCTCGGTGACGGGACTCATAACAAGGATATTCATATTCCTCGGACTGGCGACGGTCTTCATGACACTGGCATTGATATTCTTCATCAAGTCCTCGGCAAGAGGGTCCTCCATACGCAACGTTCCGACGAAGACATGCCCGTCATGCGGACAGACGATGGACACCAAGGAGATGTCATGCCCAAGATGTTTCACGCTGCAGCCGGTCCACGACCCGCGGCGTGACAGGAAATGAACGGATGCCGCGAAATTAGCGTATTTACCAAAGATCGGGCGCACATCGTCCTTTAATTTATATATTGACCTCGCGTTGTTGTCACGGGTCCGCATTACGGATGTAATGCGTGGCGCGAAAGGAGTAATATTCATGAGGGAACACGATACAAGGAGAGGGGCATTCCTCTCGGTCGCGATCGCAGCGGTCTTCGTCATCGCGGCGTTCGCGGTCATGGTCAATGACGATGCCGCAGCACCGTCATCGGAGAAAGATGCGTATCTCGGAGGCGGAACATACACAGTAGGCACAGGCGGGGCCTTTGCCAACCTGGCCAGCCTGCCCGCGCTGGCTGACGGCGACCAGATAGTACTGATAAGCGATGTCGTATGCACTGTGACATTCGAGGTCGACAGGGATATAACGTTGGACCTGGACGGCTATACGCTGACATTCAATTTCGGCTCCAATGATCATATGGGGATAGAAGTGTTCGAAAGCAGCAAGCTCACGATCATCGGAGGCGGCACGATCGAGGTATTCACCGACGGAGGAGGAGGCATCTACGTCTACGACAAAAGTGAAGCGGAGATATATGCGGACATAGTGGTAGACGGAGGATCCGGTATCGAGGTCAGTGATTCCGTGGTCTACTTGGAAGGCAACGTGACATCCAACTACAGAGGCATCAGCGCGATACAGGGCAGCGAGGTCACTGCCATAGGGAACATCTGTGTTGACGGCACCTACGGCATCCATGCAGACGAAAGTACCGTCCTCTTCGAAGGCAACATAGACGTCACCGGAATCGAAAGTTCCGGCGTCTATGCTATATATCATTCCGAGGTCACCGTTGAAGGCAATATAGTCGTAACCGGGGACGAGAGTTCCGGTGTCTACGCAACCCTATTCTCAAAGGTATCCGTTGAGGGAGACATCACCTGTGACACCGACAATTATTCCGCTGCCATCGTATCGACATTCAGCAGCGAGATCTGCATCATCGGCGATGTCATGGTCAACGGCGACGATACCTATGCGATCTTTGCCACCGACGCATCAAAGGTGACGGTCGAAGGCGACATCACACTCACGGGCGACGGTAGCAAAGGCGCCTATGTCGCAGGGCCGGCCGAGGCGACGATCATAGGCACCCTTACCATAGACGGCGCGAGCGACTATCTCTATCTCTGCTATTCCGAAGACTCAATCTATCATCAGAAGGCATTCGGACCTGACGAGAATGTGACACCGTCCACGAAGGCAGGCTATCTGACGTACGCATACGGCAATGCGACCGTTTGGATACTGGATCCGAACTGGGTAGACCCCGGAACGGGCGGTAACGGTTCCGGTGACGGCGGCTCCGATACCGGAGGCGATGATGACGGCGGACTGGAGACATGGATGATCATACTGATCGCGGTCGTTGCGATCGGGGCGATAGGCGCTGTCGTGTACTTCTTCGTCCTGAGGAAGTCGTGAACATAGGACAAACGAGGGGACCATGCGGTCCCCTCTTCAATATTATTTTTCACTCATAAAAACACGGAACGGTTCCGCAGACCAGCAACTATATAACAGAAATGCACATTGGGGAATCTCACGCCGTGGTAACTCAGCTGGGAGAGTGCTGCGCTGAAGACGCAGATGTCGCTGGTTCAAGTCCGGCTCACGGCACCATGCCCCTTTTTTCATCACTTCCAATATAAGGCATCACGGCCGAGATCACGGTCTAAGGACAAATGCGAGCACAACGGCATTCACCAACGCCTCCATCCTCTTGTCGCGGCCGGTGACCTGACCGTATGTCGCGGTGATCCTTTCCCTGTAATCCTTCTTCGAAAGTGTCCCGTACATCGCATAGAATCTCTCCGGTTCCGGAACGCCTTTGTCCTGATAGTCCATGAGCGTTGTCATCTTCCACCCCGTACACATATCGTTTTCCGCTTATTTAACTTATAAAGCAATAAATACGCAGGAATGCATGCACAATGGTGTCGGTTGCCATGGATAAGGTATTCATCGATGTAAGGACCAGTGATCTCACTCTCTCCGAGATATTCAGGCAGATAGAGCTGATCCAGTCCGATAATCCCGATATGGAGATATTCCTGGACGGGGACAGGCACGCCATAGTCGGAAGACGACGTAAGAGAAATGACGCCGAGAGGTGATATCCCTGGGGAAGGGCAGGATAACCATAGGACTTTACAATTCATACAATCCGTCGAAGTTCATGGAGGCGCACCGCAGAGCGTTGGCGAGGGCCGGACCGCTTGCATTGGCCTTCGATACGAATCTCGCACTTTTCGGTTTCCCTTTTCCGGAAGATCTCGGAACCCCGAAGGAACTTGCGGAGTGGGTCGCCGGGACGACCAGCATCGGTGACGACGGAAGCTATTTCGTCGAACTTGCGGAAAGGGGAAGATTCCACAGCTTCCCGTATCCAGGGAAGGGTTTCCCGCCGCAGCTCGGGGAGCCGATACTCACCACGAGCAGGACCGATCCGAAACGTTCCGTGCCCTTGGGCACGGTGAAGGAGATGGTGGCCGGCGGGAAGAGCGTATTGCTGATATTCGGCCTCGGTCCGCACGGTGTCCCCAAGGATGTCGCCGTGATCGCAAGGATGCATCTGGACATCACCGGCAACAAGTACTCGCTGGAAACGTGTACCGCGCTGGGCGCGGTGATAGGGGCGATCTGCGCTCAGTAGTTCTCGTAGAGTATGGAATCCGGACCGTACATGACGCCGTTCCCTTTCTCAACATGACCGACAATGTTCGCGTTCGCGTTCGCGGATGCGATCGCTTCCGCCTCATCCGGGGACGCCACGATGGTGTAACCCATGCCCATGTTGAACGTCTGGTACATCTCCTTCACATCGATGTTCCCGAGTTCCTGCATTATGTAGAATATCGGCTGCGGTTTTACGGGATCGGATATCACGTATCTCAGACCTTTTCTCATACGCAGCAGGTTCCTGAGACCTCCGCCGGTTATGTTGACCATCCCGCTGACCTTATGTTCCTTTATGACGGAAAGGACCTGACGAACGTATATGTCCGTGGGCGCAAGGAGCTCCATACCCACGCTTCTGTTCAATCCGGATATCTTCTCCTTCATGCCGATACCTGAACTCTCGAACACCTTCCTTGCCAACGTCAATCCATTGGAGTGCACCCCGGACGATGCCAATGAGACGATGAGGTCGCCCTCCTTCACATCCTGTCCGGTGATGACATCCTTCTTATTCACGAAACCAAGGCACGTTCCGGATATGTCCACTCCCTTCACCAGGTCCGGAAGCACGGCGATCTCGCCGCCGACTATCTCCATGTTGCTCAGTTCCGCACCTTTCTCCAGTCCCTTTCCGATGGCATTCGTAAGTTCCTCGTTCGGCTTGTCTATGGCTATGTAATCGACGAATGAGATAGGTTCCGCACCAACGCATATGGTATCGTTGACATTCATTGCGATGCAGTCGATACCGACGGTATCCCAGATGCCAAGTTCCTCGGCGACCAGGAGTTTCGTTCCGACGCCGTCCGTGCATAATGTAAGATACTCATCCCCGAAATCTATCAGGCTGGTGAACAATCCCTTCAGATCGGCGGACCTTCCCTTTCCCGTCCTCTTGTACTTCAGTTCCCTCACCAGCGACTCTATGGCACCTGATTTGCGGTCTATGTCCACACCCGCTTCGGCATACGTCCATTTCGAAGGCATCGTTATCCGTTGCACGTAACGTCTGGAGGTTTATATCTTCTTTTGATGTATCACGGTACGGCCGACGTTTACGAAGGAATTAAATGTACATAGTTTATGGTGCGCATGATGACGAAACGCTGGCTGTCCGAACGCAGACAGGAGAAGTACTATAAGTTGGCGAAGAGGCTCGACTATCGGTCACGCGCCTCTTTCAAGCTGATGCAGATAGACGACCGGTTCGAGATATTCAGGGACGGGGATTCGGTGGTGGACCTGGGCGCATCCCCCGGAGGGTGGCTGCAGGTGGCGAAGGAAAGGGTCGGTGAAGGAAAGGTAATAGGTGTGGACCTCCGGCCCATAAGGCCGATCGACGGCGTGGAGACGATACTCGGCGACATAACATCCAGATCGACGATGGATGACCTTCTTAAGAGGTTCGGGGGGAAGGCGGACGTTGTACTGTCGGATATGGCACCGAACATCGGCGGCCATTACTCAACGGACCATGCGCGTTCCGTACACCTGTGCACATACGCGATCGACGTGGCGGACAACATACTGAGGAAAGAGGGGAAGATGGTGGTCAAGGTGTTCATGGGCGACCTCTTCCACATGCTCAAGGATGAGATGGACAGGAGGTTCCAAAGCGTGAGGATACATGCTCCGGATGCAACGAGGGCAACATCGTCCGAGGTCTACGTGATAGCCAAGGGATTCAGGGGCGGTATTCCGAGAAGGGCCGCCGGGTCCGGCGGTGAGGAGAAGAGGACGGAGTTCACGGTGAAGGGGGAACTGATATGAGGCCGGGGAAGATAATATGCATAGGATGGAACTACAGGTCGCACCTGTCGGAGACGAACGCTAAACTGCCTACAGAACCGATAGTGTTCCTCAAGCCTCCGTCGTGCATCATCGGTAATAACGAAGACATCGTCATCGCGGAAGGGATAGGTGCGGTGCATCATGAGGCGGAACTTGCAATAATATTCGGAAGGACGGGAAAGGACATACCGCGCAGCGAAGCGCTATCGTATGTGTCACACGTGGCGGTGTTCAACGACGTGACCGCGAGGGACATCCAGACGAAGGCGAGGGCGGACGGAAATCCGTGGTGCATCGCAAAGGGTATGGATACGTTCGGCCCGATGTCGGAACCCGTTCCGATCGGCAGCGTGAAGGACATTCAGGACCTGGACATCGAACTGTCGGTGAACGGTATCACACGTCAGAAAGGGAACACATCCATGATGATATTCCCGGTGGACGAGCTCATAGCTTACGTTTCAAGGTTCATGACCATCGAAGAAGGCGACATAATGGCAACGGGAACCCCGGAAGGCATAGGTCCGCTGGTCAAAGGCGATGTCGTGGTCGCATCGATAGAAGGGATCGGAACACTAACGAACAGAGCGGTCTAATCCCAGAATCTTTTATTCTTCGCATACAGGACCTCGGATGCCAGGATATCTCTCAGCAGGTCATCCTCATCCAGATGCATCCTGTTCAGGATGCGTGACGCTGAATCCGGCCCGATCCCGCGGCCGGCAAGTATCATGACCGCCCTGCCTCCGTTCTCGTTCACCAGGTTCGCGTTCCTTGAGATGCGCAGCATCTCCTTTTTTTCGTCCGCGGTGACGTCCTTCTTGGCGAACAGTTTGATGTTGTCCCGTTCGTATTCCTTCAGGACGGCGATCATGTTCCCTCCGCATTTGCCGCATGTGAATCTCTTCGGTGCGTCAGATACGCGCAGTCTCCTCTGATCCCGGCACCGGATGCAGGATGCGTACATCACCTCGTCCAGAAGCCTCTTCTTCATGGCCATGAGTATCGTGTGGTCCGCCCTCAGCGGCTGCATCAGTTCCTTCGTCCTTGCGATGCCCTCCAATCCGATCGGTGACATTCCCGTTACCTTCACCTTTATCGTGCCGTCGGACAACGCGGATATCGCCTTTTCGGAATTCTCTATGTCCAGATCCTCCCACATGACCTTCCTGAACGCATCATCGTACGCGGGCGAGTCCCGATACATGTCGAATAGACGCGGAAAGCTGACCCTGGTGTGGTCCGCGTCCTTCTCGATTATTCCGAACTTCTTCGCTGTGTACATGAACCTCCACTTCAGGTAGGAGGAGTTGCCCATGGTCAGTTTCGTCAGCGATTCGATGGTCCCGGGGCGTATCGATGTGAGGGCGTTCAGAAGGACATCCTTTCCGACATCCCTGGGCAATTCGACTATTATCCTGTACGGGTCGGTGGATATGCCGACGCTCTCCCCGAGCCTCGCGGACAGCAAGGCAGAATATATCTTACTGATCGTCTCGTTCACACGCGTCCCGAAGCATGCGTTGATGATGGCCGTCCTGTTCCCTATCTCCAGTGTCACAAGGATGTCCGAAGGTACATCGTGCCCGCTGTCCCTCTGTCTCTTCAGATATTCCGATATCTTTGTCTTTGCGTTCTCATCGCAATCATAATCATCCATATTCGAAAGTCTTCTCAGACGCCCGACCTCCATCGCGACCTCGTACGGAACGGGGATGTCGCTTCCCGTCCATGACGGGACGGAACCCATTTCCTTGGAACCTTCCACCAACAGTTCGTCATCGCGCATCTCGACGATCCTCCACGTTCTCCCTTTAGCTATGAACATCGCGTACGGTTCGGCGAACGTCGCGACGAAGCTCTCATCGAGCGTGCCGATGATCCCTCTGGAACCTATGTCGCGTATCAGATACGTCCTCTCGTCGGGGATCATCGAGATGTTGTTGTAGAAATAGTTCATCCCCTTCTTCGAACGCCTGAATCCGTTCTCGTCCTCGAACACCATCCTTATCGACAGCAGCTGTTCCAATACGGCGTCCATCTCCGCATGTTCAAGGTCACGGAACGAATGCGACCGCCTCAGGACGGCGAAAGCACTGTCCCTGGTGACGCGTGACGACATGGTCATCGCGATGAGCTGATTCGCCAGAACAGTGAACGGCTTCGGACGGCCAACTTTATCCTCAAGTTCCTTGCTCCCGGTCCTGCGGCCGATGACCGCCGCCTCCAGCAGTTCGTCCGGCATCGTGGCTATGACCTTCGCCCTTATCGTCTCGCCGATACGGTGTCCGGCGCGACCGGCACGCTGTATCATCCTTGAGACCTGCCTCGGGGAATTGTACTGTATCACAAGATCCGTTGTTCCGACGTCTATCCCCAGTTCCAGCGACGACGTGCATATCAGCGCCTTCAATTCCCCTTTCTTGAAAAGGTCCTCCATCTCCATTCTGTTCTCTTTGGAGAGGGAACCGTGGTGCACGTCTATCGGAAGCTCCTCGTCAAGGACGTGGTATCTTGCGGCGAGCCATTCGGCGGTCTCGCGCGTGTTCACGAAGAACAGTGTGGAACGTCCTCGCTTGATGTGCTCCCTCGCGCTCTCCAGCACCGCAAGCACATCCGGGTCGCATTGAAGCTTATCCTCCAGCACAGGATCGTCCACCGGTCCCGGACATTCTATGTCCAGGACGAGGTCCCTCTTCGTATCATGCTTGGATATCATGACATCACGTCCGGCACCGGCAAGGAATCCGGCCACCTCATCGACGTTGCCGACCGTCGCGGACGAACCTATCCTCTGATATTCCCCGGCTATCGCCGCGAGACGTTCCATTGCGACGCTCAGCTGCGCCCCTCTCTCCACCGTCGCCAGCTCATGGATCTCGTCCACCACGAACCACTTCACGCCCTTCAGGTGTTCGCGCAGCCGTTTTCCGGTGAACAGCACCTGCAGTGTCTCCGGTGTGGTTATCAGCACATCCGGCGGATCGCGTGATTGCCTCATCCTCTCATCGTCCGGCGTGTCGCCGTGCCTCACGCCGACCTTCAGCCCAAGCGCCGTTCCGAACTCCTCCATCCTTCTCAGCATGTCGCGGTTCAGCGCACGGAGCGGCGTGACGTAGATGCATCTTATGCCATTCCTTTCGGTCTTGAGGAGCATGTCGAATATAGGGAGCATCACTGCCTCCGTCTTCCCGATCCCGGTGGGGGCGACAAGGAGCACATTGTTCCCTTCCAGTATCTTTGGTATGACATCAGCCTGCGGGTCGGTGGGCGTAAAGATGTTCATACCCTCGAGAACACCCGCCACTCTCCTGTCCAGAAGTTCGAATGACAACGGACCGATGAGAATGTAGCGATATATTACGCTAACGCAACGCTAAAAATTGGGGTTGTAAGTGGTTTGGCGGGAAATTCACTTCTTCTTCGCGGCCGGCTTCTTCTTTTTCTTCTTGCCCGCCTTCTTCGCATCCTTCACCGCTTTATGGACGATGTCCGCTTCCTTCTTGCCGTCGGTGATGTCGCCTATCTTGAACCTGAGTACGCGCCATCCCTTCTTCTCCAAGGTGTCGTCAACGGACTTTCCCTTTCCGTCGCTGTCCGCGAACACCGCCACCTTGACCTTCACGAAGGCCATGTCTATCTTGTAGCGGCTGTAGTTCCTTCTGTACCTTATCCGCTTGTTCCAGACCGCCCTTCTGAATCGGCCTTCAGGCGTGTCATCGAGAAGATATGAGAGATCCTCCTCCTCTTCCCCGCCGCTTCCTTCGAACTCCAGTTCCTCCAGGAACTCCTTGTTCTTCTCGATCGCAGCTATGACCTTGTCCGCCTCCTTCTTTCCGTCGGTTATGTTGGATCCCTTGAATCTGAGGACGGTCCAGTTGTCCGCCTCCAGCTTGCCGTCGCACTCCTGGCGTTCCGCAAGCTCATCCACGAACACGGCGACCTTGGCGGCCGGATAGGCTATGTTTATGTTGTATTCGCTGTAATTCCTTCTGTACCTGTTGGACCTCCAGAGCACCATCCTGAGCCTGTACTCCGGTGTGTTCTCCTCCACGTCCTGATCCAGGACATCGGCGCCGGTGATGTTGGCCCCCTCCGGGATTATGCCCTTCGACAGGAGGTGAAGGTTCCTGTCCACGGCGGACATGACCTTGTCCGCCTCCTTCTTTCCGTCGGTGACATTCGATTCCTTGAACCTCATTATGGTCCATCCTCTCTTCACCAGCTGGTCGTCACCCTTCCGGCGGTATGTGTCAGCACAGACGAACGCCCCGACCTTCGCTCTGCGGAACGCGACCGTGATCTTCTCGCGACCGTACCTGCGCCTGTACCTGTACGAGCTTCTCCAGAGTATCCTCCTTATCTTCAGGTCGGCCGGATCGTCATCCCTCTCCTCTGCGAAGAGTTCCTCGTCCACTTCCACCTTGCCCTTCTTCGATGCGGTCTCCTCGTTCATGAGGGCGTTGAGGTTCTTCTCGATCGCCGCTATGACCTTGTCCGCCTCCTTCTTGGCGTCGGTGATCGCAGGCTCCTTGAATCTCAGGACCGTCCATCCGGCCGTCCTGAGCGCATCGTCCTTATCCTTATCCTTGGCGGTGACCTGCGGACTGACGAACGTCGCGACCCTC
>Ga0123356_10006735_pt1 | contig 11576 bp, 8 predicted proteins | sample TergutEmb28metaG_2_FD_92546 | JGI IMG/M metagenome (GOLD analysis project Ga0123356, IMG submission 92546) | Embiratermes neotenicus P3 segment gut microbial communities from Petit-Saut dam, French Guiana - Emb289 P3 | ecosystem: Host-associated > Arthropoda: Insects > Digestive system > Gut ... | reverse complement strand
CAAACGCCAGCAACAGATAGCGGAGATTTCCCAGAACACATACATAAAAATAAGGTTGGCAGAATATACCAGCCCCATCATGGCGCCGATGAACAGCACCACCATCATATAGTATTCATTTTTATTTTCGTAATGCAGCATGTAACCGTAGGAATAAAAAACGATGATAGCGGCTACAAAAGACGATGTCATGGCCATAAATACCGCCAAGCCATCCGCCAAGAAGCCGATACTGAAGCCAAGCGGCAGGCTCACATGGTACAACAGGGGCGTACCGGCAATAGCCTGCGGTAATGCCACGGCTGAAGCCACAAATGCCGTGAGCACAAACACCAACGCCGCGATATTTCTGGCTACGCCTGATATCCTGCCCAGCAAGGGCAATAAAAAAGCGCCCAGCAATGGTGTGAAGATACTGACGAGTATTATGCCCGAACCTTCCATTCTCTTCCTCCCTTTCGCGCTGATATAAGGAGACAAAACATGAAGTACATCAAGAAAGAATATGCCAAAGTTATTTTATACTATTTTTTCCCTCACGTCAAGAAATATAGCAAAATGCGAACAGGTTTTTATTTGTAGTATTAATTTTCTTAATTTTACCAATTTTACAGCACACCTTACTAAGCGCAAAAACATGCGATAAAAGCAAGGGAAAAAAAAACGAGAGGCACGTTAATACGCCTCTCGTCTTTTTAAAATTAATAGTCGCTTACTTACTCCCCAGCAGCATAAAAAATCAACAAGTCTTTTAATTCTAAATTTTACATTCTAAATTTTAAATTATGGTAATCAGCCCATATTCTTGTATTCATCCGGCACCTGCGGCAACTCAGCCAGGCTCTTTTGCAGCGTTTCTTCGGAAAATGGCGTATCTTGCAGCTTGCCGGCCAAATAATTCTCGTAAGCGCCCATATCGAAGAAACCGTGGCCGGAAAGACAGAACAGTATGGTTTTTTCCCGCCCTTCTTCCTTGGCCTTCAGCGCCTCGTCTATCGCCGCCTTGATGGCATGGGAGCTTTCCGGCGCCGGTAAAATCATCTCTGTGTGCGCGAAAGCCAGCGAGGCCTCGAAGCAATCCATCTGGCCATAAGCGCGCGCCTCAATATAACCGTCGTGGTACAGCTTGGATACCAGCGCGGAAGCGCCGTGATAGCGCAAGCCGCCGGCATGGATGCCGGGCGGGATAAAGCCATGGCCCAGCGTATACATCTTCATCATCGGCGTCATTTTCGCCGTATCGCCATAATCATAGGCGTAAACGCCGCGGGTCAAAGTGGGGCAGGCATCGGGCTCCACGCCGATCAGCCGTATATTCTTGCCGGCCAGTTTATCCGGCACATAAGGCAGGACGATGCCGCCAAAATTACTGCCGCCGCCCACGCAGCCGATCACGATATCCGGGTAGGCCTCCGCCTTGGCCATCTGTTTTTGCGCTTCCAGGCCGATAACGCTTTGATGCAGTAACACATGATTCAATACGCTGCCCAAACAATAGCGCGTATCCTCGCGCTGTACCGCTTCTTCAACAGCTTCGCTGATAGCTATACCCAGGCTGCCGCTGCAATCCGGGTCGGCAGCCAGAATAGCGCGCCCGGAGGCCGTAAGCGTACTGGGGCTGGCCACAATAGTACCGCCATAGCTTTTTACAAAGATGCGCCGGTAAGGCTTGCCTTCATAGCTGACCCTTACCATGTACACCATGCATTCCATATCCAGCTTGCTGCAGGCCACAGAGAGCGCGCAAGCCCATTGTCCGGCGCCCGTTTCCGTGGCAATGCGTTTTACGCCCTGCATCTTATTATAGTACACTTGCGGCAAAGCCGTGTTCAGTTTATGGCTGCCGGTGGGGCTGTCGCCTTCGTATTTGAAATAGATTTTCGCCGGGGTATCCAGCATTTTTTCCAAATTTCGGGCCCGGCACAGCGGCGTGGCGCGCCATACGCGGTAGAAATCCTGCACTTCCTGGGGGATATCAATAAAGCGTTCCGTGCTCAGCTCCTGCCGGATCAATTCATCAGCAAAAATAGCCGATAAATCCTCGGGATTCGGCGGCTTAAGCGTCGCAGGGTGTAACATGGGCGCGGGAAGCTCCGGCATGTCGGCCTGCACATTATACCATTGTTGCGGTAACTCCTGTGGATCCAAATAGATACGGTTAGTCAATTCCTTACTCATCTCAACTCAACTCTCTTTCTAATCTATTCCCCGCGGCCTCAACCGCAGGCTTATGTCTATTCTAACAGAAAAACATGTTTTGTCAACTTGTAATTATTTTCCCATAATTCAAGTTTTTCAATGTAACGACAAACGACTGCTCTGTTGAGTGGAATGATGGCGCGGCATCGAATGGATATTGGTCGATGATTTTACGCAGTCCGCTGCCCCTCCGTTCCATCAGTTTCAAGCGGCTGAATATGTCGCAGATAAGCGGGTTGCGCCTAATTGATGGGATATCATCAATGTTCAGGTCTTGAATGCGTTTGCCGTCCGGCATCCCGCCCGGCGATACTATCTCCACACGATCATCGTACATGTCGACGTGAATTTCGCTGCCGCGAATCATATAATCACGGTGTACCAGGGCATTAACAATTGCTTCGTGAACGGCTTCAGATGGGTAGTCAGGCATTTCTATTCTGCCCTCGCCCGTCTTCTTCCACTTTACCGACGAGTTATGGCGAACGAACTTCAGGGCGTCTGTAAGCAAGGATATGGCATTACCATGGAATTCATCGCTGTCGAGAGCGTCAACATAAAGCCCGCCTTTTTTCATACCGTTCCAGCGGGTGCAGAATATCCGCGATTGGTATATCGGGCATTGATCGGCAAACAGCGCCCCAACGAATGTCAGGACATCATTGTCCGACATCATATCGAACGAATGATAATCCTTTGGCTTTTTTATGGAGACGCCCGTCTTCTGCATATACGTGGCCTCAAACAGGGTATAGCTATAATCCGAAAAGCGATATTTAGTTTCAATGGCGTCGAATGTCTGATGAAATTTTTTTAGCTGATTAAGTGTCGTCATTATGGTCAACCTCTTCCTTTTAAACATGGCCATTAGTGTGATTTTTGTCTATACGTTGTTACGGTGTATACTGGTATTATAAAGCAAAGTATTACGAATTACAAGCATGGGCTACTACAAACCCAGCAACTCCAGCACCGTCCGCCCCATATCCGCCACGCCGATTTTCTGGCGCGGGCGCGGGTTGCTGTGCGCCAGCGCGGCTAGGGGCGCGGGTATTGTTGTTTTGGTGTGTTCGGCTAGGAGCTGCATTTGTTCCTCGCCGTTCAGGTCGCCGCAGGGGACGCCTAGCGCCTTGAGTACGGCGGCGGAAAATTTATAGGGGCTGGCCGTGGCCGTCAACAGTAGCGGTATGCCTTCCGCCTGGTCATAATGGTTCGAGGCTACCGTCCAGCCTACCGCGGTATGCGGATCCAGCAAATAATTATGTTCGGCAAACACTGCGGCTATCGTCCGCGCCGCCGCGTTGCCGGCGGCGCTGCCGCCATAGAGCAGGCCCTGCCAATTCCGCCGCGCCTCATCGGCTATATGCAGGCTGCCCGTAGCCGCGAATTGCGCGAAAGCCGTTGCCAATGCATCTGCGCCGCGCCCGTACATCTCGAACAAAAAACGCTCGAAATTACTGGATACCAGTATATCCATGGAAGGGCTGGCCGTTTTATGGAAGGGGCGGCGGCTGTTGTAGTGACCGGCGTTAATAGCCTCCACCAGCACGTCGTTCTCATTGGAGGCGCAAATCAGCCGGCGCACCGGCAAACCCATGCCCCGTGCATAGTAGGCGGCCAGGATATTGCCGAAATTGCCCGTGGGCACGGCAATATCGATGCACTGCCCGGCTTTGACGCTGCCTTGCGCCAGCATCTGCGCATAGGCGTGGTAATAATAGACTATTTGCGGCAGCAGGCGGCCGAAATTTATGGAATTAGCCGAAGAAAAACTCAAGCCAGCCTGCGCCAATTGCCGCCCCATCGTGACGTCGGCAAAGATAGCCTTCACCCCGCGCTGGCAATCGTCGAAATTGCCGCGCACAGCCACAGCCGCCGTATTATGGCCGCCGCCGCTGAGCATTTGCCGCTCCTGTATCTCGCTGACCCCGCCCGCGGGATAAAAGACGATCAGGCGGCAACCCGCAACATTTGCCAAGCCTTCCTGCGCCGCCTTGCCCGTATCGCCGGAGGTAGCCACCAAGATGACGATTTCCCCGGCTTGCTCCGTCTTGGCGGCGGCTAGCGTCAAAAAATGCGGCAACGCGGCCAGCGCCATATCTTTGAAGGCGCAAGTGGGGCCATGGAACAGTTCCAGCACCGTAAAAGGGCCCACCTGCACGCAAGGGGCAACCGCCGGCGGAAAAGCGCCGCCAGCATAAGCCGCCCGCGCAACATGGGCCAACTCCGCGCGGCTGAAATCCTCCAAATACAAAGCAAAAATATCCTCCGCCAATTCACAATAACTCTTATGAGTCAAATCAGCAGGAAAGTATGCCGGGAAATCCTGCTCCCTGCCCCCTGCCCCCTGCCCCCTATATTGCGGTACATAAAGCCCGCCATCCGGCGCCAAACCACGCGCAATGGCCACCGCGCCGCTGACAGGAACAGCATTACTATCACGGGTGCTGATATATTTCATAAAACCCCCCAGAAAAGAAAATTTAGAATTTAGAATTTAAAATGTAAAATTATGGTAGAATTCCTGCGGAATCCGTTTATTTAAAAAATGCAGTGGATTTTGTCTTTTAATTTTACATTCTACATTTTAAATTTTAAATTTGTTTTTCAAGTTCCGCGTAGCAGATCGGCTTCATCATGGCGCGGAAACGTTGTTCGTAGTTGCTGATGGCTTCTTCTGGTGCAAGCGGCCAATCCTCGCTGGCCCGCGTTAGGCGCCAGCCGGCTTCCTGAAAATTTGCGCAGGACCAATGATAAAAAGCCGCGCTATCGGTCTTGAGGGTCAAGTGTCCGGCGGGCTGTAGTATTTGTTGATATTGGCTTAAAAAGGCGGGCGCGGTCAGCCGCCTTTTGGCGTGGCGGCTTTTGGGCCAGGGGTCGGGAAAATGCAGGTAAATAACGTCTAATTCGTTTGGGGCGAATATCTGTGTCAGCAATGAAGCGTCGGCATGCAGCAAACGCAGGTTGGCGGGATACGGCTCCGCAAGGCGTTCCAGCGCGTTGAGCAGGGGTTCGGCGCGACGCTCCAGACCCACATAATTATGCTGTGGATGCGCCGCGGCTGCCCGCGTAAGAAAAAGCCCCCGGCCCATGCCTATCTCCAAGTGCAGGGGGTTCCCTGTAGCGAAATGCTTTTGCCAGCAGCCGGCCATAGTCAGCGCCGCCGCTTCCGTAACCACCAGCGGGTGGCTATGCACCAGCGCCATAGCATCCGGAATACGCCGTAAGCGCATCAGGCCCACAAACCTTCCGTTTTCTCCGCCAATTCGGCCTCGCTTATGCCCTCTTTTTTCAGGCGCGCCACGATTGCCCCTTGCCAGAACTCGCTTTTTTCCTTCATTTTGGAGAATTTCTTGCGGTTGGCGTCTTTTTTAGCAGCGCGGCTTTGCGCATTGGCGCTGATAATGCCGCAAATAGCCTGCGCCTGCACCAATTCATCGGCGCTAAGCAGCTGATAATCCGCTTGCAGGCAGTCCATCAGCTCCTGATAATAGGCGCTGAAAGCGCCAAACTCCAGCTCTTCTTCCATTTTCACATACTCTTTCATAGTAGCGGTAAGATCCGCCATAGCCGTCTTAGTATCTTCCATCATAACCCTCCTTACGGCCTGTTTTACAGGCCAAAATCAATGTGTTAATAGAGGCAGTCCGATAGTCCCTCCATTTCATCATCTACCACGACAAGCCAATAATTTACCGCGAAAAGCGCAAAAGACGCGAAAGTGGTGTATCGACTATGCGAACAATTTGTGCTTTTGTGAATACGCCTAAATTTAGCTCTGCAGAATATAGTATTTTGTAATTTTTTTTCGCGTATTTTGCGTGTTTCGCGGTTCGTATCCTTTCGTTCCTATAAAGATTGTCGCGATTAGTTGTCTTCTGTCCTCTTGTGTTCGCAAGTGCCGAGCAAGCCTGTAAGCCGGGTTCTGTCGTGGATGAACATCTATCTAGGGCTGCCGTTGCCGGCAGCCTCCAGCGACCTTACCAAGAGCGGAGCGGGCCGCTCCGGGGGCGCTAAGCCCCTGCTCTCATTTGGTCTTGCTCCGGATGGGGTTTACCTGGCCGACCGGTTTCCCGGCCGCCGGTGCGCTCTTACCGCACCGTTGCACCCTTACCTGGCGCTAGCGCGCCGGGCGGTTTCTTTCTGTGGCACTATCCTTAGGGTCGCCCCCACCGGCCGTTAGCCGGCATCCTGCCCTGCGGAGCCCGGACTTTCCTCAGGCGCTACCGCCTGCGTTCATCCGGCTTACTCGGCTCAATGCGCATTAATTATAGCAAAAACCAGGCTTGCTGGCAAGTGTTTACAGCGATAAAAAATCATAAAAATCACCAAAAAATCTGCCAAACGGTATCCAAAAGTCAAATAATCACCTTTTCATTAAGCCCGGCAGCCATTTGCCCTGCGTGGCTAGCGCGGCGGCGGCGGCTGATTGTTCGCTTTCCTTTTTGTTGCTGCCCCAGCCCCGGCCCAATAATACCTCATTACAGTAAGCCGCGCTCTCAAAATGCGGCGCGTGATCGGGGCCTTTCATTTGCAGCAGCTTATAAGTCACGCCTTGGCCAATATCGCGCTGCGTCAACTCTTGCAATAGGCTTTTTTTATCCTCAAAATCATCGCGCGTGAGATTCTTCATGGCCGCGGCGAAATGACGCTCGATAAAAGCCTGTACCGTGGCCAGGCCGCAAGATACGTAGATAGCGCCGATCAAAGCTTCGCAGGCGTCGGCCAGCACCGAGGGCCGCCCGCGGTCGCCGCCGGACTCGCCGCCCTTGCCTAGCCTGAGCAGCTTGCCTAAGCCCAATTCGCCGGCTAAACTCGCTAAAGTCGATTCACAGACCAGCGCCGCGCGCATTTTGCTCAAATCGCCCTCGCGGGCCCGCGGATAAGCGCGGAATAGATATTCGCCCACCACCATATCCAGCACCGCGTCGCCCAGGAACTCCAGCCGCTGATTATCCTCCGGTTCCACCTGTTTGGCGCCCTCAAAATAGGTGGGATGCGTCAGCGCCTTCAGCAACAGCGAGCGTTTATCCGCGGGGAAACCCAGTTCCCGCATAAAGCGCGCCACATCATCGTCCACAGGCGCTTCCTTTTTTGCAGCATGAGGCTTGCCCATATTCATACTCCTTTTTCGGGGATATCCTGGGCCAGGGCCGCGCCGATACGGCTGATGAAACCGGCTTCCACGGCCAGCGCCGCCTGACCCACGGCATTGACGATGGCCCGCGCTTTGGAACTGCCGTGACAGACGATGCTGACGCCGTTCACGCCTAAAAGCGGCGCGCCGCCAAATTCCTGATAATCAAGACGGTCCTTGACCCGTTTGAGGCCGGGTTTGACCAGAACCGCGCCGATTTTGCTCCGTAGCGAGGCCGTTAGCTCCGTTTTCAGTAAGCTCATGATAACGGCGACGGCCCCTTCGGCGCTTTTGATGGCGATATTGCCGGAAAAGCCGTCAAATACCATCACATCGAAATCGCCGCTGAAGATGTCGCTGCCCTCCATATTGCCGATAAAATTCAGCGGGCTTTCCGCCAGCAGCGTATGCGCCGCGCGGATCAGCTCATTGCCCTTATGCGCTTCGCTGCCGTTGGAGAGCAGGCAGATACGCGGATTCTCGCGTTTTAACAGCACTTCGGCGAAGACCTTGCCCATTTGCGCGAATTGCAGCAGCATGGCGGGCGTACATTCTGTATTGGCGCCGATATCCAACGCCACGCGTTCCTCTGTGAGGCCGGGGATAACGCCGCCGATAGCCGGGCGGCTTACCCCTTTGACGCGCCCCAAAAGCAGCACGGCGGCAGCCATTTGCGCCGCGGTGGAACCGGCGGATACCAGCGCATCAGCCCGGCCTTCCTTGACCAGCAGCGTGGCCTGCCAGATGGAGCTGTTCTTCTTTTGGCGCAGATTTTCCACATTTTCATCCATGCCCATTACCTGATCGGCTTCATGAAAGGAGCAGTTGGCGGGCAATTGCGCCGGCAAGGCGTCTTTGCGCCCCACCATAATGAGATGATGCTGCGGCCAGGCAGCAGCAGCGGCCAGCGCCCCCCGCACCAATTCCGTAGGCGCATAATCGCCGCCCATGATGTCGATAGCTATTTTCATGTTAGTTCTTCCTTTTCTTTATATCTTTAAGGAACAAACGTTGTTTCTTGCAATAATTTGTCAATTAAATTGGAGGCCTCCTCAAAATCGCTGTGCAGCAAATGCGCGGATAGGGTGCTCAGCAGTTCTTTTATTGGCGGCGGCCATGCCATATCCCTAAGTTTTTTCAAAGTATCTTCCGCGGTGTTTTCATCGTATTGCTCACACGCCGTTTTGATAGCCTGTAACTGTTCATTTAAAAACGCCGTATCCGTTTCGGCCCCTTCGATCACTGTATCCCGCGGCGGCGAGAGTTCCGCGACATAGAGCCGTAGCGCGCTGAGGAAAGCGGGGGTCTCGGAGATTATCAATTCGCTATTCCCTGCCCGCGCCGCTTGTTCCAGCCTGAGCGCCACGGCGCTGAGATCCATCTTTTTGATATTGGCGAGCGCGCTTTTCAGCCCATGCACATGTACGGTATACATCCGTAAATCTTCATCATCGTGCCAGCTGCCCTTGGCGACTATCCCATCCAGCACGGCCAGGGACCTTTGCGCGTCACGTATGAATATTTCGGCAAAATACGGATCCATAGCCGGCTGCGTATCACCATAAATAGTAGCGGTAGACATTTTCGTTTCCGTCATCTGCTGTCTCGCCCTTTCTACTACCTCCGGCAATTGTTTGTCGCGTATCAGCTTGTTCAACACGACATTCATTTGGCGTATATCGATCGGCTTGGAGATAAAATCGTCAAAACCGCTTTTGAGGAAGATATCCGCCTGGCCCACCACAGCGTTCGCGGTCAAGGCCACGATAGGTTGAATATAACCCATGTCGCGTAAGAGCTTCGTTGTCTCGATGCCATCCAATTCCGGCATCATATGATCCATAAATATGATGTCGTATACCTTGCCGCCCCTGATCTTTTCCATGGTGGCATAACCGCTGTCAGCGGTGTCGATATTAAGCCCATACGGCGTCAGCAGCCCTTTGGCGACATAGATATTCAACTCCACATCGTCCACGATGAGGACGCTGCCATAGGGCATCGGCTCGCGCGTGATCTGCACCCGTCTCATCCGCGCCCTGCTGCTGCTGCGGAACAAATGCAGATTTTCCGCCATCTCCCGGCCCAATATCCCGGAATTGACCCGGCCTTGCGGCAATCTTACGCTGAACACGGAACCTTTATCCGGTTCGCTTGTCACAGTGATATCCCCGCGCATCAGGGCCACCAGGTTTTGCGTGATACTCATGCCCAGGCCTGTCCCTTCAGTCGCGCGGTTGGCATCTTGATTGAAGCGGGAGTATTCACAAAAGAGTTTATTTACCTGCTCCTTAGTCATGCCCATCCCGGTATCGCGCACGCGGACGAGCAAAATCATCTCTTCGTCATTGTCTTTATTCGCTTCCGCGCTGATCACAAGCTTGACCATACCCTTGGTAGTATATTTGAAGGCATTGGAGAGCAGGTTGTTCAGTATCTGTTTCACACGCAATTCATCGCCCATCATATGCGAGGGCATATTTTCGTCGATATCCAACTCAAACTCGATCGGCTTGCTGCCGATACGCATCACATTCAGCTGCGCGGTATCGCTGACCAGGCTCGCGATCTCGTATTTGTTGATCAATAATTCCAGCTTGCCGGCCTCTATTTTGGAAAGGTCGAGTATGTCGTTGATGATACCGAGCAGCAGGTCGCCAGAAGTATAGATATGTTCCAGCGCTTCCCTCACATCCGGGGTAAGCGCTTCGTTGAGGAGCTGGATTTCGGTGATGCCTAAAATAGCGTTCATGGGCGTGCGTATTTCATGGGACATCGTGCTAAGGAAGGCGCTTTTGGCTTTATTGGCGGCTTCCGCCTCTTGGATGCGCTCTTTCAGCGTGGCTACCATGGTTTGCAGCGCGCCGGCCAGCAGCCCCACTTCGTCCCCGCTGCGCACATTAGGAGGGGCGTCCAGGTTCCCGCCGGCTACCTGTACCGCGTAATCGGTCACCTTGCGGATGGGCAGGGATATCTTTTTGCCCAGCAGGCTTGCCATCAGTACAAAAAAGAGCATGATGCCCAGCGAACACAAGATCACTATCATTAAAACATTGAAAATTTCCACATTTTGCTGCGTCAGCGGCTTGGCAATGGCCCACATGCCGATGATATTGCCGCCAACATCTTTTACCGGCCAGTATGCTATCATATTGGGCTCGCCGAGTATATCGCTTTGAATGATCACAGTTTCGCCTTGATTGAACACCGCGTCCGTCACCCGCGCGTCCACTAACACAGCCTCCGCGGCATGTTGGCCGCCCGCATCCACGACGCTGGTCACAAGGCAGGTATCGCCTCGGAAAAGGGCAAAATGCATACCGCTGATTTTTTGCAAATTATCAACATATGCTTCGGTGCCTATATCATAAGCCAAACTCAGGGTGCCTACCACCATGTCTTCTTTGATAATGGGCGCGTCGCAACGGATGGTATAAGGCAGCACGGCGCTTTCCTCAAAAAGAATGCCCGATGAGATCACGCCAGTGAGCGCCGCGACAATACCGGGGCGCCCGATAAGGCTGTCTCCCGCCCTGTCGGAATGGCCCCTGGCTATGGCAATACCCGTGACATCGGCGATAACAAGCGAATCCACGCCCAGCTGTCGCCAGAAAATCACCGCCAATTCCTTTACCCTTTGCGTATCCGCCGCATATACAGCATCCACCAACTGGGGCATGGTGGAAAGCACCTGTATTTCCTGCAGCAAGCGCGTTTCTTCCTGCTGCTGCATTCTCGCCACAACAGACTGCATGGCGGATACATCATCATGTATGGTGCGGGTAAGTAACCGGCTCATCAAAATCGTACTGATACAAAGTATGACAACGCTGGAGACAACTACGCTTACCGCCGCGATGAACACTATTTTCCAGGAGATTGAAAGCTTCATGCCTTTTCACCTCTTTTACATAGGTCCATATAAAATTCGGAACAACGCCAATACCGTAAGTCACGCAACGTTTATGAATAGTTTTATTATGGCATATTTTAGCCAGACAAACAAGTGGGTATCTCAATAAACTCATATTTTTTGCTGTAAAAGGGTAGTATACATGGGTTAATGGAGTTGAACTATTGCCTCTATATTTCAAAATCTAACCGCGAAAAACACGAAAGACGCGAAAACTAACGAATCCCCGTATTTAATATTATTTTTTCGCGCTTTTAGCGTCTTTCGCGGTTCATATCAAACCTTAAAAAAATCAATCTATGGGTTATAGTGGCGACAAAGTGCGTT
>Ga0123356_10006734_pt1 | contig 11576 bp, 8 predicted proteins | sample TergutEmb28metaG_2_FD_92546 | JGI IMG/M metagenome (GOLD analysis project Ga0123356, IMG submission 92546) | Embiratermes neotenicus P3 segment gut microbial communities from Petit-Saut dam, French Guiana - Emb289 P3 | ecosystem: Host-associated > Arthropoda: Insects > Digestive system > Gut ... | reverse complement strand
TTTCCCATGATCTACGGGGCCGGCGTCCCCGACTGCGCGGCATGGATCCTGCGCACCGTGTCGATGGTGTCGGCCTCGTCCGCCCGTTTGTCTTCGCGGTAACGCTTCACGCGTGCGAGGCGCAGCGCGAGTCCTCCGGGGTAGCGGCTGCTCGCCTGCAAATCACTGAAGGCAACCTCCACGACCAGCTCAGGTCTCAGGTACACGGTCCACTGGTCGCGGTGAGTCTCGCGTGCGAGAAACTCCCGAGTCTGCCATTCGAGCATGGCGTCGGTGAGACCTTTGAACGTCTTGCCCAGCATCACGTAGCTGCCGCTCGCCGGATCGCGAGCGCCGAGATGCAGGTTCGAGAGCTTGCCGCGGCGGCGACCGTGGCCCCACTCGGCGGCGAGCACCACGAGATCGAGCGTGTGGGCGCGCTTGATCTTGAGCCAGCTCGCGCCGCGGTTGCCAGCCTCGTAGGGCGCGTGCAGGGATTTCGCCATGACCCCTTCATGGCCGGCGGCCAGCGCGGCGTCGTAGAACGCACGCGCAGCGGGTTCCGCGGCGCTGATCAGCCGCGTTACCTGCGCGTCGGCCGGGACAGCCACGGCGAGCGCCGCGAAGCGCTCGCGGGCCGGGCGGTCGGCAATACTCTGCGCATCGATCCGCAGACAATCGAAGAAGAACCCCCTGATCGGCAACTCGGCGCGCAGCGCCTCGACGTTCAGCCTGCGCCCGAAGCGCCGCATGGTGATCTGGAACGGGTGCGGTCGTCCGGCCGCATCGAGCGCAATGGCCTCGCCATCGAGTATCAGTGCGGATGCGGGGAACGCAACCGCCTGGTCCACGATCTCCGGCACGGCGCGGGTGACCTCGTTCAGCGCGCGCGTATAGATGCGAATCTCGGCGTCGCGCTTGTGCAGCTGAATGCGCGCACCGTCCAGCTTCCATTCGAACGCCACGTCGCCACCGAGCTCGCGCAGCGCCTCGGCCACGTCGGCGGCAGTCTGCGCCAGCATGGGTGCCACTGGTGAGAACAACTCCAGCTGAAATCTCGCGAGTGCGTCGGCACCCTGCAGCAGCGCCGCCCGCGCGACCGCGCCGAGACTCGTCGCGTACATCGCCGCACGTCGCACCTGCGACACCGGCACCTGCGCCGCAGCTGCGATGGCTTCCACCATGACCCCCTGCAGCGCGCCCTGGCGCAGCTCACCCACCAGCAGCCGCAGGAGGAAGGTCTGTTCGGCGGCTGTCGCCTGCGCGAACAGCTCGCGCAGCAGCTGTGCGCGGCGCGCAGCCGAGCCTGCGCCCCGAGCGCCGGCGAGCGCCGTCAGCCGGCGGTCGACGTCGACAATCGCCAGCGTTGCCGGCTGCGCCGCCGCGCCGGTCGTGGCCGCCTGCAGCGTCGCGTAGCCGATGCCGATACGTCCCTGCGGGATCTCGCCCGACAGATAGAGCGTGGCGATCCCGACCTCATCGGGCTCGAGCGTGGTCAGCAGGGTCGCGAGCTCGCGGACTTTGGTCAGACGGCCCGAGGTGGCCCCCACACGCTCGGACGTGCTGACGACGCTGGCGAGAAGTGTCACGGTTCACGCCATTATTGCGTATCACCTCGCAAGTGGCACGTGCGTTGCGGCGCCGGCAGGGGTGAGACGTTGTGCTTGTGCGGCGGGCGCGGCTACGAGACTGGCAGTGCACCGCCCTCGCTGCGCCGACGCGCGGTGAACGCCGTCAGCTCGTCGTGGACCGAAGGGTTGATCGGCGGCGGCTGGAAAGCCGCCAGCGTGTCGCGCCACAGGGACGATGCCCGTTCCGTCGCCGTCTTCGAGCCGGCCTCCGACCAGGCGCCGAAATTGCGCCAGTCCGACACCAGCGGCGTGTAGAAGGCGTCGCGATAGCGCTGCAGGGTGTGAGCCGCGGCAAAAAAATGTCCCCCGGGACCGACTTCCGCGACCGCCTCGACGCCGATCTCCTCGGCCGACGCCGGTACCGGCTGAAAGAGCTCGGCGAACATCTGCAGCATCTCGACATCGAGCACGAACTTCTCGAACGAGGCGGTCAGGCCCCCCTCGAGCCACCCGGCGGCGTGCAGCACAAAGTGACAGCCGCCGAGCAAGGCCCCCCACAGGCTCATCTGCGACTCGTACGCCGCTTGCGCGTCCGCAGCGTTCGCCGCGGTGGCGCTCGAGCAGCGCCAGGGTACGCGGATGCGCCGCGCGAGCTGGCCCGCGCCGAAAGCGGCCTTGGCGTACTCCGGCGTGCCGAACGCGGGAGATCCCGATTTCATGTCGACGTTCGAGGTGAAGCTGCCGTACATGACCGGAGCGCCGGGACGGACGAGCTGGGTCAGCGTGATGCCGAAGAGTGCCTCGGCATGCGCCAGCGTGAGTGCGCCGGGAATGGTCACCGGCGCCATGGCGCCGGCGAGCGTGAAGGGAGTGACGATCATCAGCTGCCCGTGCGCGGCGAACTCGATGATGCCCTCCGTCATCGGCACGTCGAGCTGCAGCGGCGAGTTGGTGTTGCAGATGCTGTAGCAGCGCGGCCCGGCACCAAAGGTGGCTTCGTCGATGCCGTGCGCGATACGCAGCATGGCGAAGCAATCGGCGAGCTGCGCATCGCCCCGGCAATAGAAATACGGCGCCTTGTCCCCGAGTGTGAGCTGCGCGAGGCTCGTCTCGAGGTGGCGCTCGGACACCGGGATGTCCTGAGGCTCGGTCATCTGGCCGAGGACGTGAATGACGTCGAAGGCCTGTGACAGCCTTACGAAATCGCGAAAATCGCCGATGGTTCCGGTGCGCTTGCCGCGCTGCAGGTCACTCACGCTCGGGGGACCTGCGACCGGTGCAAACACCACGTGTGCGCCGCCGACCCGACAGGTGCGCTCGGGATTGCGCGCCACCAGATTGACTTCGGGCGGTACGGAGGCGAGCGCCTGAGTGACCAGCGCCGCATCGAGGCGCACCATCTGGCTGGCCTCGTCGACGGTCGCTCCGGCTGCCGCGAGCAGCGCGCGCCCGCGCGCGGACAACACGCGCATGCCCTGACGCTCGAGCAGGCCGAGCGCGGCCGTGTGCATGCTCTCGATGTGATCGTCGGAGAACAGCCTGACCGGCTGGAAAGGATTGAGGAGGTGGCGGTAGCGGCTCGCCCGCTCCGGCTGTGTGCCGGCGCCGGTGCGCGCCTCCCGCCTGCGCGGTTTCGTCATGTCGAGGCAATTAATCCCAACAGCCGCAGCCGGTCAAGCGACGAAAAGGCATAGCCGCCGCCAAAAAATGCATGGGCGGTGCAGCGCGCGGGCGTGAGGCTCAGCGCGCCGCCGCGAGCGCCGCCTGCAGCTGCGGTGCGACCCGCTGCCTGAGCGCAATGCAGTTGTCGATGGTTTCGCGCACCCGCCCGACCTCGAGCTCGCCTCCGCTGACGCCGCTCAGGCGCGTGCCGAGCACCGCATCGAAGCGCTGGCGTTCGGCGGCGCTGCACATGTGCTCGCCGACCCGCGCCAGGGCGGACTGCGAAAAGGCCGGCATGCGCTCGAGCACCGCGTCGCGATTGGCGGTGAGCCAGCTCCAGGCGGCCGCCCGTGTCCGCGGGTTGTTTACCTGCGTGAATACGATGGTGGCGGTAGTGTTGAAGTCGGTGCGCTTGTCCAGCGAGAGCGCCAGTGCCTGCTCGGCGACCGGCGGGCCGTCCGCGTTGGCCAGCCCGTAAGCGGCGTCCTGGCGGACATGCGCGTCCGGACTGTCGAACACCAGCGGCGTGAGCCGCTCGGCAAAGCCCTTGCCGAGCTCCTGCACGCCTACGGCCCAGGCCGTGCGGCGCAGCGCGGGATCGAGGGCCTGCGGGTCATCGAGCGAGCGCGCGGCGGCCTGCGCCAGCACGCGCCGCACTTCAGCATCACGCCCACCGAGCGCCACGATCGACAACAGCGATTGCCGCAGCAACTGGCGCTCACTCGTGTCGGCGGCGTAGTGGCCGGCCGCCGGATCGAAGCCGAGGCTCTCCAGCCGCGGCTTGTAGATTGCCACCAGCTTGCGTTCGAGCGCTGGCCGCTCGGCGGCATCCGCGAGGCTGTCGTGGATCGTGAGGAGCTTGCGGCCCAGGTACAAGGCGGCGTTGCGATTGGGGTGACCGGCCAGCACCTGTGCGGCTGACACGAGGTCGGCGAACGACAGGCGTCCGGCGTCGAACGCCGCCGCGACGCTGTCGGCGAAGGACAGCGCCTCGCGGGCTGTCAGACGCGGGGCCGCGCCCAGCAGTCCTTTGAACGTGGCGGCATCGACCGTGAAGCGATAGTAGCCCTGGCCCTGCTCATTCGGATGGATGACCGCGCCCGCGGCGGTCGCGCCCGGGTCGAGCGTGCCGGTGCGTGCCGTGAGCAGCGTGCAGCTCTTGCTGCGATGGCTCGCGCCGAGCGCGGCGACGCAAACCGGAATCTGCCACAGCTCGGTGTCGGCACCCGCCGAGCCGAGCGGCCGGTAGCGTGACTGCGCGAGCGCGAGCGACCTGCCGCCCGGCGTGCCGTTCACCGTGACGAGCGGCACACCGGCCTGGTCGACGAACGAGCGGAACGCTGCCACCACGCGGGGATCGCCACTGCCCTCAGCCATCGCCGCGAAAAACTCCGCCGCGGTTGCCGTGCCGTAAGCATGGCGCTGCAGGTGCAGCCGCACGCCCTGCCGGAAGCGCTCCTCACCGAGGTAGGACTCGACCATGCCAAGCACGCCCGCGCCCTTCTCATAGGTGATCTCATCGAAGCCACCGGTGATCTGGGCGTTGGTCTCGATGGGCTGGTGGATCTGCCGCCCCACCCGCAGCGCGTCGGTGTTCATCGCGGCGAGCGTCTGGGTCAGCTGGTCCACGCTGATCCCTAAGTCCGGCCGCCAGGCGTCCGCGATCTTCACCCCCATCCACTCAGCGAACGACTCATTCAGCCAGATGTCGTCCCACCATGCCGGCGTCACCAGATCCCCGAACCACTGATGTGCCATCTCGTGGGCCGTCACCACGCCGAACGTTGCCTGTTCGCGCGCCGTCGGATGCTCGTCAAACAGCAGCAGGCTGTCCGCGAAACAGATCGCGCCCGCGTTCTCCATCGCACCCCCCTGGAGCGGGCTCGCGATGAGATCCAGCTTCGCGAAGGGGAAGGGAATGCCGAAGTATTCCTCGAGCCCCCGCAGGAGCTTGGGTGCCTCGTGGCCGGCGAACGCGGTGCGCGGCGCCTGGCCGTGGGTGGCGACGATGCGCAGCGGCAGCGGCGTGGGCCGCACTGCATTCGGCGGCACCGGTGGTAGCTCGACGATGTCGAGCGGCCCGACCGCAAACGCGATCAGGTACGTCGGCAGCGGGTGGGTGGTCTGGAACTCATGCCGCACCCAGCCGTCGGGCTCCGCGACAGCGCGCACCTCGGGCGTGTTGGTCACGACCTTGTCGGTGGTGCGCGCCAGCAGCGTGATGTCGAACGGCGTCTTGAAGCCGGGCTCGTCGAATCCGGGGAACGCGCGCCGCGCGTCGATCGCCTCCATCTGCGTGAAGGCGTACCAGTTGTCCGCGACCCGCGTGTGATACAGACCCTGATCGCTCGTCTGGAAGCGCGCGGTGTAGGAGAAGGCCAGCGTCGCCTCCCCCGAAGGCACCGGGGCGTCGGTTGCCACGCGGGACACGCCAAACTCGTGGTCGATCTCCTCATAGTGCGCCGGAATGCTGCGCGAGCCGGCAGACACGGTGACTGAGGACACCTTCAGGCCCAGGCCATGGAGCCAGATGATGCGGGTCGGTGTCTTTACGGTGACCTGGATGGTCGCCTCGCCGCTGAAGGTGTCGGCACGCGGATCGATGCGCAGGCTCAGACGGTAGTGAGTCGGCGTCACGCCGCCAGGCAGGCGGCCCGCCGGAGGCCCCGCCGAAGCGGGGTCTGCGCTCGCGAGCGTCGACGTAACGCTACCGAGAGTTGCGAGCAACGCGCAGAGCGCGACCAGGGGGTAGTTCATAGGTTCTCCGGCGATAGCGATTCAGTGCACGGCGGTGAGCGTGGTGTAGCCGCTCCAGACGATCTCGATGCCGATACACATGAGTATGAAGGCCGACAGGCGTACCAGCACCTCGACGCCGGTCGCCCCGAGGAGCCGCGCAATGTTCCCGGCAAAGCGGTAAGCGAGATAGATGGTGACGGCGATCGCGAACACCCCGAGGACCGCACCAGTGGCGTGCTCGGCGAGCAGCGACAGCTTCGGGAAACCCTCCGGCTTGCGGCTGCCGATGGTCACCGCAACCGACATGGAGCCTGGTCCCACGGTGAGTGGCATGGTGAGCGGATAGAAGCTGCCGACCTTGCGCCCGGATCCGCCGCCGAGTTCCGCTGAGCCGACGTGGTCCGACCATTGCTCCTGACTGAGGAGTTTCCAGCCGAGCGCCGCCACCACCAGTCCGCCGGCGATGCGCACCACCGGCAGCTGGATGCCGAAGAACTGCAGCAGCCACGGGCCCAGGACCATCGATCCGAGAAGCAGTGCGAAGCCGTTGACGGCCGCCTTGCGCGCGAGCGCAACGCGCTCGGCGCCCGGGAGGCCTGCGGTCAGGCCGAGGAAGAACGGTGCCGCCTCGAGCGGATTGACGATAGGAAAGAGAGCCGCGAACGTCAGCAGAAAGGCGCTCGTGACGCCGTTCACGTTGCGGGTTGCTTCAGCATCAGCTCGATGGCTTCTTTCACTTTCTGGGCACGATCATTGCCGACGTCCATTTCTCCGGGCACGCTGGCGTACAGCCGTCCGTCACGCCCGATGAGACAGAAAGTCGGCCAGTACTGGATGTGCAAGGCGTTCCAGTAAGAGGCGTCGCCGTCGATCATCACCGGGTAGTGGATACCGGCCCGCTCGACCGCCAGGTGCACTGCGCGCACATCTCTCTCCTTGGGAAGCTCCGGTGTGTGCACGCCGATGATGACCAGACCGGCAGACTCGTCGGCTTTGAGCGATTCGATCCAGGCCCTGGACTTGATGCAGTTGTCGCACTCGAAGGCCCAGAACTCCACCAGCACGACCTTGCCCTTGAGCGAAGCGAGCGTCAGCGGGTCGGAATTGATCCAGTCATGGGCGTCGCGGTGGGTGAACTCGGGAGGTGTGCTCGGGGTGCCCGCCGCCAGCGCCACAACGGCGAAGAGCGGCAGCAACAGGATGCGCGTGACACCTTTCATATAGGATCGCCTCGAGGTTACACCGTAGTATGAACGGCAGGATCTGCGTTGTCACCGCGCCTGCCGCCTGGCGGCGCCCTCGGCGGCCGCGCAGAACGATGCGGATGCCGGGCGGTTGTGGCAGGAGAGCTCGCGCCTCACGGGGCTCGCCGCCTGAGCCGCGCGTCCGCATGCGCCGGTAACGATGCCGCGCAGGGACTGTTGAGCTGGGTGGCACCGCTCGCGCAGGCCCTCCTTGGCCGCGAAAGCGGGGAGATGGTGTCCTTATCAGGGCCGCGAGGCCGAGATCGTCAGCATCGAGCCGTGACGCAGCTGCGCCAGCGCGCGACTGACGATGCGCTCGGCGCCCTGGGGTGGCAGCTCCAACAGCGCGGGTGCGGCACGCAGGCGTTGGGCCACATCCGGGGCGAGCCGTCGGTGCGCGCGATACAGTCGCGTGCGTACGGTCGTCTCGTGCAACCCCAACGATGCGGCGGTCTCGATACCGCTGATGCCCTCGAGCACGCGCAGCACATACACGGTGCGAAATACTTCCGGCAGGCGGCCGATCAACTGCTCGAGCTCGTGCCGCTCCCGCAGGTCCTCGCCCGGAGCCGCGGAAGTCGATTCGGGAGCGACCTCCGGTGTGCGGCCGGGCAGGTCTGCGCTACGCGCACTGCCGCGCAGCGCCCGTGCCTGGTTGAACGCCTGCCGGGTGAGCCACGCGGCGAACTTGCCGGTGGTCTCGTAGCGGTTGAGATCGCTGAACGCCGTGAGGAAGGCGTCGAGCACCGCGGCTTCTGAACGCTCCTCATCCATGAGCACGCTGCAGGCGACGCGGTACAGCCGTCGGCTGTAGCGTCGGATCAAAGCCTCGACCGCGCCTTCGTCTCCCGCGCGCGCCCGTTCGATGAGCAGCAGGTCCGGCAGAGTGTCAGACCCCGCACTCGGTGCCGCGGCGTGCCGGATACGCGCGCTGCCCTTGTCGGGGCCGGGCTGAGGGGTGGTTTCCAGCATTTGCATCAACCTTGGCTGTGTATCCCAGGGTCACCATCACCAGGAGACCGGTCTGTCTGGCTGTCTATTGCCCGCCTGCGTCCTTAACGGCGGCAACTCTTCGCCCCGCGAGGGCATGCTCGCGGCATCGAGTAAGTGGCTCGCCCTGGCAGACGGGTTCTATGAGCCCGTGACTGCCGGTCCGGGGTCCTGGGGCTCGCCGCCGCCGGTGGCAGCGACGGGCGGCTGATCAGTCGCCCGCGCCTACCGCGACCCAGGCGAGGTCGGCGTTGGACACCGAGCCGAGATTGAAGCTGCGCGCCGCGGCCGCCATTCGGGTGAGCGCCTGGCCGAGCGGCATCGCCGGAGCGGCCTCGCCCTTCTTCATCTTGTGGAACCGTACCGGATTGATGCGGGCGACCACGTAGTTGCGCAGGTACGGCGAGCGAAAGCCGCGTGCCTGCAGGCCGCTGATAATGGTCTTCACGCGCGCATCGATCTCCGCCAGGCGCGCGGCGTAGTCCTCGCGCTCCCGGAGACTGGCAAGCAGCGTGCGATCGCTGAAGCGGTCGACCTTCTTCAGGAATGCGCTGTAAGCGCCGCCGGCGAAGCGGGCCGACTTCTCGTAGACAATGCCGAGCGTCAGCAGCTCGGCTGCCTCGAACTCGGCGGCGAAGGCGCTTTCCCGCTCGCGGCCGCGGCGCTTGGCGAGATTGCGCGCCATGCGGATGACCTCCAGGCTCCGGTCCTTGAGGTTGTGCGCCTTCTCGGTGTTGAGTGCCAGGATGCGGTACGCGAGCGACTCGTCGGGCGAGATGAGCGCGGTGATCTGCCTGAGCCCCAGCACCTTGGCGGCCGCCAGCCGATGGCGGCCGTTGGGAGTCCACAGCCTGCCATCCTCACCGCGCACCACGATGAGCGGATCCAGGAACGCCGCGGTCTCGTCGATCTTGGCGGCGAGGCGCTTGGCGTGCGTCGGCGACAGGTCGCGCTGAAACGGCGTTGGCTGCACTGCGGCGAGCGGCAGACTGGCCAGCAGCAGCGTGCGACCGCCGAGAGGCTCGCGGTAGGCGCCGATCGGCGCGCCGCCGCTGCTGCGCACCAGCGTGGCGAGCTCCGCGATTCCATCGCTGTCGATCGGAATGGCGACCTCGGCCGCATCGATCCCGCGGGCCGTCCTGCCGGGCGCCAGTTTCCCGCGGCGGCGCGCACCGGCAGCGCCCTTGCGGGTGCCTGCGCTGCTACTGCGTGTGGCCATGGCGACGGATCTCTCTTCCGGAGCAGTGTGCCAGAATGACCGATTGGCCAGGATGTTGCCATGGATTCCGCTCCGCGGTCAGCGAGCGCCGCGCAGGTGCAGTGCGGCGGCCTGCGCCTGCCGGCGCGGCGCGTCGACGTCGCCGGGCACGCGCACGTGGACCAGCGCGCGGTGCTGGCGCTCGCCCTGCCGCTCATGGCCAACAGCGCCGTGCAGATCGTGCTCAACCTCACCGACATGTGGTTCATGGGGCGCATCTCCACCACGGCGCTGGCGGCGGTGGGCGCAGTGCAATGGCTGGTGATCGTGGTGATACTGGTGCTGGGCGGCGCCGGCACCGCGGTGCAGACGCTGGTAGCGCAGAATTACGGCGCGCGCCGCTACTGGCGCGCCGGACAGGCGGTGTGGACGGCGCTGTGGGCGATGGCCTGGGCGGCGCCGCTGTTCGTGCTGCTCGGCGCGGCGGGGCACCTCATGCTCGCGCCGTTCGGCTTCACTGCCGAGGTCGAGCGGCTCGCCGCGGCGTTCTGGTTCCCGCGCGTCGGCGCGGCGGGCGTGGCCGCTTCGTTGTGGGCCATGCTCGGCTTCTTCAACGGCATCGGCCGGCCACGCCTGACTCTGATCACGACCGTGCTCACCACGGTCGCGAACGCGCTGCTCAATCAGTTGTTCATCTTCCGCCTCGGCTGGGGGATCGCAGGCTCCGCCTGGGCGACCAACACGGCACAGCTCCTCGGCCTGCTGTTCGCGCTGGTGATCTTCCTGCGCCCCTACTACCGCCGCGTCTATGCGTCGCATCTGACCTGGCGGCCGCGTGCACGGCGGATCCGCGACCAGCTGCGCCTCGGCGTGCCCATGGGGCTGTCGCCCGCGGCCGACCTGCTGGGCTTTGCGATCTTCCAGATCATGCAGACGCGTCTCGGTACGGCCGGTGGCGCCGCCACCCAGATCGTGGTGATCCTCACCTCGATCGCCTACATGCCGGGGTTCGGCATCGCCTCCGCGGGCACCACGCTCGTCGGACAATCGATCGGCGCCGGGGCGCGCGAGTGGGCGCAGCGGGTCGGCAACCGGGTGATCCTGCTGGCAGCGCTGTACATGGGTGGCATCGGCGTGCTGATCGCGCTCGCTGGCCCGTGGGTATTGCCGTTCTTCACCGGCGCGCATGATGCCGACTCGCCGCTCGCGGTGGCACTGGGTCAGCGCCTGCTGTGGCTCGCCGCAGGCTACCAGTTCTTCGACGGCCTCAACCTCGGCAGCAGCCTGTGTCTGCGCGGGGCCGGCGACGTGCGGGTGCCGGCGGTACTGGTCCTGTCGCTGTCGCTGCTGCTGTTCGTGCCGCTGGCGCATGCGCTGACGTTCGCGCCGGGTCAGGGCTGGGTGAGTTTCCTGCCGCAGTTCGGCTGGGGCGCAGCCGGCGGATGGGTGGCGGTACTCGTCTATGTCATGTTACTGGGCAGCACGCTGTTCCTGCGCTGGCGCTCGCGCGCCTGGCAGGCGATCCGCATCTGAGAACGGGCCCGACGCATGCTCATCACCATCAAGTCGCTGTTGCACACCCTGCTGCTGCCTCCGGGCGGTCCCCTGCTGCTCGCCGCGGCCGGGGCGCTGCTCATGCGTCGCGACGGCGCCGCCGCGCGGCGCAGCGGCTGGGCGTTGCTCATCGCGGGCCTCGCGACGCTGTGGGTGCTGGCGACGCCGCTCGTGGCGGAAGGACTCACCCGGATGACGCAACGCTACCCCGCGCTCGATCTGAGTCAGCCGGTGCGTGCGCAGGCGATCGTCATCCTCGCGGGTGGTGGAGCGCGCGACGTGGCGCCTGAGTACGGCGGCGGGCCCGCGGCCGCGGCGGGACTGCTGGAACGGATCACCTACGGGGCGTTCGTGGCGCAACACACCGGACTGCCGGTGCTGGTGTCCGGCGACCAGTACGAGGTGCTCGCGATGCGCGACTCCCTGGCGCGCAACTTCCACGTCGAAACGCGCTGGCTCGAGACCCGCTCGCGCGACACCTTCGAGAATGCGCTGTTCTCGGCGCGCATGCTGAAGGCGGCGGGCGTGAGCCGCATCGTCCTGGTCACGGACGGCGATCATGAGTGGCGCGCGGCGCACGAGTTCGCCAGCGCCGGCCTCGCCGTTGTACCGGCGCCGACCGGTCTGTGGGCGCCCGCG
>Ga0123356_10006733_pt1 | contig 11577 bp, 5 predicted proteins | sample TergutEmb28metaG_2_FD_92546 | JGI IMG/M metagenome (GOLD analysis project Ga0123356, IMG submission 92546) | Embiratermes neotenicus P3 segment gut microbial communities from Petit-Saut dam, French Guiana - Emb289 P3 | ecosystem: Host-associated > Arthropoda: Insects > Digestive system > Gut ... | reverse complement strand
TTTCCCGATGAAAAAGAACTTTTTAATTATTTTGAACAATTAAAGGAAAAATCACACGAAATTGCGGTAAAATGGGCGGAAACGCATCCGCTGCAAGAAGCGATAAAAAACAGTTTTATGCTGCTTTTATCCGTAAGTATATTAAAATTTAACATAGGCGACAAAGGAAGCAAATTTCAAAAAGATTCAAGAAGAACAGTAAAGGCAATTCTGAAGGAATTGAATAAAATGTTTACTGAGTTTTCTCCGATTGTTGTTTTTTTTATGCAGGCAGGGCTTATATATTCCGTTTTAACGCTTTTATCAGGACTTCAAAACCATTATCTGAAATTAAAAAGAACAGAAAGTATTCTTTCATACAGTGATGTTGCCCGGCTTGCAAGAACAATTCTGCTTAATGAACATGACATACGTTTAAGCGAAAAAGAAACTTTTAATGCAATAATGATAGATGAATTTCAGGACAACAACGAATTGCAGAAAGATTTGCTTTTTTTGCTGGCGGAAAAAAAAGACGGCGAAAGAAATTATGTTCCTGATGCAAGCGAAATAATTCCCGGAAAACTCTTTTTTGTGGGAGATGAAAAGCAGTCTATTTACCGTTTCCGGGGCGCCGATGTTTCGGTTTTCAGAAAATTAAAAAGCGAACTGTTTTTGCAGAATACGGAAAATGATATTCCGCTGATAAATAATTACCGTTCGGCTCCAAAGTTAATAGGCGCATTTAATACGATTTTCGGCGGATATGAATATGACCCGGAAGGGAAATCAATTATGGAAAATATTTCCATTGAAAAAACAAAATCCGTTTTTGCTCCGGAAAAGTATTTGCCTCCTTATGAAGCATCATATACGCCTTTACGGGCTGTAAAGAAAAACGGAGGAAAACTGACGTTATGCATTCTTGATAAAAAAGATTCGGAAGATATTGAAGACACAGAAACGGAAATGCTTTTACCGGCGGAAAATGAAGCAAGATATATCGCAGAAAAAATAAAAATATTATTAAACGAAAAAAATGAAAACGGCGGGCAGAAATATAATCCGGATGACATAGCAATTTTGTTCCGCACAAAAAGTCCGCAGCATCTGTTTGAAAAACATTTAATGATGCTTAATATACCGTACGCAAGCGAAAACCTGAACGGATTTTTTTACGGCGGACCGGTAGATGATATAATGTCGGTTCTTCGCCTTGCCGCTTATCCTTCTGACAGAGCGGCTTATGCGCAAATGCTGCGTTCGCCTTTTACCGGACTTTCACTGCCGTCTCTTTTTGCCTGTCTTTCTGTTTTTGAATTAATTGATGAGCAGGAAAACAAACCGTTTGACGAAGCGCCGCTTGCATTTCTTGAAGACGATGAAGCGGAAAAATATAAAAACGGACAGCGTATCTACCATGAAATTCTTGAGATGGCATGCAGGGAAAGTATATCTTCTCTTGTAAGCAGGTTGTGGTTTGAAGAAGGTTACCGTTATGAAACAGAATGGAATCTCGGGACTGCCGCATACAGGGATTTGTACGATTACCTGTTTCATCTTGCAGGCAATGCGGATGAAGAAAATACCGGTTTGGCGGCGTTTACCGATTTTATTCTAAAGCTGGAAAAAAATAAAAAAATGCCTGAAGAAATTGATATCCCGACAGAACGTTCCGGCGCCGTTCATTTGTTAACGGTACATAAAAGCAAAGGACTTGAATTTCCGGTAGTATTTTTATGCTGCTGCGATAAAACAGACAGAAATGAAAGCAGCGATGAAATATATGACGCGGGAGCGGAAGGAATAACGCTTAATCCTCCGTTGCCTCCGGAATATGAAGTTTACAAAAAGAAAATCAGGCGCAATTATTTTTGGGAACGCTCATGCGAAATTGAAAGCGGAAAAAAAACGGCGGAACTGCGGCGTCTTTTATATGTGGGTATGACACGGGCGGAAGAAGAACTGTATCTTTCAGGCTGTCTGGATATCAGCGGAAAAGAATCAGGGTCTGAAAACGAAAATACCTCTCCAGCTGAATTTTCAAAAAAACTTAAACAATATATAAACAAAAAAACACAAGAAGCCGACGAAAACATTATACCGGGTGATACCATATTTAAGAACAATACATTCTTTGGTTTATGCCTGCCTTCATTCGGCGATCATATCCCCGAGGAAGGAATTGATTCCAGCGGCGGATCGTTTTTTAATATTGAAAAAATTAAAGTTTACAGCAAAGAAAATGGAAGAAAAATAAACCATCAAGGATCCGGATTTGAAAATACACAAAAAGGTCTTAACGATTTTTTAAAAATAACCGAACCATTTTACAAAAAAGCCAAAGTCCTGGAAGATCCTGTAATACCAAAAAAATATTTTACAGCATCAACAATTGGAAATTTGCAGAATACGGATGATGAAACAGAGTATCCGGCGGAAAAATCAGGTCAAGATGGCACTGATGTTTTTGCGGAAATCGACAGTATGCTTGAACGTTATGCGAAACAGCAGGAAAATGAAAACACAAAATTCGATTACAAAAGCTTTGGAACCATTGCGCATATCTGTGTGGAAGCGTTGCTTAACGGTCAGGATGCGGCAATTCCGCCGAAATTTGCCGGTTTAATAAGTCCAAAAGAAGCCGAATCTTTTTTGAAAGCCGGAAAAGAGCTTGCATTGCGTTTTTCACAGTCAAAACTGGGAATACTTGCGGGGAATTCCAAAAACCGGAAAAATGAATATCAGTTCCGCAGTCTGATACGCAGCGAAGAAAAGGAATATTTTATTAACGGTTCAATAGATTTGGTTTTTGAAAATGACGGTATTTTTTACATTGTTGATTTCAAAACAGATCGTGAAGAAAAACCTGAAATTTATATTCCGCAAATGGCTTGTTACTGCCGTGCGGTATCGGATCTTTTTACTGCAAAAAACGATAATAATATCAAAGTGTATCTTTATTATCTGCGTTCAGGCTATGCCGTAGATGTAACCGAAAAAACAAAAAATTATAAATTCTTACAGCAGTGAATCCAGATCAATTTCACCGGCAATACACGGTACGGTAACGCCCCGGTTTTCAAGCACTTCGGGGTGAATTTCACCGAATACGCCGATTTTATTTCCCTTGTATAGTATCGCCGCAGCCCGCCCGGGAATAAAACGAGGGTCGGAAGATTCTTCAACATCGTATTCGCGGGAAAGATAATAAAACAGGGTTTGCAAATGTCCGGCGGCAGTATTAAAATTGGCTTCCTTGTCTGCATGGAGAAAGCCGGCATATTGGCGTGTTACCGTACCGGAGCTGTCGGATGATTCGCTGCCGCTTTCAAGGTAAGCGACTTTACCGACTTCAAAAATTTTATGCGGATACACTGAATGGCCGGAAACGGATTCGCTTTCCATAAGGGATGCGATAATCGTGTCGCGGACATATTCGTAATTTTCGGTCATGGGATTTGCAATGCGGATAATCCGTTCTGCGGTTTTAACGCCGCTTGCGCGCATTTTTTCAACAAGGTTGGAATACGATCCAAGATAATTATAGATCATTTCCTGATAACCCATGCCTATAAAAATTTCCTTTACCTGACGTCCGAATAAAGTAGCCGGTGTAAGCCGTCCGATTGTAGTTTCGCTTGGACGTTCCGATTTAAAAGAATTAAGCCCGCGGCCTATCATAACGTCTTCGGTAATATCGGCTGCGTGAAGAAAATCGTTACGGTATTCTGGCGGCCAGGCAAGAATGCCTTCGGAAGGAATGGCTGCTTTTGACTGTTCGCGTTCCGTTCCGGTTTGTATTTCAGCTTTAACTCCCATACGTGTCAGAGCTTTTACGCAGTCGCCGCCGGAAATTTTTTCTCCAAGAAATTTTTCAATTCTTGCAAGCGAGCAGAATACCGGCTCCTGAAAATAATACGGGAAAACAATATTTTTGCCGAAAATCCCGTCGCCTTGAGATGACGGGTTAAAATCATATTCGAATTCAACCGGTTCGATGTTAAAACCCCTGTCGGCAAAATCGCATGCGACAATTGAAGTTGCAAGCGTTACCAAAGATATATCCGTTCCGGTAAACTCCACAAAAATGTCGCTGTCTCCCACCTGCACTGCGCCCAAATCGGCTGAATTAATAATAGGCGGATAAGAAAGTATATTGCCCGATGAATCAACAAGCAGCGGATGAACAGGTTCTTTTTCAAGAATAAAAGCGAACTCTTTTCCTTTGGGGTGCTGCTTTAATATTTCAGTTAATGTAAGCGGCGTTTCCCATTGCAGGGGTATGAAAGAAACGCTGTCCGGATTGACGCCCTTGTAAATGATGGGCCAGTTAATTTTTTCTATACGGTACAAACCCATTGATACGCTGCGCCGTTTCCGCCCGAAATTCCAGGCAAGTTTTTCCTGGGTCTGGATCATGTCGCGTAACGCCGGATCGGAAATACTAATGCCGCTTGCGATAAATCCTGCAATAATCGGCCTTACTTTCTGAACGCTGTTTTCAACTTTTACTTTCCGCTGCGCTTTTTTAACATCACCGGCACGCGAGAAAAACGGATACTCCGGTATTTCACCGCTGCGGTACACTCTAAGCTGTCTGGCACAGCCGGCGGTTCCCCATAAATCCGGGCGGTTTGTATCATTAAGTTCTATTTTAAGAATTCTTTCTGATTCAGGCAGGTTTTTGTCGCTGTCTTCATCCAATTCCGCTTTTGCGCAGGTCAGGGCATCTTCCAGTTCCTCTTTTGTGTTCCAACGATGACCGGCAAGCGTATAAAAAACTTCTTCGTTTACTTCGATTTTTGGCATTATAATTATCCTTGTTGTTGATTAAGCCGGCGAAGCCGCACATCTTCGATGTCATAACTGAAAAGATCACGCAGGTCGTTAAGGCCAAGCGCCATTAACGCCATGCGGTCTATGCCAATGCCCCACGCGGCAACAGGCACATTTACCCCCAGGCTTTTTGTAACCTCGGGACGGAAAATGCCAGAGCCGCCAAGTTCAAACCAGCCCAGCACCGGATGTTTTATGTGCATCTCCACGGAAGGTTCGGTAAAAGGAAAATAGCCGGGAACATATTTAACATCTTTTGCTCCGGCGACCTCACGGGCAAACATTTCCAGCATTCCCAAAAGGGTGCAGAGTTTGACAGTTTCGCCTAACACAATGCCTTCTGTCTGGTAAAAGTCCGGCAGGTGGGTAGCGTCAACGCGGTCGTAGCGGAAACAGCGGACAATGCCGAAGTATTTACCGGGTATTTTTGCAGTTGGCAGGGTATGAGCGGAAAGAGCCGTTCCCTGGCTGCGCAGAACAAGCCGTTTGGTAAAATCGCGGTCAAAAGAGTAATTCCAGCCGCGGCTGCCGGTTGCACCGCCGTTTTCATGGGCCAAGGCAACATTGGAAAACCAGGGCTCTTCTATGGTTGTTGCGCTGGCAACCGTGTTTTCGGCGCCGGCGATGCTGTAACTGTCATGTATATCCCGCGCGGAGTGGAACTGCGGCATAAACAGGGCGTCCGAATTCCAAAACTCGGTTTCTACAAGAGGGCCGTCGAATTCTTCAAATCCAAGCGAAACCAGTTTATCTTTTACATTTTCAAGAAATTTTGCGTAAGGGTTGCTGCGTCCCGGAGTCAGACGCACCGGCGGAGTTTTAACGTTATACGATCTGAAAGTCTTTCCTTTCCAGCTTCCCGTTTCAAGCATTTGGGGTGTAAGAGTGCCGGTTTCATCGCCGGTGAGTCCTGCGGTTTTAAGCGCAGCAGCCACAGCTTCTGCCGGAACGGAGCCGTCTTCCGCCGTTGCAAATCCGTAAACTACGGTTTCGCGATCGATCTGGCGGAAAGCGGCATCGGCGGCGCCGCGTTTTTTTGCAATACCGGCTATAAATTGTTTTTCAACATCGTTAAGCGAAGATTCGGCAAGCACGCCGCCTTCGGTTATAACTTTTTTCAGCAGACCTTTAACAAGGCGCAGATGCGCAAGAACAGGATTTTTTTCAGGATCGTCAAAATGCTCCAGCGGAATGGTTATAACCAGTTTTTTATCGCCGTCCATTGATACAATACCGGATTTGGAAAGCATACCGTAAGCGCTGCCGACGTCTTTGTTTTCCATGCTGAGCGCTTTTGCAATATCAGGCAGGCGGGGTCTGTTGTCCGAATTTATTCTTTGCCGTATCAATTCCATGATCCGCTCTTCGGGGCTGCCTTTTTCTTTCCATTCCTGGCCAAGTCCGGTTATCTCATAAAAAACAGCAGTCTCGCGCCTTATCTCGCTTACCAGTCCTTTGCCGGCAAGCCACGACAAAGCCTGGTTGCCGTTGCCCGGTTTAAACTCCAAATCTTTTTCGACTTTTTCGATGGTCAGCTCATCACCCTTTTTATAGAACAGGAGTATCCTTATTTCCAGGGGATGCAGATTTTTCACCGTGTTTTGAATATCAATTGCCATAGTTGCTGTCAGAATAGCAAGTTTACGGGCTTTTCTTCAATATGCCGGCAATAATACTTCAAGCTTGTACCCATTAAAAATTTTTGCTAGGATTGTTTTGTGAGTGTTAAATATTTTCCCCTGTCAAAAAATGATCTTGAAGAACTGGCAAAACGTTACCCGACGCCTTTTTATCTTTATGATGAAAAAAGTATTATAGAAAATGTCCGCAAAATAAAAGCCGCTTTTTCCGGTTTTTACGGTTATAAACAGCATTTTGCGGTAAAAGCCCTGCCAAATCCCTATATTTTAAAAATTCTTGCCGCAGAAGGATTCGGCGCGGATTGTTCCAGTTATTCCGAACTGCTTCTGGCAAAAATGTCAGGAATTACAGGCGAAGATATTATATTTTCATCAAATGAAACACCGGCAAGTGAATATGAGTTTGCCATGCAGCTTGGCGCCATTATCAACCTTGACGATATTTCCCATGTTGAATTTTTGGAAAAAGCTTCCGGACTTCCGGAATTGATTTCCCTGCGTTTTAATCCCGGTCCCCTCAAAGAAGGCAATGCCATTATCGGTAAACCGGAAGAAGCAAAATACGGACTTACCCGCGAACAGATAATTCTTGCTTACAAAATGCTTAAAGAAAAAGGCATAAAAACTTCGTTTCCAAAACGGTTTGCTTTGCATACCATGGTCGCTTCCAATGAACTTTCTGTTCAATACCATATAGAAACAGCGCGAATGCTTTTTGAGCTGGCGGTTGAAATTAAAGATAAAACCGGCATATCTCTTGAATTTATAAATCTTGGAGGCGGCGTGGGAATTCCCTATTTGCCTGAGCAGGAAGCCGTTGATCTTGACGTTCTTACAGCGGGTATACAAAAAGCGTACAATGAAATAATAAAACCTGCCGGACTTGATCCGCTGGGCATCCGTACCGAATGGGGAAGAATTGTTACCGGGCCTTTTGGCTGGCTTGTCGCAAGGGCGATTCATAAAAAAGAAATTTACAGGAATTATATAGGTCTTGACGCGTGTATGGCGGATTTGATGCGTCCTGCACTTTACGGAGCGTATCACCATATAAGTATTCCGGGAAAAGAAAACGCGCCGTTAAGCGAAACTTACGACATAGTCGGAAGCCTCTGCGAAAACAACGACAAATTTGCAATTGCGCGCAAGCTGCCGGAAATTGAAACCGAGGCGCAAACCGGCAAAGGAGACTTTGTTGTGATCCATGATGCTGGCGCTCACGGAAGGGCAATGGGTTTTAATTACAACGGCAAACTGCGCTGCGGCGAACTTCTTTTACACAAAGACGGTTCTGTTGTGCAAATCCGCCGCCCGGAAACAGTAGAAGACTATTTTGCCACATTGGATATTGGAGGATTAAATGATTAAACGCAGCCCCTGTATGGCCAACATTAAAGCCGGTTACCTTTTTCCCGAAATTGCCAGAAGACGGCGGGAGTTTCAGGCGGCCAATCCCGATGCAAAAATTATCAGTCTGGGAGTGGGAAATACCACGGAACCGGTGCTGCCACATATTTGTTCCGGTCTTGTGGAAGGTGCAAAAAAACTTGGCACTGCTGAAGGTTATTCAGGCTATCAGGATGAAGGACTTTTGGAACTGAGGGAAAAAATATCGCAGGTTTATTATAAAGGAAAATTTTCCCCGGATGAAATTTTTATTTCTGACGGAGCAAAATGCGACATTGGCAGGTTGCAGCTTCTTTTCGGCGCCGGCGTTTCTGTTGCGGTTCAGGATCCATCGTACCCGGTTTATGTGGACGGTTCGGTTTTAATCGGAGCTGCCGGCGCTTCTGTCCAACGGAATTCAAGCCAGGGATCCGCAAGCGGATATGAGCGTATTGTTTATCTTCCCTGCACCGCGGAAAATGATTTTTTCCCAGATCCGGCAATGATGCCCGAAAACGCCCTTGTTTATATTTGTTCGCCCAACAATCCTACCGGCGCCGTAATGAACAGGGAACAGCTTAAAATCCTTGTTGAAACAGCAAACAAAAAAGGTTCCATAATTATTTTTGATGCGGCGTACAGCGATTATATCCGCAATCCTGCTATGCCAAAAAATATTTTTGAAATTGAAGGCGCAAAAAATTGCGCAATTGAAGTTAATTCATTTTCAAAGTCGGCGGGTTTTACCGGCGTGCGTCTGGGATGGTCTGTGGTTCCTTTGGATCTTAAATACGCTTCCGGCGAAAGTATAAACGCGGACTGGAGCCGTATCGCTTCGACAATTTTTAACGGAGCTTCCAATATCGCGCAAGCCGGCGGTGTAGCCGCGCTCTCCGCTGAAGGTCAAAAAGAGATTCGCCTCCTGACAGACTTTTATCTTGGGAATGCAAAGTTAATAAGACAAACTTTACAGGAACTTGGAATCCGCTGTTTTGGCGGAGACAATTCTCCGTTTATTTGGGCTCAATTTCCTGGCAGGGACAGTTGGGATGTTTTTTCTGAAATTCTTGAAAAATGCCATCTTGTAACAACCCCCGGCGCAGGATTTGGTCCGGCCGGGGCTGAATACATTCGGTTCTCCGCTTTTGGCCACCGCAAAAATATTGAAGAAGCCTGCCAGCGAATTAAAAAACAGTTATAGTTTTTATTTACCTATTACTCTGACAAATGTGCCGTAGCGGTAAATGGGTTCTTCTTTCTTTTCCGGTTCCACTTGTACTGGAGCGGGAGCTTTGGGTAATTCATTTCCGTGTACCACATTAATAGTTTTGTTTTTCTCAATTACATCCACTATTTTGCGGCGCAGGGCGTATGGTTTGCTGACCATGTAGAATACCGGCATCATGCCGCCTATTCCGGAAATGCAGATTGTTCCGTAATGGAAAATCCTTCCCATTAATCCCTGAAGGCAATATATGCTTTCGATGCGGTCGGTCGGAATTTCGGCTATTACTAGACGGATAATGCCTTTCTTAATAATTAATCTTTTATTTGTCAGTCCGTATTCTGTATTTAAATACCGGAAAATTTTCCATACAAAAATAACTAAAGATACAATAATACCAGCCAATATTATCCATTTGATAATAATTATGAAGATTAATGAGGTGTCAATACCCAATAACCAACCCGGACCAGAATTTGCCTTAATTACTGCCCAAACAATAAGCAGAAGCAGGAAAAAGGGCAGGGACAATATCATATGTCTTACCGTATACATCCAGTGCAGTTTTGGAATATACAGCAGCTCTTCTCCTTCCTGTAAATTTTTCTTTTTAATGAATTTCATGACAAGCCTCCAATTAAGTGAATGATATGCTATTTTAATCTCTGGCTTTGATTCTGTCAATTAAGATAATTGCATTTTATGATAATTGCGTTTATTTATTAACCCAAAAAGCCGATACATGAAGGGGAGACTCCCGTAGGAGGGATATCCTCCAAACAGGAGAGGTTTGTTTTGTCAAATAGTTCGTTTTTAGTCCGGATTTCCGGTTTTTTACAGGGAATTATCATTAAATTTAAAAAGTTTCTCAATTTTAACAGTGAAAATTTTAAATACCGGCTTGCTGCCTTACTTATAGCGGCTGTTTTTGGAATCCTTGCCATTTTACTGACTTTTTCTCTTTTGGGTGCAGTATTTGGAATAAAAGCATTTAATCCGGTTTTTGGCTCATTTTTTTCCTATTCTTACGGAATTCTGGCGTTTTTTATTCCGGTTTACCTTGGTTTTGCCGCTTTTATTCTTGCGGATCCGCGCTGGCGTCCGGATCGGATATATACTCTGAGCGTATCACTTCTTCCTTTTATAACGCTTGGAATTGGCTATATAATCATTCGTGATTATGAATCAATTTCACGGGAACGTCTTTTTTTGGAAATTATCGGTAAAACCGGTTTTGTTGTAATGATAGTTATTTTAACTTTTATTGAAGTAATTGCTCTGCAAATGATTAAAAATGCCATTTTTCCGCGTGATAAAGAAAACAATAAAAAGAAAAAAACCTCTCTTTTGCCCCCGCCCAAAGCAGATTTGAAAAAAGAATATACCGGCGACGTACTAGAAACATCCGATACGGATCAAATTGAAATTGATCTTCCTCCGCGGCGTCCTTTAAACAGTCCCCTTGCCCTCAATTACCTGAACGAAAAAGAAGAAACAACAAAACAAAAGAAAGCCGGTATGGCCAATCTTGCAAACAGCGTAGAACGCGCTCTGGAAGAAGCGGAAGTTGTTGCGGCAATTCACAGCGAGCAGGCGCGGAAAAAATCCACAGGTTCACATTCCGCTCATTCCAAAAAAAGAAAGTACAGCGTTCCTTTGGAAATACTTAACCAATACCCGGACGGCGAATATTGGGTTATAGATCAGACAACCAGGGATGCCGCGAGTACGCTCAGGGAAACTCTTGAAGAATTTAAAATACAGGCTGAAGTTACCGGAATCCGCAAGGGTCCTGTAATAACCATGTTTGAAATTCTCCCCGCGCCGGGAGTTAAACTTTCCAAAATTGTAAATTTGCAGGACAATATTGCCCTGCGTCTTGCCGCCGCTTCCGTTCGTATTGTTGCGCCCATTCCGGGAAAACACGCAGTAGGAATTGAAGTTCCCAATAAAATGCGCAATATTGTTTCGTTCAGGGAAATTATAGAAGGCGAACTTCACCGTGAAGGAAAACGTCCGGAGATTCCCGTTGTTATGGGTAAAAATATTTCCGGCGAAGCCCTGACCATTGATTTGACGCAAACACCGCATCTTTTAATTGCAGGAGCTACAGGCGCCGGAAAATCCGTTTGTGTTAACGCGATGATCCTTTCCATCTTATATCAGCTTCCGCCGACTGAATGCCGCCTGATCCTTATCGATCCAAAAATTGTTGAATTAAAATTATACAACGATATTCCGCATCTTTTGACACCGGTAATTACCGAACCCAAACGCGCTTTTCAGGCTTTGCAGTACTGCATTTATGAAATGGAGAGGCGTTATTCCTGCCTTGATCAAATGGGTGTGCGCGATATTCGTAATTACAACAAACGTTTAAAAGAAAGAAATATTGCCCAGGAACATATGCCTTACATTGTAATTATAATTGACGAGTTTGCAGATTTAATGGCGACTACCGGAAAAGAACTTGAATCTACCGTAGCGCGCCTTGCCTCCATGAGCAGG
>Ga0123356_10006732_pt1 | contig 11578 bp, 11 predicted proteins | sample TergutEmb28metaG_2_FD_92546 | JGI IMG/M metagenome (GOLD analysis project Ga0123356, IMG submission 92546) | Embiratermes neotenicus P3 segment gut microbial communities from Petit-Saut dam, French Guiana - Emb289 P3 | ecosystem: Host-associated > Arthropoda: Insects > Digestive system > Gut ... | reverse complement strand
GTGGTCCAGGCGCTACAGCAATAGTTGCTTGTGGTGCGGGAAACACCCAACGCGTCGCCGCCCCATACAAAGCCAGGAGCACAGGTGGAGGTTGAGTCCTGGGCGCAAGAGGTATTGGTGCAGGTCGGAGTGAAGTTGGAGCAGCACTTGTTAGCCTCGCTCCAGACAAGGCCGCTTGGTGCAGAGCCTTGAGCAAACCCGCTTACCGAATAGCCGCCCCAGGCGGTTCCCATATTGCCGGCCGCGTTCGTAGCTCCGGCACATCTGCAGCTGGTGCAGCAAGGGCGCGTGGCCGAGCAACGGTTGTCAAGAGCGCTTGCCGGCACCGCGCATTGACGCGCGGTATCTACGCAAGACCTATTGTCAACCTTCAGATCGAAAAAGTCCGGAAGCCAGACGCTGATATGGCCGTCATTACATCCGGGCAACGTGGAACCGCCGGAGGTGAAACGACCCCTGGCGCATGTTATCGTGGTCGAATTGTCGCGGGAATTACGAGTGCGCGAGGTAGGAACGGTTTCGGTAGAGGTGCTGGGCGCGCATTCGAGGGAGACATTCCTCCATCTGCGGCCGAAATGATATTCCGGAGCGCTATACGGAGAGACGCCAAGCACGCTGAAGAAACGGTTGACATTACCGCTGAAGCCAGCCCTAAATTCACCAAGCGCAACGTTTTCCGCCGCGGTCCTTTGCGTGCCGCTGGGCGTGCAAGTATTCGGCGCAGAGCGGGTCGGAAGACCGAAAAATCCAAGTATATATTGATAAAGCCGGTGATATTCCACGGGAATCTCGGCCACTTCGTAGGCCCTGTCTATGCGCTCCTTGATGTCCTCAACCTCGGTTTTCGTAGGATTATCCTTGGCCAAAAGGTAGCGGGAATAAATCTCGTTAACATACATTTCGGCGATAGGATATTGGAAATTCTGGCTTGCAGAGCCGGTAAGGCAGGCCTGCGCCTTTACGTTCGTTCCAAAAAAGAACGTGAACACAGCCGAAACCGCCACCGCAAGCTTCTGATAAAACTTCAGCCCGTTTTGCTTAATGAATTCTGTCATAACTTTCCCTCTATCGCGAAAATTATAAGACGCATGCGGAAAAAAATCAAGGCAAAAATAGAAAAACAAAAAAACCGTTTGACAAGCGGCCTATTCTTTATATATAATATCCTCTATCGAGAAGATTCCATATCACCAATCATAACAACAATCCAAGGAAATACCCTTATGCATATAAAGGAAATACGCCAAATTCCCCCCGCGGAACTTATCGTCGCGGCGGAGAAGGCGGGAATTGAAAATCCCTCATCTTACGATATACAAACCCTGCGCTTCAACTATTTGAAGAAGCTTGCCGAATCGGAAACACTTACGGGCGACGGCGTGCTTGACGTTATGGGCGACGGATACGGATTTTTGCGCTCAAGCGAAAACTCATACACCGCAGGGCCGAACGATATATATGTATCGCAATCTTTGATCAAAAAATTCGGCCTTAAGATGGGAGATACCATCGAAGGAGAGTTGCGCGCGCCCAAATCGAACGAGAAGTTCTTTGCGCTTGATTCAGTAAAAACTATCAACGGCGAGGAAGACCTGTCGCTTGCGAAGCACCGCGTGCATTTCGACGACCTGACACCTTTGTATCCAGACGAAAAGTTCGACCTCGATATGATGCTTGGCGATGCGAAGAAACCTAATTTTACAACTCGCATTATTGATTTGGTCGCGCCGCAGGGCAAAGGACAGCGAGCGCTTATCGTCGCGCCGCCAAAAGCCGGTAAGACCATAATGCTTCAGAATATCGCGCATGCGATTACGAATAAAAATCCCGAGGTCGTCTTGATCGTTCTGCTTATCGACGAGCGCCCCGAGGAGGTCACGGACATGGAGCGCTCGATCAAGGGAGAAGTCGTATCGTCCACCTTCGACGAGCCTGCGTCGCGCCACGTTCAAGTCTGCGAAATGGTAATCGAGAAGGCCAAACGCCTTGTCGAATTCAAAAAAGACGTTGTGATTTTGATGGATTCCATCACCCGCCTCGGCCGCGCATACAACGCAGTAGTGCCCTCGTCCGGCAAGGTCTTGACCGGCGGTGTGGACGCTAACGCTTTGCAGCGCCCCAAGCGAGTAATCGGCGCCGCGCGCAATATCGAGGGCGGAGGTTCGCTTACCATCATCGCAACCGCGCTTATCGAAACCGGATCCAAGATGGACGAGATCATTTTCGAAGAGTTCAAGGGAACCGGCAACTCGGAAATCGTGCTTGATAGGAAGTTGTCCGACAAGCGAATCTTCCCGGCGATCGATGTCACGCGTTCCGGCACCCGCAAAGAGGAACTGCTTGTGTCGCCCGAAACGTTGCAGAAGATGTGGATACTGCGTCGCTTGCTTGTTTCTATGGGACCGGCCGAGGCTATGGACTTCTTGCTCGGCAAGTTGCGTCATACAAAGAACAACGCGGACTTCTTTGATAATATGAATTCTTAGGAGCTTCTACTAAGCTCTTTTCGCGAGCGTTTATGCGAGCTCGCCGCCACAAAGGCTACGGGTGGAGCCTTTTAAGGCAAATCTTATATGAAACTTTTCGCCCATAGGGCGCCCGCCCGCGCGCAAGCGCGTATACATAAATCCCCCAGGCGGAGCCTGCGCTCTCCTATCGTCGAGCTCTCCACCAAAGGGATTTGGGTTTATGCTTGATTTGGATTATAAGCTACGCTATTCTTGTTTAGAATTACAAAGGAATCATTATGCTCGACATAAAATTCATACGCGAGAACCAGGCGGCGGTGGAAAAGGCCATCGCCGACAAACGGGTCGATATCGACCTGCCCCGCCTTCTGGTCCTTGACGACAAACGAATCGTAATCGAGCGCGAGATGCAGGAGCTCCAGGCCGCGAAAAACAAAATTTCCGAATCAATTCCGGCGGCGGCAGACAAGGCGCCGCTTGTTGCCGAATCGAGGGAGCTTGGCGTAAAGATTGCCGCGCTTGAATCTAAAATGGGCGAATTCGCGCCCGAGCTTGAGCGCCTTTTATGGCTTGTCCCCAACATTCCCGCGCACGATGTGCCGGTCGGTATAGACGACTCGCAAAACGTCGAAATCAAGCGCGTGGGCGACAAGACGAAATTCGATTTCGAGCCGATGTCGCACTATGACCTCCTTATTAAAAACGACTGGGCGGATTTCGAGCGGGTCGCGAAAGTCTGCGGCTCGCGCGCGCATTGTCTTAAAGGTGCGGCGGCGCGATACGAACTTGCGCTTAACCTTTACGTTATGGACAAGCTTGCCGACAAGGGCTTTACCATGATGTCCGTGCCGTCGGTGTTGAACGGCGACGCTCCGCTTTATGGCACAGGGCATTTTCCGTTCGGGCGCGAGGACGTATATAAACTCGGCCACATGGAGGCGGACGGATTTGTAGCCGATAACACCTGGCTTGCCGGAACGTGCGAGCTGGTCTTGAATTCCCTGCATAGCGGCGAGATGATTCCCGAGGATCAGCTTCCGATTTTATACGCAGGTTTTTCCCCGTGCTTTCGGCGCGAGGCGGGCGCGGCCGGCAAGGACACGCGCGGGCTTATCCGCGTGCACCAATTCAACAAGACCGAGCAATACGTGCTTTGCAAAGCCGATATGGCCGAGCAGAAAAAATGGTTCGACACCATGCTTGCCACCGGCGAGGAAGTGCTTGCCGATTTAGAACTGCCTTATCGTTTGCTTGAAACCTGCACGGGCGACATGGGCGCGGGAAAATATCGCATGGTCGATTTGGAAGCGTGGCTCCCGACCCAAAACCGCTATGTGGAAACGCATTCGTGTTCGGCATTGACGGATTGGCAGGCGCGGCGCACCGGCCTTCGCTATCGCGAAAACGGGACGAACAAGGTCCGGCACTGCTTTACTTTGAATAATACCGGAATCGCGACACCGCGCATATTCGCCATGCTTTTGGAAAATCACCAGACCGCCGACGGGCGCGTGCGGATTCCCGAGAAGCTTCGGGCGTATATGGGCGGTCGGGAGTATTTATAAAAAATCCCCGGTATGCGCCGGGGAGTTTTCGGGATTGGTGCTTAATCTTACTTACGCGGCCCCTTCGGTGGCTGCTTGCACGACGAGTTTGCGGAAATCCACTTGATCGCGGCGTCGGCTTCGCCTTTGTTTCGGACAAGGCCAACGTATTCGGCGCCGTTGTTAAGCATTATGCTTAATCCGCGACCGCTTTGGTTTATCGCGACGATGCAATTACCGACCGCGCCGCGAATTTGTTGAGTAAATTGGTTATCGGTTGCGGACGATTGAACAGGTGTGGCGGTCCTTGCGGGCGGGGGCGGGGGTGCAGACACAGCTTGCCCAGGACGCTGATGTGTCTGCGCCGACGCGTCGATGGCGACAACCATTGCCAAAGCTACAAATAATTTAATCATGTTTTTTCTCCTTTGTTTGTTTACAATCCAAGTTTACCCCCCCCCCGTGATTTGTCAAGTATATTATAGCTTTCCAGCGAGCCTGCTCGCTGCGCGCGATACGCCGCCCGCTCGGCGTGTCTTGCTTGCTCTTGACTTATTTCCTTATGCCGGGTAATTTATGAAAAAACAAAGGAGAATATAATGAGCAAAGCTTTTCTTTTCCCCGGACAGGGGTCGCAAAAATTGGGCATGGGTCGCGAGCTTGCCGAATCAAATCCCGCCGCACGCGCAGTGTTCGACGAGGTCAACGCCGCAATCGGATATGACTTGACCGCAATAATGTGGGGCGAGGACGCAGAGAAACTTAATTTGACTCAAAATACCCAGCCGGCAATTATGGCCGCTTCGGTGGCCGCTTGGGTCGGCGCGGGTCGTCCGTCCGCCGATTTCGTCATGGGTCATTCGCTTGGCGAGTATAGCGCGCTTGTGGCCGCCGGTGTTTTGTCGCTTACCGACGCCGCGAAGATTTTGGTGGCGCGTGGCAAGGCTGCGGCCGAAGCGGTTCCCGCCGGTGTGGGCGCTATGTCCGCCGTGTTGGGTCTTGAGCCTTCGGTGATTGCCGATACGATTAAAGATATAGAGGGCGTGTGGGTTGCCAACGATAACTGTCCGGGTCAGATCGTTATTTCCGGCAAGGCCGCCGCCGTCGCGACCGCTAACGACAAACTGACCGCCGCGGGTGCAAAGCGCGTCGTGCCTTTGGCCGTGTCCGCGCCTATGCACTGCCCGCTTATGGCCCCGGCAGCCGAGAAGTTGGCCGAGGTTTTGGCGGGCGTTTCGTTCGCCGCGCCCACTATGGCTTTCGTTTCAAACAAGACCGCCGCTGTCATGGACTCGCCCGCGGAAATCAAAGAATCTTTGATTTACCAGATGACGCACGGCGTGCGCTTCCGCGAATCGCTTGACTATGTCGCCGCAGATGGAGTCGCGAATTTCACCGAGTTCGGGCCGGGCGCGGTGCTTGCGGGCCTTGTCAAGAAAACGCTTGCCGACGCGGTGGTGAACAACGTATAAGCTAATCTATAACGGCGATTTTATCGAAGTTTTTGGATATGGCGCGCAGAGTCGCGTCCGTGTTTTCGACATACCTTATTTTGTCAGAGGCGGCATCAAGCTGCGTCCTTGAAAGAATCGTTTCCACCATCTCGCCGCCAATGTTTTGAACCATGCCGTATCCGGTCCAGGAATCGGCCATCGACGCGCGGGTGGATTTCAAATGCAACCAGCCGTCGGTCGGCGAAGCGCTTGGCATTATGCCCCATGTGCCGGTAAGCGGAATGCGGTTCGGAGCCTCGAAAAAATCCTGGCGCAAAATATAATCGGCCTCGAGAAATGCCTCGTTATACAAGCGCGTCATCTTGACGGCCGCGGCCTTTTCGGCGGGCGAGAGGGCCGTCAAATCCTTCGCGCCGTCCCATACGATATTCGTAGCCGCACGTTGCAGCCATTTCTCCTGTGTATCCTTGTCCAGTTCGTCGAACAGACGCTCATAATCGGGCAGCTTTTCCATTATCAGGTCGTGCAGCGCTTGCTCGGACGGATACTGTTTACGCGCAAGCACAAGGCGCATCGGGAGGTCGATTTTGTATTCCGCCTTCAATCTTTCATGCGTCCAATCAAGCAATTTGCGGAACGCCGCGTCGTATTTATCAAGCGCGGATTGCGGCATATTGTTATAGGCTACGCTTATCTCCTCGGAATCGAATTCGAGCTCGACGCCGTATTTGTAATTCCTTATTATCGGCAAAAGGTATTGCGCAAGATAGTTCAGGTGATAGAGCTCGGCGTATCCGGGCTCGGGATAATCCGGCGAGGTCGGGCTTTTGTACCCGCCGAAACAGAAAGTGAAAATCACCGGCTTCTTCTCGGCCATGGCGTTCGCGAGTTTTTGAAGGGTGTAGCCGGTAGCGTTATATCCCTGCGACTTGCCGGCGAACTTCTTAGAAATAAGACGTCCGAGCGAGAGGACGCATAACCGCCGCGCCGCATCGTCAGCACCGAATTTCTGCGCCAGCATTTCGCGCCATTCGACGATTTTGGCAAGCCGGGCGGTCGCGATTTCCATGTCGGTTTCATTCTGATTCAGAAGTCGCTTGGGCGAGAGGTCGGAAATGTCCGCGCGCAACAGGAAATCTACTATGGGCGAGGATTTTTCCGCAAAATCGTCCGACAAATCCAATGGTATTTTATACATAGGATTCATTCTATGGTCTATCGAGCAAATACACAACTATAATCTAAGGAAGCTTGACTTATTTCCTTGGGCCGGGTATTTTGTTTTCATAACTAGATTCCGGGTCAAGCCCGGAATGACGAAATAAGAAGGAGTAAGCCATGTTCGACCTTAATGGAAAAGTAGCGCTTATCACCGGGGCCACCGGCGGAATCGGCGAGGAAATCGCACGCGCTATGCATGCTCAGGGCGCGACCGTAGTCATCACCGGCCGCAAGAAAGACGTGCTTGAAAAATTGGCGGGCGAGCTTGGCGACCGCGTGTTCGCAATTCCCGCGGATTTGGGAGTGGCCGAAGAGGCCGCGCGCCTTGTCAAGGAAACGGTCGAGAAAGCCGGTAAACTAGACATTCTTGTCAACAACGCAGGAATGACCAAGGACGGGCTTTTCATGCGAATGAAGGACGAAGATTTCGAGGCCGTAATCGACGTGAACCTTGTATCCGCTTTCCGTTTATCGCGCGAGGCCGTCGTCGTAATGATGAAGGCTCGAGTCGGGCGCATAATCAACATGACCTCCATCGTAGGATGGATGGGCAATGCGGGTCAGGCAAACTACTGTGCGTCCAAAGGCGGTCTGACGTCCATGACCAAATCGCTTGCCGCCGAAGTCGCCAGCCGCAACATCACCGTCAACTGCATCGCGCCGGGCTTTATTGCGACCGCCATGACCGACGTGTTGTCCGACGATGTCAAGGGCAAGATGATGGCGCAAATCCCGCTCGCCCGTTTCGGGTTGCCCGCGGACATCGCCGCCGCCGCAGTGTATCTTGCTTCCGACGAGGCCGCATACATAACCGGCCAGACCATACACGTCAATGGCGGAATGCTAAGGGTGTAGTTATGACTGAGGTCTATATGATTTTAGGCCTTGTCGCCGGATACCTTATCGGCTCGATTCCGTTCGGGTTGGTTTTCGGGCGGCTTGCAAACTTTGGAGACATTCGCAAAATCGGAAGCGGCACGGTCGGAGCCACTAACGCCCTGCGTATGGGCGGGTTCAAGTTCGCGCTTCTTGTCTTCGTATTCGATTTTTTGAAGGCGTTTATCCCGGCGTATTTCTTTGGGTTATGGGCAGGTGTCGCGGCGGTCGTGGGACACGACTATTCGATTTACCTTGGGTGCAGGCAAAGCGGCAAAGGCTTTGCGGCAAGCGGCGGCGTGCTGTTCGCGATTTCCCCGATGGCATTGGCAATATGTTTTGCAATTTGGGTAGCGATTGCGCTTTCGACCGGATATTCGTCGTTGGCTGCGATAGTGCTTTTGGTAATAGCGCCCATGTTGTTCGGATTTACGATTTCGAACACCGCCGGATGGGTGCTTGTTTCATTGGCAGTTTTAGGATTTTGGGTGTATCGCAATAACATTAGACGGCTACTTGCCGGAACGGAACCGAAAATACAGTGGCGGAAAAAATAGCTTCTTTTTCACGTGTCGTGCCGGGTGCGAAAGCAGGCGTAATAATCGTTCACGGAATCGCCGAGCACAAGGGGCGCTATCTTGATTTTATCAATCGGTTGGAGGCAGTAGGAATTAGTGTCTTTGCGCCGGATTTGCGCGGGCATGGAGAATCCTTCGGCGCACGAGGGGACGTGGAAAAATTTCAAGATTACCTTGATGATTTGGATACGTTCGTGCGGCGTGTGCGCGCGGGAAATCCTGAATTAAAACTCGCGCTTTTCGGGCATTCGATGGGCGGGCTTATCGCTGCGGTTTATGCGGGGACGGAGTCGACAATCGACGCGCTTGTCCTTTCAAGTCCGGCGGTCGAGCGGCGGTGGTATCTGGCGATTTTGAAATTGTTGCCGACGTGGATTTTGCGGCGGGTGAAAATCAAAAAATACTGGTCGGAGAGTAAGGCTATGATGAATGCGGCCCAAACAGACCCGCTTGGCGTAATGCACTTTACACTTCGCTTGATACGGGAATCGTTCGTGGTCGGAGTGGCGCGGGCGGCGGCCACGATGAAAAATATCCGCGTGCCGGTGCTTGTCGTCGGCGGAGTGGGCGATGCGATGACACATGATCTTGACGGCGTGCTTGCGACGGTTTCGAGCGCGGATAAAACTTTGCGGATTTACGAGAGGGCCATTCACCGGGTGGTGCAGAACGCCGCAGCGGACGAGGCTATACCCGATATAATCGCGTGGGTGAATAGTAAAACAAGCGACGCCGAGCAGGGCGGCTAGCGTGTTATACACGCGCCCCTGCGTGGGGGCGGCGGAGCGCGTGTAGCTCGCAAGCGAGCTAGAGAAGGAATATACTTGCTTTCGCCGGAGAGCGGCTATACCCTATCGTCAAGGAGAAACCATGGACATATTCCTTTGTATAAACGAAAAGTATGTGAAGTTCGCGCTTATCACCATAGTGTCGGTGATGGAAAACCACAGGCGCGGGCGCGTCGCGTTCCACGTGATAGGAGCGGACATCACGGCCGAATCAAAACGCAAATTCGCCAAACTCAAAAAGGCCTATAAAAACCTTGCCATAGATTTCGCCGTTCCCGATTTGAAAAACTTCGCAGGGTTCAAGAACGACGATCCGAACCTTGGCCTTGAAACCTATATCCGATTTTTGATCCCCGACCTTTATCCAAAAATCGACAAGGGGCTTTATATCGACGTGGATTTGATTGCCACGAAGAACCTTGCGCCGCTTTGGAACACAAATATCACACGCCATCTTGGCGCCGGAGTGCGCGCGCCGCGGATCGACGCAAATATCGCGCACAAGGCCAACCTTGGCATAGCGCCGAAATCGCTTTATATCAACGCCGGCGTCATGCTTATGAACCTTAAAAAAATACGCGCCGAGGGCGTGAAGGAAAAGCTTTTCGACGCGGCGCTTCGCTATAAAAAGGTCATAAAAAATCCCTCGCAGGATCCGACAAACGTGGTGTTCGAGGGGCGACTTGTCGAGCTTGCGGGAAAATACAACTTCACCAACGTGCATCGTCAGAAGGCCTCGCGCAGGGAAATCAACGACGCGGCAGTATATCACTACACCGGCGCCAAAAAACCGTGGAACCATTCGTTTGCGTGGCTGCACAAGCTCAACATCCCCGGAATCAGGAAGCCGGAATACTACCTATGGCACAAATACAACCGCATAAACGAGCGTATACAGGCGGAATAGTTTCGGGGAAGATGGTGGCCTGGGCCGGAATCGAACCAGCGACACAATGATTTTCAGTCATTTGCTCTACCAACTGAGCTACCAGGCCATCGTTCGCGCAATTCTACACTCGTCATACTGAAAAAGCAAGCATAATTCGGCAACAATCAATGTCGACCATATTGATACTAGGACTAATTTAATACTTGATTATCCGGCGAACCCGCGTTATAATTTTAGGCGGAGAGGCAAGATGACCGAAATTATCAAAAAGAATTCGCTTAGGATGTCGCAGAAGATATTCGCGGCCTTTGCCGCAATTTTCGCCCTATTCTCAAGCGAAAGCGCAGACGCCCAGACAATGCGCGCCGAAGAAGTCCGCATCAGGATCGAAGCGCTTAGGATACGTCTTGTCGCATCGGGCAAAAGCACGGCAGAAATAAACAATATACGCCGCGAAGTCAACCAGCTCTATAAATCAATTTCCAACCAGAAAGAGCTTGCGGATGAAGTTCGCGCCGTGTGCGCCGCGCATCCGACCTATTGCTATATAGGCTAGTCCATGTTTTTCACACCCAAGATTTCGGTTATAGTGCCATGCTATAACGCGGCGAAGACTATCGAGAAATGCGCCCGGTCCGTGTTGGTGCAGGATTATGAAAACCTAGAACTGATCCTTATCGACGACAAGTCGCGCGACAAGACGCCGGATATTATCCGCAAAATCGCGGCGGGCGATGCGCGCGTGCGGCCCATATTCATGAGCGTCAACGGCGGTGCAGCGGCGGCGCGAAACGCCGGGCTTGATTATGCCCGCGGAAAATACATCATGTTCTGCGATGCGGACGATTACTGGCTTAGGGGCATGGCGTCAAGAATGGTGGGGGAAATCCGTAGGTGGCGCGTGGATTTGGCGCAATGCGGTGTGAAGCTTTTGAATGCGGGCGCAGGCGTGCGGCGGGTCGAGAAGGAGCAGATGGCTTTCGTCAGCCACGGCAACGGAGTAGTCGATCTGGACGAGAAGGCGTATGCCAACATCAACTCGGTGCTTTATAACAAAATATTCCGGCGGCGGTTGATCGAGAAATATCGGCTTCGCATGCCGTTGCAGACCACAAGCGAGGACTTCGCGTTCTCGCTTGCATACGCCACGCTATGCCGGCGCGTGTCGTTCGTGAAGGCCGCGATTATGGCGCATCTTTTCCAACGCGGCTCGTTGATGGATTTGCGTGAGGCGCCAGACAAGCTTTTGGATATCCTTTCGGCGGTAAGCTTTGCGCTTGAGTTCGCGCGACGGTGGCGTTTGCGGCGGTGGGAGCGATACCTTGACAGCTTGTTCACGCACTACGCACTTTTGAATTTGGAAGGTTTCGAGAAAGAGCTTGACCGGAAGACGCGGGGACGGAAGAAGGCCAAACGGAAACCCCGTAAGAGATTTACCCCCCCCCATGGCTAGAAACGGCAGCTAGGCTTCGTTTGAGGCGGATCAAGCATTGGATTTTGTCGCGCGCGATGAGGTAGCATTGGCGGGTGTGGAGCCGGACAATCCATTCAAGCCTAAACCCAAATCCCCTCCGGTGGACGGCTCGAGGCAACGAGAGCGAGGTTCCATCGTAGGGGGATTTGTAGCTAAGCGGCTATGCCGCGTCAGCCTCCCCACGCCGCGCGCCCCCGTCATTACCCGGCTTGCGTCATTCCTCCCGAAGCCCCCTCCCTGTCCTTCGAAGCTTTAGCGAAGAATGGAGATTGGCGAAGGGGTAAGG
>Ga0123356_10006731_pt1 | contig 11580 bp, 10 predicted proteins | sample TergutEmb28metaG_2_FD_92546 | JGI IMG/M metagenome (GOLD analysis project Ga0123356, IMG submission 92546) | Embiratermes neotenicus P3 segment gut microbial communities from Petit-Saut dam, French Guiana - Emb289 P3 | ecosystem: Host-associated > Arthropoda: Insects > Digestive system > Gut ... | reverse complement strand
TTGAGGGCTGCTGAAGCGCCGTCTGCCAAGAGGTCTATCACAGTCATGGCAAGACCTTTTGCGGCAGCTATGTAGGCGACTTCCTTATCATCGATCCTAAACTGGTTTGAATGAAGATCACCGGAGCATCCGCCGAAATTCGCATGTAAGGTTGGAAGCAGAGCAGAAACATCACCCGCATCGGTCGATGCGGATATTTTTTCAGATTCATATAAAACCGGTTCCTTGCCAAAAAGTGTTTTCTGGTTTTCGAACATAATGTCCATTAAGTCATCGTTCAAGTAAGAAGGCAGATAACCGGGAACTTCATCGATAGTAACTTCTGCACCAACAGCATAAGCTCCCGCTTTTAGCGCTCTGTCAACTTTCTCACTTGCATCCATAATAGCATCCATAGAAGCACCTCTGACCATGACTTCAAGCCTGACATCATCGGGAATGATATTAACTAAATCTCCACCTTTTGTGATGATCCAATGTACACGGATGTTATCTTCATCTTTGAAAGTTTCCCTTTGCATCGCTATAGCTTGTTGCGCTAGAGTTGCAGCGTTTAAAGCGTTTACACCCCGATGAGGTGCACCACCCGCATGGGCAGCTCTACCGGAAAAGCGTACAAGCTTTCCGACAAATCCATTGTTCCTGTTTCCTGCACTTGCGTGAATGCCATCGCTGAAGTCGATGTTATGATGCATCATCATTATATCGACATCATCAAACTCGCCAAGCCGTATAAACTCCTGCTTACCGCTTATAAAATGTATTTTGCCATCATCTTTAAGACTCTTCCTATACTCCAGCTCGACACACTCTTCAGCAGGAACAGCCATTAAATTGACATCTCCCGACAGTTCTTCCATAATACCTGTATTTTTGAGGGCAAATGCCACTCCGATCATAGCGGCGATCATGCAGTTGTGACCACATGCATGGGCAGCCCCGGTGACAGGGTCGGCATTGGGATGTGAAGATACCAACACTGCATCCATTTCACCCATAACAGCAAGTTTAACTTTACTTTCCTTACCTTTAAGCGGTGCAATCACACCGGTTATTGCAACATCACCCCTATAAGATAAGTCGAGCTCATCAAAAGCCTTCTTGACAACATCGGCTGTTTTAAACTCTTTAAACCCAAGTTCGGGCTTATTAAAAATTTGCTCCCCAATAGCGATTATCTTTTCTCTGTGTTCATCGATAGCGTCAATGGCTCTTTTCTTTAAATCACTTTTACTTGCAGACATTACATATCAACCTCCGCTTTTTTTGTGTTTATTACATGTTATCACAGACCGTTTCGTGATACAATGGACGAGCCTCAATTTGATAAAGCAATAGATAGCCAAGCAGACTTGAAAGGAATGGTCGTTACTATGAAGGAATCAAAAGCATCCCCATACTTTACAGAAATCCCTATGGATCATATCTATAATAGGTCGACCGGAAAACTGACAAAAGATGATTGCTCTGAGAGACTCGTTGCAAAAAGTGGACTATTTCTAACAGATGCACAAGTTCTGAGAGGAATACCGTTTTCAATCGGTATCGAAGCAGATAAAAACGTTTTGCTAATAAAAGACGAGAAGGTAATAATGCCCCTTGAAAGTCCGTTGGTATGCAACTACATAGTAGTTTTACACGGTGTAGACTTCCGGGAACCTAAGCAAGATAAACATGGTTTTTATAACGACTTCCGGGGAAACCCGATTTTAGCTGAGACCGCAGCAACATACATTCTGAAATTTGCCGACGGTACACAGTGTGAAATACCGATAAGAAGGCGCTATGAAATCAATGAGTTTGAGACAAGCTGGGGCGAAGTAAGCTTTCTTTGCCAGCCACATAAAAAGCCATGTACCATACTTGCAAATACTGAGTTACTTGAGAATAACATCAAAACACAAAATATCGGATGGGGAAAGAGTCAAACCAGGGTTTCTTATGCAGAAAGCTCATCGGATTTGGATCATTGGCTTTTTGCTATTGAAAACCCTCATCCCGAAAAACAAATCACAGGAATAGAGTTCATTCCCGGTGAAGGAACTGTATTTGTTTTTGGATTAACGTCGACAAGCCTGAAAGAACATCCTTTGCGTTGGTCATCGGAAAAAAGGATGCTGATAAGGCAAAAGGGACTTGATCCGGAGCTTGTAGACATAGACCTGGGTGTGATCATAAATGTGCAGCGGGAGAGGGTATACGACAATGCCAACTGGGAGCGCGGTTATATAAACCAGCCGCCGGAGGAATCGGATACAAGCTATCTCATTGAGTATATAGCACATTCTGATGCTCTTGTTTACTATAGTGACATGGAAGGGCAGAAGGTAAACGATATACTGGAAAGCGCAGATTTATTTGAGAGTGCTCTACAGGTTAATGAGCCGAGTATAAAAGTCAACATCAAAACACTGGATAAAAACAACGCTCCTGTTCCGGTCAAGCTGCATATCCACGGTGCCGGCGGCGAGTACCTGCCTCCAATGGACAGGCACAGACGTCCAAACCCGTTTTGGTTTGAAGACTATAGCGCAGATTTTACAACAAATAATTATTTTGCATCTTACATAAGCGGGAATACTTTTGTAATGCTTCCAATCGGGAACGTGTACATCGAAGTTACAAAGGGATTTGAGATCGCACCGATAAAGAAAACATACCAAATCACGGCAGAAACGACGGAAATAGTTTTTAATGTCGAACACGTATTGCCCTGGCGGCAAAAAGGTTGGGTCAGTGCGGACACTCATGTACATTTTCTTTCACCACAAACAGCACAACTGGAAGGCAGCGGAGAAGGAGTTAATATTGTGAACCTTCTCGCAAGCCAGTGGGGGGAGTTGTTTACAAACATTGGAGATTTCGACGGACATACGACTATAGGCTCTATTGAAAACGGCGGAGATGGAGAGTTCCTGGTAAGAGTCGGCACAGAGAATAGACAGCCGATCATGGGACATATTTCTCTTCTGGGTTATGAGGGAGACATCATATTGCCGTTAACAAGTGGCGGAATCGACGAAGCAAGAGTTGGAGATGCTGTTGATTCTTCACTTACGCTCTGGGCGGAGCAATGCCGGAAACAAAACGGCATCACCGTTCTGCCACACCATCCACATCCACGTGCCGAGGGTGCAGCGTCTATCATACTGGATCAGATCGATGCAGTGGAAATGACGGCGTGGGATAATATTTTTGGAGGTATCAGTCCGTATAGTCTGTCAGACTGGTACAGATACTTAAGCTGTGGTTTCCATGTTCCTGCAGTCGGGGGTTCAGATAAAATGTCCGCATCAGCTCCTGTGGGTGGTCTAAGGACCTACGCCCTGATCAAAGACGCTCCGTTTACATATGATAGTTGGAAAGCTTCAGTAAGCTCCGGTGTAACTTTTGTTACTTGCGGACCTCTTGTAGATTTCCTTGTTGACGGCAAGGAAGCCGGAAGCACTATTACATTTGATAAAAATGGTGGTACATTGGATATCAACTGGCAGGTGTCCAGCCTTATAACAACCGTGACGAAAGTTCAAATCATATATAACGGCGATGTGGTGGATGAGAAAACAATAAAAGAAGAAGCTGCAGCTTTAGGAAAAAACTCCGGGATACCTATTCTTGAAAGGCAACAAATCGATCATTACGGGCACTTTTCCATGTTTGTAAAAGAGAGCGGATGGATCGCCTTACGTGTGTTCGGACAATATCCTGAGTACATGGTTTACCAATCTTTGAATAACCGTAAAGAATGTTTGGAAAATAAAGAGATTGTGGCTGCTCATACCAGCGCTGTAATGATAAAAGTAGCAGAAAAGCCAATATATGACCATCAGGATGCAATGTCTATCCTGGAACAAATAGAAGGTGCAACAGTCTTTTTGAAAACCCTTGCACCACGCAAGGATGAAAGACAGTTTGCCGAGATACTAAGCCGTCTGACTTCAGCTCACCGTAAATTGCATAACATGATGCATCAGAATCACGTGTATCATGACCATACACATGATTACTCACACCATAACGACTGACGCAAGATGGAGTGTGACAAATCAAAGGAGCTAATTTTTAGCTTCCTTTGGTGTTGTTTTCGCTATTCATATGTGATATTCTGTAACGTGGAAACTGAGTAGGTGGTGAACAGATTGAGAATCGAAAAACATCCTGTGCTGGACTTCGAGCGAGGGGAGAAGATTTCGTTCTTTTTTAATGGGCAGGAGGTCGAGGCATATCCAAACGAAACTATCGCCGCTGCACTGCACGCAGCAGGCGTGCGCAAGCTTGGAGAAAGCCCTGAGCTTCACCGACCGCGCGGACTATTCTGTGCTATAGGAAACTGTTCATCTTGTTTTATGATTGTTGACGATTTGCCTAACATGCGCGTATGCGTTATAAACGTCGAACCCGGAATGCGTGTGGAAGAACAAAAGGGGAAGGGAGCGTTACTGTGATAAAACCGGTTGAAATCATGGTGATCGGCGGCGGACCTGCAGGTCTGTGCGCTGCGCTTTCAGCTTCTTCTTTGGGAGCAAAAGTGCTCCTTGCTGAGCGTGATGATATCCCGGGTGGTCAGCTCGTTAAGCAGACACATAAGTTCTTTGGCTCAGAAAAGCAATACGCCGGTGACAGGGGCATTCATATAGGACAAATGCTCGTGGAAAACGCACAATCCGACCCCAACATAGAGATTTGGACAAAAAGTACGGTACTTGCCATTTATGAAGATGGCATAGTTACTGTTGAACATGAAGAAAAACACGTAAAAATCAAACCCGAGCGAATTATCATAGCTACAGGAGCAGCGGAGAAATTCCTTGCATTCCCGGGTAATGACCTGCCGGGAATCTACGGAGCCGGGGCTGTTCAGACATTAATGAATGTAGCCGGAGTTAAACCCGCTGAGCGTGTGCTGATGATAGGCGCGGGCAACATAGGTCTCATTGTTTCCTACCAGCTAAAGCAAGCGGGAGTTGAGGTTGCAGCGGTTATTGAAGGCTTGCCAACTATCGGCGGTTATCTTGTACATGCCTCAAAGATTAGAAGAGCCGGGATTCCGATACTGACCCGACATACGATTCTTGAAGCGTACGGAGACGGACAGGTCGAAGGTGCAGTTATAGCGGAGATAGACGAAAAATGGCAGCCAATACCCGGTACAGAGCGGAAAATCCCATGCGATACGATTTGTCTTGCAGTAGGACTATCGCCGCTGACCGAGCTTGCTTGGCAGGCGGGATGCGATATGATGTTTATACGTGAGCTTTCAGGTCATGTGCCGGTAATAGATGCAAATTTGGAAACCACACGCCCCGGTATATACTGTGCGGGGGATGTCAGCGGGATCGAAGAAGCATCATCGGCGATGGTTGAAGGGCGACTAGCAGGTATAAACGCTGCAGCAAGCCTTGGCTACTGCAGCAAAAAGGCAAAGAAGCTGCAAAAAGAAGCAGAGGAAGAGTTGCGCGAGCTACGTTCAGGTCCAATGGGTGAGCATATCCTCAAAGGCTTAACAAAGATGAATGTGGAGAGTTTTCTTAAAGAGGGCGTCTATCAGCTTAACGCCTTTGAAACAAGCGTTTATGAATTTACGCAAATGCACAAGGAAGGTTCGAATTAATGCTGATAGGTGACGGCATACCAACAAAAGATGATATAGCAAAGATAACTCCGTCCGACGAGCGCTTTGAAAAAGGTCCTGCAGCGATCGTAGAGTGCTTTCAGGAGATACCATGCAACCCATGTGTAAAAGCATGTAAGCGTGGTGCAATAACAATGCCCGGTGACATCAACGGCATTCCTTCTGTCGATGCAAGTCTGTGCAATGGTTGCGGATTATGTATATCATTTTGCCCCGGACTTGCAATATTCATTGTGGATAAAACCTACAGCGAAGATTTTGCTCTGGTCAAACTGCCATATGAGTACGTTCCGGTGCCGCAGGTTGGCCAACATGTTACCGGTTTAAGCAGAGCCGGAGAGGAGCTTGGGAGCTTTGAAGTAATAAAGGCCACATCAGGTGGGAAAAAGAATAAAACATACACGATAACACTGGTTGTTCAAAAGGATCTGGCTATGGAAGTTCGTGATATAAGAGTTTGAGTGATATCAAGCAGGGAGAAACTAAGATGGCAAACAGAGATGCTGAAATCATGATGTGCCGATGTGAGGATGTTACACGTGAAGAAATCCTCGCATGTATTGCGGACGGCTATGAAACGCTTGATGAGATAAAGCGTGTCACTCGAGCAGGTATGGGTCCTTGCCAAGGGCGAACATGCCGAAACCTGATCGCATCCGAACTGTCACGAGCTTATAACATTCCGATGGAAGAAGTATTGATGACAGAGTTCAGGCCTCCGGTTAAGCCTATCAGTATGGGCGCTTTGGCTGATGCCTTTGAAGAAAAAAACCACGGAGAAAATGAATGAAGAAATCCTACGACATAGTTATTATCGGCGGTGGAATAATAGGTTGTTCCGTTGCATTTGAACTGGCTAAACGAGGGCGGACAGATATTCTTGTGATCGAAAAGGAGTATCTGACCTCGGGAGCCACGGGACGTTGCGGGGCGGGCATTCGCCAACAGTGGGGTTCAGTGATAAATGCAACACTGGCTTTTGAGAGCACAAATATATTCGAGAGTTTAGAGGAGTATACCTGGTACAAAGGGGATTGCGGTCTCAATCAGGGAGGATATTTGCTGGTTGCATATACAGAAAAGGAATGGGAGCAGTTTCATAAAAACTTGGAAGTTCAACATTCTGTGGGCATCGATTCATATGCAGTCGATTTGGACGGAATAAAAGATATAGTCCCGCATATAAATACCGAAGGAATGTTCGGTGCTTGCTTCTGCGCAAAAGACGGGCATGCCGATCCTTTCCACTGTACCTATGCCTACGCAAAAGGCGCGCAGAGAATGGGTGTCGATATTGAAACTTATACAACGGTAACAGGTCTTTTATCAGAAAACGGTCACATCCATACTGTGCAGACAGATAAAGGTGATATTCAGGCAAATACCGTGCTCAACTGTACCGGTGGGCATGCTGCAATGATGGCTGCACTGGTTGGTGATGATTTACCGATACTGCCCGAACGACACCAGATCCTTATAACAGAGCCGGTAGCTCATATAATGGATCCAATGGTAATGTCATTCCACCGTCATTTCTACGTACAGCAAACACCGCATGGCAGTGTGATAATGGGAATAGGTGACCCATCAGAGCCGGTAAGTTTGAATATAAACGCAACATGGCAAAACCTGGAGATGATCGCACATTTGATCACTCAGACACTACCGGTGTTTCGTAACCTGCGAGTCGTACGCCAGTGGGCGGGAATGTACGACATGAGCCCTGATCGTTATCCAATAATCAATCAAGCAAAAGAAGCCGAGGGTTTTTACACTATTGCAGGTCTATCCGGCCATGGTTTCATGGTAGCCCCTCGATTGGCGATACTGGTTGCCAACCACCTGACAGGACAAAAAGACAGCTTGGATTTTAATTTGTTCTCAGCAGATCGTTATGAAAAAGGTGAACTTTTGCTCGAACCATCCGTTGTATAGGGAGTGCAGCTAATGCGAGAACTGCAAGCTAGTGCTATATCAGATGCTGTAAGACAATTGTGCATAACAGCGAATAAAATTCTGCCCGATGATGTACGCAGGTGTTTAGCAGATTGCCAAAAACTGGAAGATTGGGCACCCGCAAGAGAAACTCTTGATAGGATCATAGAAAACTATGAGATAGCCGAACGTGACGGGGTACCCATCTGTCAAGATACCGGAGTAGCATGTGTTTTTATTGAAGTCGGACAAAATGTACATATACAAGGCGATTTAGATGAAGCGATCAATGAAGGTGTAAGGGCGGGGTACAAAGAGGGATACCTTAGAACATCTGTCGTAGCAGACCCGTTAAGACGAAAAAACACAGGTGATAATACCCCCGCATTCATATACTACGACATCGTTCCGGGTGATAAGGTCAAACTCACAGTCGCCCCAAAGGGATTCGGAAGCGAGAACATGAGCAAAGTTGTTATGCTCAGACCCTCCGACGGCATTGACGGCGTGAAAGCATTTATATTACAAACAGTGGAGACAGCAGGTGCCAATCCCTGTCCGCCGATAATCGTTGGCGTCGGCATTGGAGGCACATTTGATAAAGCAACGTTACTTGCAAAAAAAGCGCTGCTGCGCCCCACCGATGACATAAACTCAGACCCATACTATGCTAAGCTTGAAGAAGAGTTATTAGAATCGATCAATAACCTCGGCATAGGTCCGCAAGGTTTTGGCGGTCGAACAACAGCACTTGCCGTAAAGGTTTTGTCTATGCCGACACATATAGCCGGACTGCCGGTCGCCGTAAATATCAACTGTCATGTTGCAAGACACATGACAGCGGAAATATAAAAGAGTCAAGTCCGCTGTCGCCCGGGAGAACTGTAGTAAACGAGAGGAACGAAGGTTTTAAGATGAAATTAATAAGTAGCCGCAGTAAGCGTGCGGTTGCGCGGAAACCTGATAAAGAAAAAAAGGAAGTCAAAAGTGGTAGCCGCAAAAGTGAAAAGAAGGCAGAGAGTCCCGACAGGGTAGAACGAAAACTCGTCGGTGAGTCCGGTACTCCTCGTAGAGATACCCGTAAAAGCACGAGAAAGACCGTAAAACCCGCCAAGGTAAAAAAGAAGGTCGGGCATAAAATACTACTTACGTTATTCTTCATGGTATTGATCATCACAGTGGTGGGTTTTGGTGTTTGGATTTATATGAATACTTCAGACCCGCTCCCTGATTTTACGTTGCCACCCGCTGAGGAGTCTGAAGATCAGGAAGAACCTTTTGTTGAAGAAATCGAATTTGAATTTCCACCGGAAACCAACTCTCCTTTAGAACTTTTAAAAGCTGCAGCGATTGAGATTGTAGATGTGGCTGTTCCAATGGGTGATGTGGTGACAACTGACGACTTTTTAGTAGACGTTCCTGACCCGTCGATTATCATCTTCTCAGATTTTGTAATAGAACCTGATATTTATACAGTAGGTTCACAGATAGTGGAAATCGCTATTGAGGACGTCTATAATAACCGCGAGGTCGCTACTGTTCTGTTTACAGTGCTCGCAAATGATGTACCCCCGCATTTCGAAGGTCTACGTCCTGTCGATGCTATGCGCGGAGGTAACATATTATATCGTCAGGGAGTCAGTGCACTTGATGCATTTGGCAGACAGCTTGAGTTCTCGGTCGATAACAGCGAAGTGAATCCTGATGAGCTGGGCATATATACGGCAATATATCGCACAGAGGATATCTATGGACTGGTCACCGAAGAAGAGGTTGAAGTACACATAGTAAATATAGATCCTGATTGGGTCAATGAGCGTGTTGACGGGATTTTTGACGATATCTTTAATGACAATATGACTCAGGTAGATCAAGCTCGAGCGATTTTCACATGGATCAAGTCAAATGTTACATTTATGCCGATGGCTTCTGCACCTGCGTCATCGTATGAGGGTGCCTATCGGGGACTGCGGGATCGAAGAGGTGGTTGCACGATATTTTCCTCACTTTCGGATATAATGCTAAATCGTGCAGGAATACCTACATTACGTATAGAGCGGGTAGCCGAAGCCCCGACAAGACATCGCTGGAATCTCATCAACCCTGACGAGTTGGGCTGGTATCATTTTGATGCGTTCCCGATCCAGCTTGGAGGACCAAGAGATGAACTGTATATGTTCACAGCATCACATGCAGCAGATTTTACACGTCGAATGACTGCCGTTGACGGCGTTGCGATGTACTACATTTATGATTCAAGCCTGTATCCGGAAATCGTCGAAGAGTGTAATGAGTTTTGTGCTTGTTAAATGATTAGAAGGTAGGCATTTTAGTGATAACAAAAGCCATATCATCACCGCTTAGTAAAGAAGCTGCCTGCACCCTGCGTTGCGGGGATACAGTGCTACTCTCCGGTGTTATCTACACCGCTCGTGACGCTGCGCACGCACGCTTGATAGATGCGATAAATAATGGCGAGCCGTTGCCATTTCCCATTGAAAATGCTATTGTTTATTATGTCGGACCAACTCCTTCGAAACCCGGAAAAGTCATTGGTTCAGCCGGACCGACAACAAGCTACCGCATGGATGCATATGCACCAACCCTGCTTAGAATGGGGCAGACAGGTATGATAGGCAAAGGCGCACGTAGTCCCGAGGTAATAAAGGCTATGAAGGAGCACTCAGCCGTCTACTTTGGTGCTATCGGCGGTGCCGGAGCGCTACTTGCACAATGCATTGAGTCATCAGAAATAATCGCGTATGATGATCTTGGAGCAGAGGCAATCCGTAAACTGACGGTTAAAGATATGCCACTGACAGTTATAATCGACAGTGAGGGAAATGACCTTTACATACAAGGCCGTGTTGACTATTTACGCAGTAAAACAGAAAATTGAGGTACGATATGTTGAAGAAAAAACTGGTTCTCGGCGTGATCGGAGCAGATGTCCATGCAGTGGGAAATAAGATACTTTACCATGCATTTACGGATGCGGGTTTTGATGTGACCAACCTCGGGGTGATGGTCTCGCAAGAGGAATACATAGCTGCAGCCATTGAAACCGATGCAGATGCGATAATTGTATCTTCCCTGTATGGTCATGGAGAACTGGACTGCCGGGGAATGCGTGAAAAATGCGACGAAAGCGGTCTTGACGGCATCCTGTTGTACGTCGGCGGAAATATAGTTGTCGGCAAGCAGCCATTCGAGGATGTGGAAAAGCGATTTAAAGCAATGGGTTTTGACCGCGTATACGGTCCCGGTACAGCACCGGAAACAGCAATAGCAGACTTAAATGAAGACTTAAAATAAGGACTAGCTTGATGGAAAACGTTCTGCTAATAGATTTTGGCAGCACATACACAAAAGTGGTTGCCGTTGAAACATCACAGCCCCGGTTGCTAGGTTGTGCTTCTGCATATACAACGATTGCAACAAACGTAAACGAAGGTCTTGAAACGGCTCTGAAAGAGCTAAAACAACAAACCGGCATACAGGAGTTTGATAAGCAAATTGCATGTTCCAGTGCAGCAGGTGGGTTACGGATGGTAACGAGCGGTTTGGTACCGGAACTCACAGCAAAAGCAGCATCAATGGCATCGATGGGTGCAGGTGCAAAAATAATAGGATTATACAGCCATGAGCTTATCGAAGATGATGTTGAAGAGATTGCCGGGAAAGCACCCGATATACTCCTGCTGACCGGAGGTACCGATGGCGGTAATAAAAAGTGCATAATACATAACGCAAAAATGCTTGCGAAAGTTTCGGGCGATTTTCCTATCATAGTAGCGGGAAACCGCAACAGCGGTCGCGAAGTAATGAAAATCCTGAAACATCGCCGTGCCTATTTGTGTGAAAATGTAATGCCAACGATAGGAACATTAAACATCGAACCGGCAAGACAACTGATACGTGAGATATTTCTGGAAAGAATCGTTCAGGCAAAAGGTCTTGGAAGTGAGGTTCTGATGCCGACACCGGCAGCAGTGCTCGCAGCATCGGAGTTG
>Ga0123356_10006730_pt1 | contig 11582 bp, 10 predicted proteins | sample TergutEmb28metaG_2_FD_92546 | JGI IMG/M metagenome (GOLD analysis project Ga0123356, IMG submission 92546) | Embiratermes neotenicus P3 segment gut microbial communities from Petit-Saut dam, French Guiana - Emb289 P3 | ecosystem: Host-associated > Arthropoda: Insects > Digestive system > Gut ... | reverse complement strand
TGAAACAGCATGCCGCAAACTGCGGCTTCCGGACCCAAGCCGATTGCCACGGTAAAAATCAGCACCCAGAGAATCGTTGGGACGGCTCTGAACAGGGACATCAGAGATTTGATTGCGTCGCTTACAAGCTTATTCGATAGGTTTGCAGCTGCAAGCAGGCTGAGCAAAAAGGCAATCAAAGCGCCGATAAATGTAGTCAGCACAGACAGAGCCAACGAAATGATCACACCCTCGACAATGTCGGCAAGCTTGAAATGAGCGTCGATATTCGGCTTGGTCATCATAGTCGTGAAATTGGAAACCGCGTCGTTTATGGCTACTGGAAAAGATGCCTTGCCATAATTCATCGAAATCATAGTGTAGACGGTCAGCACTGCCAGTGAAGACAGCGTGATTGTCACAATCATATTCTGGCGTGAGAAGGCTCGGATTTTTATCTGTCCATTTCGGTCACGCTGAATGGCTTGCTCGATCTCTTCTGCTGCTACGTGGCCCATGCCTGGTGACTCAAGGCTGTGGCTGACCACTGGAGCTATGACCTGACCGAGTGGCATATTGGTTGTTCGAGTGGTATCGCTCACAGGATCATCCTCCTGATTAGATTGGATGTCAGCTCCAGTGCGATTACCACCAAAACGATGCAGACTATTACCAGAGCTGCAGCATCATAGCGGAAGCTCTTGTAGTACATGTCAAAGACAAATCCGATGCCGGTACCTGTGAGTATTCCGATCAAGGTTGCATCACGAACATTGGTTTCTATCATATAGAGCACCCAGCTGAGCACAGCTGTCGCTGTTAGCGGAATCACAGCCTGAGCTATCAGCTGCCCATAGCTGGCTCCGGTTGCTCGTAAAGCTTCGACAGCGCCTGCGCTGACTTCATCGATAGTTTCAAGAAAGCAGCGTGTCAGATAGCCGAATCCAGTCAGGAACAATGCTAGGAAGCCTGTGAATTCGCTTTGCTTGAATGAGAACAACAGTATCAAAGCCCAGGCGACTGTAGGGATGTTGCGAAAGACCGAAGCTATTGTGCGCACGATAAAGGGAACTGGTTTTTTGAGCCCTACAGATTCAGAGCCGATTACTGCCAGAACTATAGCCAGGATCGCGGAAATGCAGCTGGCTGCGATTGAAATCATCACAGTTGTTAACAGCTGGCGAAGGATTATAGGTAGCTTTTCCAGAGAGCCTTTGCTGGGAATGAAGTTGCTGAACATCCAGACAATACCGTTCGGCATGTCGCTGACTGCCTTTGACACATTGAACTGCAGATAGCCGCCTGCAACCAGATTGACTGCCAAAATACCCAGCGTTGCCAGCGCTATGGTTATGGTTCGGTTGCGAAAGAAACGGGTTGCCTCATCCATCGAATGGCTCCAGGGGAATCTGCGGGGTTATTTGAGAGGCATCGGGAGCAATTCCGTAGACTTCCTCGATCATCTCGGTCGAAAGCATGTTGGGATTGCCATCGAAAACCTTCTCACCATCGCGCAGAGCGATTATGCGATCTGAGTATTCAATGGCAAAATCGACCTGGTGAAGATTGACCAGGCAGGCAATGCCATAGGTGTCTGCAATCGCTCTCAGGTAGCCCATTATGACGCGGGCTGACTTTGGATCGAGTGACGCAATCGGCTCGTCGCACAGTATCAGCAGGGGATCTTGCACTAGGGCTCTTGCAATACCGACTCGCTGCATCTGGCCACCTGATAGCCTGTCTATGCGCACGTAGGAATAATCTATGATGTCCAGTTGAGCCAGGATATCCAAAGCCTTCATTTTCTCGCTCTCAGAATAGAGTCCGATCATTCCGGCAATAGTCGACTTGTAGCCAAGTCTGCCATGCAAGACGTTTTCTACTGCAGTCAGTCGATGTACCAGGTTGTAATGCTGAAAGACCATGCTGATTCTTCTTCGTAGCATCCTAAGCTCCTTGCGACGGAGCTTTATAACTTCCTGCCCGCTGAAAACTATGCTTCCGGCGGTAGGTTCGATCATGCGATTGATACAGCGAAGCAGAGTAGATTTGCCTGATCCAGATGGTCCGATCACACTGACCAGCTCACCGTAATGCAAGTCAAAAGAGACATCGTTTAGGGCAGCACGCTCTTTGATGTAGTACTTGGTTAACCCCCTGATCTCAAGTAGGTTGCCTTTCGCTGAATCTTGCGCCTGGTTGAGTGTCGGATTCTGCGTCATTTGACAGTACAAGCCTTGCTATCTAGCCAATTCTTCTCAGCGGGTCGTACCAAGAGTCCGTCACAGGTACAAAGCGAGTGTGTGTAGTCTTTTTTGTATAGAGTGTTTTTGTTTCGTCGTCAGGATCTCTGAAAATCCGCTTATCGTTTGCTACAGCATCTGAACAGAAATAGCTGACAATAGCGTCGCGCTCCTCGGGGCTGATCAGGTTTTCATTTATGACAAAGGGGGCATTCAGAACAGGAGTACTTGCCAGTATTATGAACTGCTGACCGCGAACACGGGTAAAGGGATCGCCGGCGTCATCGCTGACACGATAAATCGAACCTGGCATATTTGCTTCACCAGAAACCAAGTCGAGGTACATGTCCACATCGATGTCGTCAAACGCTGCTGCATCTGCATCCCCGCTGACTAGATTGACTACTGAGCCTTGGTGCGACCCACCGAATAGTACTTCGCTGAAGAAGGCACCATTCTCAAGCAGAGACTCATTGTTCTCAAGACCGAACTCAGCGACAATGATGCTGGATGGCACCTTGAAGCCAGAGGTTGAAGTTGCAGAAACAAAGCTGAAGCTCTTGCCTTTAAGCGGTTGCAGTGTAAAGCCCGAGCCGCTGCGGTATTCGTCTACATCCTCAAGCCGTACACATATGCGACTATAGTAACAAGCCAGGTCAAGCGAACCATTGTCGTCGCTGTTTGTGAACACTGCCTGAACCTTACTGTTCTTTCTGTTAGCTTGAATATAGCCTTCAGCACCATACAGGCCCATTGCAACGTTATCTGATGAAATTGCCTCGATGCCGACATTGTAGTCGGTTGTCGTCATTATTCTGGCTTCGCGTCCACAGGCTGCTTTGATAGCCTCGGCTACTGCCTGACGTGACTCTGCCATATCGGCAGATGATGAATCCGGTAGAAAGACAAAGGTAATCGGCTCAGCGTTCGGTGTGCCACCGTTCTCAGTCTGGTTGTTATCGCCTTTTTTGTCACTACAGGCAATCAGTGAGCCTGCAAGGCCGACTAAGGCTACTGTAGCTGCTGCACTTAAGAACTGCCTCCTGCTTAAACTGTGTTGCATGGTCTGTTGGTTCACTTGCTCCTCCTGTGTGGTCGATGTAGCCCAGTGTCGCTGCAGGTCGGCTTACGCAGAGGTACTGTACTTAGCGCATGTCCTGAGTTTTGCGTAGAACACTGGTAGTTCTTATCCACATAAGAAGATAGAAGATGCTTGTTTAGGCTGTCTGAACGGTAGTAAAAAACCTTGTTAAGTCTGAAGCAGTAACTTCACGTGGTTTTTCAAATTAGCTTTCTAAGCAGTGGCTTTGTGGCGCTCGTTCATCGCTCTTGCAGCCAGGCTCCTCCGGCCACCTCGGCCACCCATACTCAGCCCCCCCACGGTTATCGTCACGGTAGTCAGCCTTAAAACCTACCTGCATTGCCAAACCGGAGGCAGTTGGTGGCAAAAAATCGCCTTCGTCGGTGTCCAGAGTTACTCGAAGCTACGAAATCCAAGCGAAAACAGAGTTTTACTTAACATAACCTGTGATAACGCAGAATTTCTCTCATCCATGACACCGACAAAGGCGATTTTTTGCCACCAACTGCCTCCGGTTTGGCAACAGGCGGGATTGAGGAGTGGCGCTGTGGTTTTCTGGTGTTTAGGCGATTGCGGCAGGCATTCGTCTGCTACCTGGGTGGGTGGACTGGCGGCCAAAGGCAATAAGAAACGGGGCACCCGAAGGCACCCCGCTTTTGTTGTATTGCTGAGATAGTGGCGCTTCTAGTACATGCCTCCGGAGGATGCGTTCATTGCAGCGATCTCTGCTGCGGTTGGACCATCCTTGGGGATGTCAGAAACAGTAGCCTCTGTAATCAGGATCATTGCGGCTACAGAAGCAGCGTTCTGCAGGGCAAAGCGAGTGACTTTGACTGGGTCAATGATGCCCATGGCAATCATGTCGCCGTACTCGCCGGTTGCGCAGTTCAGGCCCTGTCCAGCAGGAAGTTCCTTGACCTTCTCCACAATTACTGATCCTTCGAACCCAGCGTTGTCAGCGATTACTTTCAGCGGTGCGCTGAGTGAGTTGCGAACAATATTCACGCCGACGGCTTCGTCGGGATCTTCGACAACCAGGTTCTCGAGTGCTTCCAGAGCGTCGACCAGGACGACTCCACCACCAGGAACGATGCCTTCTTCAACAGCAGCACGAGTTGCCTGGAGGGCGTCTTCGATGCGGCTCTTGCGCTCTTTCAGCTCGACATCAGTTGCTGCGCCGACCTTGATCACGGCAACACCGCCAGCCAGTTTGGCTACGCGCTCTTGCAGTTTCTCGCGATCGAACTCGGAATCGGTCTGCTCGATCTCAACCTTAATCTGGTCTACACGGCCGGCGATCTCTTCCTGTGATCCAGCGCCGTCGACGATGATCGCGACATCTTTGTTTACTGTAACGGTCTTGGCGCGACCGAGCTGATCGAGGGTAGCGTCGACCAGGCGCATGCCGAACTCTTCGGAGATGACCTGTCCGCCAGTGACGACAGCGATATCCTCGAGCATCCGCTTGCGGCGGTCACCGAAGCCAGGAGCCTTGACAGCGACGCAATTCAGCGTGCCGCGCAGACGGTTCAAAAGTACAGTAGCAAGTGCTTCTCCATCGAAATCTTCGCATACGACCAGCAGCGGACGTCCGGCTTGCATGATAGCTTCGAGCACAGGCAGAATCTCCTGCACAGAGCTGATCTTGTGCGGGGTCAGCAGGATGTAGGGGTCTCTCAGCTGGGCTTCCATACGGGTCATGTCTGTTGCCATGTATGGAGAGATGTATCCCTTGTCGATTTGCATACCTTCGACGGTTTCGATTTCCATGCCGAAAGTCTGGCTTTCTTCGACCGTGATGACGCCGTCGTAGCCGACTACGTCCATCGCCTCAGCGATTTTGTTGCCGATGGTCTCGTCACCAGCAGAAATAGTGCCGACGTTAGCGATCTGCTCGGTGCCGACAACTTCGACTGCATCTGCTTTTATGTGGGCGACAACAGCCTCGACGGCCTTGTCGATTCCACGACGGATCGCCAGCGGGTTTGCACCAGCGGTTACGTTGCGCAGGCCCTCGTTGACCATTACCTGTGCCAACAAGGTGGCCGTTGTGGTTCCGTCACCAGCAGCATCGTTGGTCTTGACAGCAACCTCTCTAACCAACAGAGCTCCCATGTGCTCGATCTTGTCTTCGAGTTCGATTTCTTTTGCGACCGTAACACCATCGTTGCTGATGATAGGTGCCCCATACTGACGCTCAAGGGCAACATAGCGACCTTTGGGGCCAAGCGTGACCTTGACTGCATTGGCCAGCTTGTTCACACCAGCAGCTAAACCGCTGCGGGCATCTTCATTGAACAGGATCCTTTTTGCCATTTGGTTTATCCTTCCTCTTACCAGTCTGTGATTTAGTCAGTGAAAATGGCATAGATGTCATCGGAGCGCAGAATGATGAATTCATCTTCGCCGTCCTTGACCTCAGTGCCGCCATACTTGCTGTAGAAAACAGTGTCGCCAACATTAACTACCGGTTTTATCAGGTTACCGTTGTTATCTAGCCGGCCTTCACCTACGGCGACTACAACCCCTCGATCCGGTCTCTCTGTGGCAGATGCCGCAATAATCAAGCCGGATGTTGTTGTGGTTTCAGCTTCATCCTGCTTGATCAGAACACGGTCGCCCAAAGGTTTGAGACTCATTAAAGACCTCCTTCGATTTCATAAGTTCATTTTGATTTAGCACTCAATTGGATAGAGTGCTAAGGGCATAATACTATCCCATTTCGCGGATGCAAGTCTATAGCCAGAGTGTAATGATTCTGTTTGGTTTTTCGCAGTTATTCAGCCATTCTGCTAAGTTGGGTGTTTTCCAGGGCGTTTTATGCTGCATGGTGGACGCTCGCCGCGGGGTGCGAGCGCGCTGCAGGTGACCGCTCGCCGCGGGGCGCGGGCGGGGCGCGGGCGCGCTGCATGGTGGACGCTCGCCGCGGGGCGCTGGGCAGGTGACCGCTCGCCGCGGGGTGCGAGCGCGCTGCAGGTGACCGCTCGCCGCGGGGCGCGGGCGGTAGCCGCCCGCCGCGCCCGCCGCCCGCAGCACTACGCCGCCCGCCGCGCCCGCCGCGTGGCGCCTGCGCGCGCCCCGCCGCAGCAGCACTCTCGCCACCAGCACTCCAATCGCGATCTTATCCACATGGCAATTTTGCACGCAACAACGTGCGGCTAGTAGTGGTCGTTGTCGAATCTGCACATAGGCTCTGACAGCGTTGGATTGGAGCGGCATACTTGGCATGCTGCATATAAGCAACAGTTTTGCACCGACTGGTGCGCACGAGCATTTCAATGCTTTCGAAGACCGACACATTTGGAGGTGTTTCATGGTCAATGGCAAAGAGAACTACCTTATGACACTGCGTGGGGAGCAGCCTGATTTCGTTTCGCGTTACAGCTTTGGGCCGATGCTCGGCGAGGGACCGTGGCCCAACTACAACATGGGGCTGCCGATTATGCAGGGTTCGATCGGTGAGGACGGGATTCGCCGCTCTTTGTATGGCGTGCGGTATGTCTCGACCGATTCGGCTGGCGGCGCTGGACTGCCTGCGAACGATGAGTTTATCCTCAGTATCGACGACCTGCCCAACTGGGGCGACATTATCAAGATTCCTGACTTTACCGACATCGATTGGGCGGATCTGGTCGCCCAGACCATCAAGAATTCCGGAATCAACCGCGACGAATCCTCGCTCTCGATGAGCACCAACGCCGGATACTTTCAGCTTCTGGTCGCCTTCATGGGCTTCGAGCAGGGGCTGATCGCGCTCTACGAGGAGCCGGACTACGTCAAGGAGATGCTCGACGCGCTGTCGGACTTCTATGAGTATGTCTCGCGCAATACCGTCGACCACTTTGACCCCGACATCATGCACCTGTCCGATGATACCGCTGCCTGGCACAATCCCTTCATTTCGGCTGCCATGTACCGCGAGTTCTTCTATCCCAACCACGACAAGTACGCCAAAATCGGTCGCGAGCGCGGCGTACTGATGGAGATGCACAACTGCGGCAAGTGCGAGAGCGCGATTCCGATCTTCCGCGATATGGGCATCCACGGCTGGTCGGCCGCGCAGTCCTGCAACGACCTGACTGGCATCAAAGCCGAGTACGGCAACAGCCTGGTCATCATGGGCGGATGGGATCCCACTCCCCGCCTGCTCGAAGATTTCGCCAGCCCCGACAACCCCAACGGCCTGACTGAGGAAGAGATTCGCCAGTCGGTACGCGACGTCATAGATGAGCTTGCGCCCGGCGGAGGCTACGCCTGGTGCAGCGCCTTCCTGGTCGCCAAGGACGACAAGCTGAACGAGGAGAAGAACCGCATCCTCCAGGATGAAGCCGAGAACTACGGATTGATCTTCTACAGGCAATAAAACTGCGAAGGCCCCAAAGAACACTGTGGAGAAAACCTCGCGGTTTTGCTTGCGGGGGTAAATGTGGCTGCAGGTTTATACAGTTCGCGGGTGCCACTATTGCACCCAGCAGCAGAAGCCTGCCAGTTAAGTGATAAACTAATCAACAACTCGTTGCATTGCTGTTTCGATGATATGTCATATATGCAACGAGCAAGCAAGCATAGAAAGGAGCATGGTATGAAAGGTGTAATTCTTGGAGGGTTCCTCGGCTCCGGCAAGACAACCACATTGCTTTCATTGGCTCGCTATCTGGTTGAGACCTCAACGTCAGATAAAGAGTACAAAGTGATGATTATCGAAAACGAGGTTGGCGAGATCAGCATCGATGACACTTTCATCAGCGGAAGCGGACTTCAGGTCAGTACGCTTTTCAGCGGTTGTGCCTGCTGCACTCTCTCAGGAGAGCTGACATCTACAGCACAGCTGATTCAACGCGACTTTGACCCAGAGTGGTTGATTATTGAAACAACTGGTGTGGCTTATCCCCGTTCAATGCAAGAGAGTCTAGAGCATGCTGTTAAGATGCGTCCAAAGATTCTTGTGCTGTCTGACGCATTCAGGTTCGAGCGCCAGTTACGAGCAATGAGAACCCTGATCGAGGATCAGATTGTCGGATCGGACGCTGTACTGGTAAACAAAATCGATCTGGTTGATGCTGAGGCTGCAGACAGGGTGAAGTCCCTGATCGTTGAGATCGAACCGAACACGCAAGTAGAGCTGATTACCGCCAATGAAGGAGTCGACGAAGCTATATGGGATGCTTTCATTGGAGAGCGGAGTTGATATGGTAGAGCAAGATAACAAACACGAACATAGCGAAAACGAAGATTGCGATTGCGAAGAGGAGCACGACCACAGCGAGCACGCTGAGCACGACCATGACCACGCAGAGCATGACCATGACGAGCATGCAGGGCATAGCCACGCTGCGGACGAAGAGTGTGACTGTGATGAAGATCACGACCACATCGCGCACGACCATGATCACGATGGGCACGATCACAGCGCGCACGACCATGATCACGATGGGCACGATCACGATCACCAGCTAGCCAATGGTGAAGTCGAAGTCAACTTGCACGAGGAAGGTGCTCTGATTGCTTCAGGTTCGCTGACTCTGGCTGGTGTCAATACTGAAGATATCAGCAGCAGACTAGCAGCTGCCATGACCCAGGTCGCAGTGAACGTCGATAACGCCGGCGGCATGATCGGTCACCTAAAAGCCACAATCTCAAGCACATCGGTGCGAATGCTATCAACAACTGCGTCTGAGACCGAAGTTTCTATTAGACTTTCTCCCCAGTCGCAGGTGCTGGTCAACATGGTTCTGATTGTCTTCTTGGTCGAACAAGACGACCTGCTTAAATGGGGTCAAGAGGTTATGGCAGCTCTGCAGTAAACCTGTCTTGATATACCGAACTGACTACGAAGGCAGCTTCTTTTGAAGCTGCCTTCGTTTTGCTGCAGCCTATCTGCGTGGCAACTCTGTTATAGACACCCTTTGGCACTGCCTCACAGCAACCCACCCGAGCGGTGCTTTCGCCACCGCTCTCGCGACTTTGACAAACCTTAGACTTCTCTTTGTCCAGGTTTAAGCATTTCTTGTAAGAATCTAATCATCGCAGTATAGAGAGAGGAATCGAATGGCAAACCTGAGTAACTCTGGGCAGTTCAGTGCCGTCAGTCGCAGCTATTGTACTTACAGCCGCTACAACTACAGTGGCGACCAATACCGGTTGAGCTCAAAAAATCGAGTAATAACCCGACGCGACCATTTCGCACAGAACCAAGTCAAGATAGCACTGCTTTCAATTCTCATTGTGACAGCTATCATCTCTGCAGGCTTTGTATTACCCATGCAAAGAAGCCAGTCACTTGCCCAGACCCCTCTTCAGGCTGGATACTATTCTCCAGAGCAACTTCCAGATAGCCGACTGCTGGTTCTGATAAATAGCCAGTATCCGTTATCTGCCCAGATCAACAGCGCGAAAAGTGACCCAATGCTTATCGCAGTCTCGCCTTCGGTTTCTGCTCTCTCCGACAGCATAGTCCTGCATAGCTCAGCTATGAGAGCAGTTGCAGCCCTTATCGCTGACGCACGCAGTGCTGGTGTTGGCAGCTTCTATGTAGGCAGCGGATACCGTAGCGAAACCCAGCAGCAGCAGTTATACGAAAACGCTGAAGACAAGTCCTTCGTTCAGCCACCAGGTATGAGCGAGCATCAAACGGGACTCGCTGTTGACCTGATGCTGGCTGATGAACCTAGAACACGAAGCTCTGGCGTTGACCCCTGGTTATGGTTGGCAGAAAATGCTTGGCGATACGGCTTGATTCTGCGCTACCCACCTGACAAGCAACATATAACCACAATCGCAGGCGAGCCATGGCACTTCCGCTATGTTGGCTACCCTCACGCTTGGTACTGCTGGCAAAACAACCTATGCCTGGAGGAGTACATAGATTTTTTGAGGAGTAGCAAAGGCTATATGGTGACCCTTGACGGTCGTGAGTACACTGTCTCGTACCAGACTCCCGTCGATGGCGTAATCTACATACCGGATTGCACGAACTGCGATATCTCCGGTGATAACACCGGTGGCTACATAATCACCATCTGGTAGCAATCAACCGCAAGATTGCCAAGACTACCTGCAAGGCTGTCTTGGCGACCTGCCAAAAAGTTCGTGGTAAGAATCGGGACTTTCTTGGGTTTTTCGAAGCCTCTGAGGAGGCTTTCGAGTGGCTGGATTGTCTCTTTGGAACACGAGATATGCAAACCTGCAGGTCAGGAGCTTGCTGTCTTTTGCTGTGTGAATTCCTACAGATGATAAAACCCAAGAAAGTCCCGATTCTTACCACGAACTTTTCTTGCTTCTTGTGCTACCCGAATAGTGAGGCTCTAAGCTCGCATTGTGCTATAAGAAAGTCCGGTTTTCTGTACCGAAGTCGTCTGCCCATGTTGACTGCAATCAGATTGGCGACCTTTTCGAACTCCTTGATGTTACGGATCTGCTGATTTGTCACTGTTATTGTCTTGATACCCAAAGAGGTTAGCGTATTTCTGCGTTTCGAATCACTCGCAATACGCTCTGCTCCAGTGTGATACTGGTCGCTGTCGTATTCGACAGCAAGCTTGCACTGTGGCCAGTACAGATCGAACAAATAGTATTGACTATGCGAGCTTTGTCTTATAGCCCTGACTGGTCGGATCTTGAAATTCATCTCTGGCGGAGAAAACCCGTAACCCCCATGATTGAATGGTAGCATCAAGAGAATCACAAGAATTGTCTCCATGGGTGATGCTGATCCGTCAACGATATATCGCAATGCTCTCAAGGCTTGTTGACAGCCTCGGTTACCACTCATTTGCTCGCTGAAAACTGCTAGCTTCTTAACGCTGGTCAGTGGTGGTCTAGAGTAGAAACCTGCGCTTCTTTTGCTGGCTAATCTGCTCTCGCTTCCTAACTCGAATTCGCATCTCCCATCGCTCACTCCGCCTTCGTCATTCGCTGCTGCTTTGAGCGAATAATTTCCGCATAACTCAAACCCGAGCTCTATTAGCTTAACCAGGGGCAGTCTGCTTGCCATTATAAAAAAGCACAGCTCTGCTGAGACCACGCTTATCTCTTCCCCCAGATCAACTAGACTGCCATCAGGCAAATCCCAACTGTGTTCGTGGTAAAGAACCGACTTCGAATAGCCTCTCCCTATGCTTGCTTCTACCAGAATATGAACAGGTAAAGTCAGCTGCTCCAGGAACAAAGCTTTTAAGTTGCTCTTGGTTTGGCTGAAGCTACGATCGAGTTGCATTCGGTCTCTGTTTCGACAAAGCCTCTTTTGATCCAGGCGATTGCTGGCGCGCCAGAATTCCAGT
>Ga0123356_10006729_pt1 | contig 11583 bp, 9 predicted proteins | sample TergutEmb28metaG_2_FD_92546 | JGI IMG/M metagenome (GOLD analysis project Ga0123356, IMG submission 92546) | Embiratermes neotenicus P3 segment gut microbial communities from Petit-Saut dam, French Guiana - Emb289 P3 | ecosystem: Host-associated > Arthropoda: Insects > Digestive system > Gut ... | reverse complement strand
TCGGGAACCCAAATCGAAACAATACGTCCGCCAATATTAGTAACACATACTTCCATTCCATTTGCATTTTTCATGGTGTATAACCGTGTTGTTTTTCCATCCTCCGTCATTTTAATAAATTTAACAGGATCTAATCCTGAATCGGTAAGTTGTACTTTCTTTTCATTGTTTCCGCATGAGATGCATATTGTAAACATTAATAGAACAAAAAAAATCTTTTTCATATATATATTTTTTTAATAGGTTTATTTACTTAGTTTCATTTATTATTATTTAATCAAGTAGGATCATACATCGCAAATGCGAATACATTTTTCTAATGAAGCGATTTTATCAGGTTGTACAGGCACAAATTCCTGTCCTACGAAACCTTTATATCCAACTTCGACAAGCGCTTTCATTATTGCCGGATAATAAAGTTCCTGTGTTTCATCAATTTCGTTACGTCCGGGATTTCCACCTGTATGGATATGAGAGAAATATGAATGATATTTACGAATGTTTTCAATAATGTTACCTTCCATTATCTGCATGTGGTAAATATCATATAGTAATTTAAAATTAGGAGAATTAATTCGCCGGCATAATTCTGCACCCCATACAGTGTGGTCGCACAAATAGTCTTTATGTCCAACGCTGTTAAGCAGTTCCATTGTTAATACAACATTATATTTCTCTGCAACAGGAATAATACGTTTGAGTCCTTTTTCACAATTTTCCCATCCCTGTAAATCTGTAACTCCATTACGTCGTCCGGAAAAACATATCAAGTTTGTTAATCCCGCTTCGGCAACCATAGGAATTACCTTTTCATAGCTTTCTACCAATTCATTATGAAGTCGGGGATCATTGAAGCCGTTATCAATACCAAGACCGGCCCCTTGAGCCATTGCTACAGTTAATCCATGAGATTTTACAATCGGCCAATCCACAGGATCCAATAATTCGATGGACTCAATTCCGATATTCTTACATATTGCACAGAATTCATCTAAAGGATATTCTCCAAAACACCATTTACTTACCGAATGGCGTATATTACCTTTAAGAGCTTCTTTTTTTTCTTTAGTGTTTTTTACTGATTGATAAGTGGATGCGCTAAGATTAGTAGCTAACAAAGCTACTCCGCCGGCTAATGCTGTTTTCAATGCTGTTCTTCTTGATATCTGTTCCATAAATTCTTTTTTTTGGGCAAATATACAAAATAAATCTTAAAATAGTATTTTTTTTAATATAACTTTAACCTAAAAGTAACAGGCTTTTAACCTCATTATTCAAGAATTGGATGTTATTTTGTACCCGATTTGATGATTATTCAATAACTCATTTGACTGAAATCTTTAAAATTATATACAAATATTATTCATTAATAAAAATTTTTTCATAAGCAAAGATGGTTCAGAAAAATTTTATTTTTCAGGGAGCGTGAAGAAGTGATTTCTTTGCGCTTTCGCTTATGTTTATAATATGTTAATATCTTACTGGCTTCTTTTGTGAAAATAATACATAATGCTTATATCTTTGCAAACAAATAAAAAAATCACAATTATTATTTATGGCTGAACAGGAAAAAAATAAAATCAGACAAACTGCAAGAACGAAAAAAGCAAATGTAAATACTGAAGAAACAGGAAGATTGCAACCTCAAGCGCGTGAATTGGAAGAAGCGGTTTTAGGCGCTCTTATGCTTGAAAAAGACGCTTATTCAATTATCAGTGAAATACTTAATCCAGATTGTTTTTATGACAAAACACATGAGCTGATTTTTTCTGCAATTCAAGACTTGGCTATGCAGCAAAAACCGATTGATATTCTCACAGTTGTCGACCAATTACGAAAAGCCGGAACACTTGAAGCTGCCGGAGGAACTTCGTATATCGCTCAGTTGTCGCAAAAAGTAGTATCAAGCGCACATATTGATTATCATTCCCGCATTATAGCTCAAAAATATCTTGCAAGAGAATTAATTACTTTTTCTTCGGAAGTAGCAGGCAAAGCTTTCGACGAAACAAATGATGTTGACGATTTGATGCAGGAAGCCGAAGGTAAACTTTTTGAAATATCTCAACGAAACCTTAAAAAAGATGTTATTCATATAAATCCAATTATCAATGAAGCCTTTAAATTAATGAGGGAAGCCTCAAAACGCACAGACGGATTAAGCGGCTTACCATCGGGGTTCAAAGATTTGGATAAAATTACATCCGGTTGGCAAAATTCTGATTTAATTATTATTGCGGCTCGTCCCGGTATGGGAAAAACAGCTTTAGTTTTATCAATGGCTAAAAACATGGCTGTGAATTTTAAAATTCCTATTGCAATTTTTTCTTTGGAAATGTCGAATGTACAATTAGTTAACCGACTAATTGTGAATGTTGCCGAACTATCCGGCGATAAAATTAAAACAGGACAATTAGCTGAATACGAATGGCATCAGTTAGACAGCAAAGTAGCAAAACTCTACGATGCTCCGATTTATGTAGATGACACGCCAAGTCTTTCTGTATTTGAATTGCGAACCAAAGCAAGACGTTTGGTAAAGGAGCATAATGTGAAATGTATCTTAGTCGATTATTTGCAATTGATGAACGCAAGCGGGATGACTTTCGGCAGCCGTGAACAGGAAGTTAGCCGTATTTCAGGTTCAATGAAAAGTTTAGCTAAAGAATTAAACATTCCGGTGATTGCCTTATCACAATTAAACCGAAGTATAGATATTCGCACAAATCAACCTAAAACAGGCAGAGATAGTTCCGACGCTAAACGGCCTCAGTTGTCCGATTTACGTGAATCAGGCTCAATTGAACAGGACGCTGACATTGTATGTTTCATTCATAGACCTGAGTATTATAAAATTTTTCAGGATGAACATGGAAACGATTTAACAGGAAAAGCAGAAATAATTATAGCAAAACACAGAAACGGTTCAACCGGTGACATTATACTCGAATTTAAAAAAGAATTTGCCCGTTTTCAGAATCTTGATGAAAACAGAATTATTACCGATTATCAGTCAAGAGTTAGCAGTCAAGCAGATATTATGCCTGAAGAAAAATACGGAACAAAGTTAATAACACACCATTTAGATAATGTGATGCCATTTTAATACGATTCTCTGTATAATAATTAAATAATAAATTGTACCTTTGCACCTTCTTAAACTTCAAATAACATATCTCTATGGAGCAACTAAATCATGAATGCGGCATAGCACTGGTCAGACTATTGAAACCTATTGAATACTACGCAAAAAAATATGGAAACTGGCAATATGGACTTAACAAATTATATTTGTTGATGGAAAAGCAACATAACCGCGGACAGGATGGCGTCGGTATCGGTTGTGTGAGTGCAAAAGCCAAACCGGGAACAGAATACATTTCACGTGAAAGAGCATTAGGTAGCGGAGGTATTCATGAAGTTTTCAAAAAAGCATACGGACAAATTAGAAATACGTCTCCGGAAACACCTTTTGAAAACATTCCTTTTTGCGGAGAAGTTTATATCGGACATTTACGATACAGTGCAGCCGGTCGTTCAGGCGCCGGTTACATTCAACCTTTTTTACGCCGGAGTAATTGGCGATCAAGGAGTTTAATGCTATGCGGAAATTTCAGCCTGACTAATTTGGATGAATTGTTTGATCAACTCATCGATCAGGGACAACATCCCCGTTTGTATTTTGATACATTGATGATGCTTGAAATGATGGGTTATTATTTAGATCACGAAGTACAACATCTATTTGAATTATATAAATCAAAATATAAAGACGGAGAAACCCGTAACAGGAAAATCGCAGAAAATATTGATATCGCACATGTTATACGCCGCTCTTCGCAGAATTGGGACGGAGGATATGTCCTCGCCGGTGTAACAGGGAATACCGATATGTTCGCTTTCCGCGACCCGAATGGAATTCGTCCGGCTTTTTATTATTACGATGATGAAATTGCAATTGTAACCTCAGAACGACCTGTTATTCAAACTGTGATGAATCTCAAAACCGAAGATGTTCATGAATTAAATCCCGGACAGGCTTTTATCGTGAAACAAAACGGAGAGATAGAAATAGAACAGATTCTTGAGCCTCGCAACGTGAAACCCTGTTCTTTTGAACGTATTTATTTTTCACGCGGTTCGGATAAAGATATATATCAGGAACGGAAAATGTTAGGTCGTCAATTATTAAATCCGATCTTAAAAGCAATTGATAACGATCTGGAAAACACGGTTTTCTCTTTTATTCCCAACACTGCTGAAGTTGCTTTTTTCGGCATGATGGAAGGTTTTGAAAGTTATCTGAACGAACAGAAAAAGCAATTAATAAAAAAACATCTTCATGAACTTTCAGAGGAAGATCTTGACCGGATTTTGAGTATGAGAGTCCGTCAGGAAAAAGTTGCATTGAAAGATATTAAGTTGCGCACATTTATAGCAGAAGGCGACAGCAGAGATGATCTTGCCGCTCACGTTTACGATATTACCTACGATTCTATCAAGGAAGGAAAAGATAATTTAGTAGTAATTGATGACAGTATAGTTCGCGGAACAACATTGAAGCAAAGTATTATAAGTATTCTCAATCGTTTAGGACCGAAAAAGATAGTTATAGTATCATCTTCTCCACAAATCAGGTATCCCGATTGTTACGGAATTGATATGGTTTGCATGGAAGAATTTGTTGCATTCCGCGCTGCAATCGCTCTTCTTAAAGAAAATGGAATGCAATCGGTCATCGACGAAACTTATAAAAAATGTAAAGCACAGACAAATTTACCGAAAGAACAGGTAGTTAATTGCGTAAAGGAAATTTATCAACAGTTCACCGATGATGAAATTACTGCAAAAATTGCAGAGATTCTAACTCCCGATGATATTCAGACAAAAGTAGAAATCGTTTTCCAATCGTTGGAAGGATTACATAAAGCTTGTCCGAATAATAGTGGAGACTGGTATTTTTCAGGGGATTATCCGACGCCGGGCGGAAACAAATTGGTATTAAACGCTTTTATTAAGTATTATGAAAGTGAACTTCCAATTACAACATACCGATAATTATTCCAAAGCCAGAGCAGGATTAATTACAACAGGGCATGGAAATATTGAAACTCCCGTTTTCATGCCTGTAGGAACTCAAGGTGTTGTTAAGGCTGTACATTTCAGTGAATTGAAAAATGATATCAAATCAGAAATCATTCTTGGAAATACTTATCATCTGTATCTTCGTCCCGGAATAGAAATTTTAGAGCAAGCAGGTGGTTTACACCGGTTCAACAGTTGGGATAAACCAATTCTCACCGATAGCGGTGGGTTTCAAGTGTATTCATTAACAGAAAACCGGAAAATAAAAGAAGAAGGCGTAGAATTTCGATCCCACATTGATGGTTCAAAACATTTGTTCACACCTGAAAATGTTATGGACATTCAGAGAAGTATCGGCGCTGATATAGTAATGGCATTTGACGAATGTACTCCCGGCGACGCAGATTATAATTATGCAAAGAAATCCCTTGAGTTGACAGAGCGCTGGTTAAATCGCTGTATCAAAAGATTCAAAGAAACGGATAGTAAATATGGATATCAACAAAGCCTATTCCCTGTAGTTCAAGTATGCGTATATCCTGATTTACGCAAGAGAGCCGCAGAGAATGTTGCCTCGAAACTCGCTGACGGAAATGCAATAGGCGGATTAGCTGTAGGCGAACCTGTGGAGAAAATGTATGAAATGATTGAAGTTGTGAACGAAATACTTCCTGTCGACAAGCCTCGTTACCTGATGGGAGTTGGAACTCCGGCTAATCTATTGGAAGCCATAGAGCGTGGAGTAGATATGTTCGATTGCATAATGCCGACACGAAACGGCAGGAATGGTCAAGTGTTTACAAAAGAAGGAATTATGAATATGCGGAATAAACAATGGGAAAACGATTTCAGCCCATTGGAAGAAAATGGCGCTTCAGCTATTGATTCCGTCTATTCTAAAGCTTTTCTTCGTCATCTGTTTATTGCCGACGAAATATTAGCCTTGCAGATTGCGTCAATTCACAATCTTGCATTTTATATTTGGTTGGTAAAAGAAGCCCGCAAACATATAATTGACGGAGATTTCACATCTTGGAAAGCATCTATGATACCACGTATTCAGAAAAAGATATGAAGCTAAAACTTTCCATAATAGATTGGTATATTATCAAGAAATTTCTTGGTACATATATTTTTACGATTTTCCTGTTTATTGCTATTACAATAGTAATCGACTATAACCAAAAAATTGATAATTTCACCAAAACTTCAGCTCCTTTTAATGCTATTGTTTTTGATTATTATCTCAATTTTATTCCTTATTTCATAAATGCATTCAGTTCATTATTTGTATTTATTGCTGTAATATTTTTCACAACTAAATTAGCCGATAATTCTGAGATTATTGCTATGCTTTCCAGCGGATTAAGTTTCGATAGACTTGTTTTACCTTATATAATATCTGCATCAATCATCGCAATATTAACCTTTGCGTTGAATAGTTACATCATTCCACCAGGTAATGTCACACGCCTTGAATTTGAAAAAAAATATGTTAGTAGCCCAAGAACCACTATTGCTTCGCATAATCATTTGGAAGTTGAACCGGGATTATACGCCTATTTTAACACTTTTACTTCTTATGATAATCGTGGGAACGGATTCTTTTTAGATAGATTTGAGGGGAAAACATTGGTATCAAGATTAACAGCTAAAAGTATTACATGGGACTCTGCTTATCATTGGACGATAAACAATTACATGATTCGCAATTTTGATGGGATAAAGGAAACAGTTATTTCGGGAGATAAAAAGGATACTGTTTTAACTATTACTCCTGCAGATTTTCTAATTCAGTACGGTGACTACGAAAAATTAACCACACCAAAATTGAAGACTTATATCGACAGGCAAAAAAAACGCGGTATAGGCAATATTCAATTATTTGAAATAGAATACCACCGGCGTTATGCTACTTCATTCGCTGCTTTTATTTTAACAATTATCGGAGTATCACTTTCATCTCGCAAAATTAAAGGCGGAATGGGTATGAATATCGGTCTGGGACTTTTACTTAGCTTTTCATATATCCTTTTTATGCAAATAACTTCAACGTTTGCTGTCTCAGGAATAGTTAGCCCTATGATAGCAGTCTGGATTCCAAATGTTATATTTATTATTATTGCCGCTGTGCTTTATATGAAAGCGCAGAGGTAGTTAATACATTACATCCAAAATAATTTTTATCAAAAATAGCGCTGCAATAATATACACTGTTAATTTTACATCCTTTTGTTTTCTTGCTAAAACTTTAATGAATACAAATCCTAACATTCCAAAAATAATTCCTTGGGCAATACTATAGCTAAAAGGCATCATAACCATTGTCAAAAAAGCCGGAATGGATTCGGTAAAATCATCGAAGTCGATTTTTATTACTGAGCTAAGCATGAACAAACCAACAATAATCAATGTAGGAGCGGTTGCTTGTGCCGGAACCATTAAGAAAATAGGAGCTAAAAATAAAGCTATCAAAAACATAACAGCCGTACTGATTGCCGTCAAACCGGTTCTTCCGCCGGAAGCAACTCCGGATGCACTTTCAACGTATGCAGTAACTGTACTTGTTCCTAAAATAGCTCCGAAAGTGGTAGCTAAAGCATCGGCAAATAAAGCTTTTCTCACTTGCGGGAAATTTCCTTTATCATCAATCAATCCTGCTTTGGATGCAACCCCTATTAATGTACCGACCGAATCAAACAGATTGACAAACAGGAAAGTAAATACAACTATCAGCATATCCCAAGTAAAAATATGAGTCCACTCAAATTTGGCAAAAACAGGCATTATACTTGGCGGAAGACTTATTAAACTTCCTTCAGGTAATTTAGTTATTCCAACAAATAAACCGACAAGAGTAGCTGCTAAAATTCCTATCAAGATAGCTCCGGGAACGTTGCGGGCAAGCAATACTCCTGTCAGCAACAAACCTGTTAATGCTACCCAAATACCTTTATCGGCAAATGAGCCAATCGTAACCATTGTATTATTATCCAGCACGATTATTCCCGAATTTTGAAATCCGATAAATGCAATAAATAATCCAATACCCGCCGGAATTGCATTTTTTAATGTTTGAGGAATACTGTTGACAATCAGTTCGCGAACATTGAAGAAAGTAAGGATAATAAAAATAATCCCTTCGATAAAAACTGCAGTTAAAGCGAATTGCCATGTATAACCCATTGTCATGACAACAGTTGAGGCAAAGAAACTGTTTAATCCCATTCCCGGCGCCAAAGCGATAGGAATGCGGGCAATGGTTGCCATTAATAATGTTCCTAATGCGCTGGCTAATGCTGTGGCCGTAAACAAAGCAGCTTTATCCATACCTGTACTTCCTAATATCATTGGGTTAACTACCAAGATATAAGACATTGTCAAAAATGTGATAATTCCGGCTAAGAATTCTTTTCTTATAAACTTCCAATCTTTAAAAATTTCCATTTTTCTATAGATATTAAATCCCTGACGGGATATTCTTTTATTAACGGACGCAAATTTAATAAAATTTTTGATTCAGGTGATTTTTTTTTTAGGTTAAGAAAAAGTTTAAGGTTCTATCATAATAAAGAGCGCATCGTATATACGGGATAGTTATATAAACAAACAGCTCTCGAAGAGAGCCAATCTATTTAAGTAGTACGCTAAGTGTACTATGCTTTTCCCCACTTTCAACCGTTTTTCATATACTCTTTATTTTCACCGTTTTACATTGATGAAAACTTATTGATAACCCTGTTAATAACTTTTTGAAAAAAAAATGGTAAAATATTTTGCTTATTTGTGGGGAATGTTATACCTTTACACTCTTTATTAAGCATTTGAAAAATTATGGACGCTCTCTCAGGAAACATACATGCGAAGATTGATGCGAAAGGTCGGGCTTATTTGCCGGCGCCTTTCCGCAAAATCTTTCAATCTACCGGAGAATCGCATTTGAAACTACGGAAGGATGTCTATAAGGATTGTCTTATTTTATGCCTCGAAAGTACATGGAAAGAAAAATTGAATGATCTTCGACAACGCCTGAATGAATGGGATGAAGAAGAGCAAGATCTTTATCGTTCGATTTCAGCCGCAGTGGAAGATGTGGAATTAGATTCCAGCGGACGAATTCTGATATCAAAAAAATATTTGCAATCGGCAAAGATTTCTAATTCAATCTGTTTTGTTGGAATGAATAATTCTATTGAAATCTGGAGTTCCGATCAATTTAATAAAGTATTGTTGAATACTGATGATTTAAAAAGTCATGTGAGAAAATTCCTGAGTAATTCCAGAAGAATTGGTGAAAAATCAGATAAGTAATAAATGAAATATGATCAATGCGCCTACATATCACGTTCCTGCACTATTGAAGGAAAGTATCGACGGATTACAGATTCGCCCTAACGGAATTTATGTAGATGCAACTTTCGGTGGAGGCGGCCATTCGAAAATTATATTAGAGAACTTAGACAAGAATGGACATCTTTATGGCTTTGATCAGGATGCAGATGCCGAGAAAAATAGTTTCTCCGATCCCCGATTTACTTTTGTAAGAAGCAATTTTCGTTATCTATCCAACTTTATGGATTGGCATGGTATTACAAAAATCGACGGACTGTTGGCCGATTTAGGCGTTTCATCACATCATTTCGATGATGACAGCAGAGGATTTGCATTTCGCCTTAGTGGAGATCTTGATATGCGGATGAATAATCGCGCAGGAATAAACGCTGCTGAAATACTTAATACTTTACCGGAAAAAGATTTGGCCGATATCTTTTATCTATACGGAGAATTAAGGAATTCAAGAGCTATTGCAAAAGCGATTGTGAAGACACGGGAACAGAAACTAATCAAGACAACTCAGGATTTCTTAGACATTATGAAACCTTTTTTCAGTCGGGAAAAAGAGAAGAAACAATTGGCGCAGGCATTTCAAGCGTTGCGGATTGTAACGAACAGAGAAATAGATGCGCTTAAAGATTTACTGATGCAGGCAAGCGCATTGTTGAAACAGGGAGGCAGATTGGTTGTAATCACCTATCACTCAATTGAAGACCGGTTAGTGAAGAATTTCTTTAAGACCGGTAATTTTGAAGGAATCATAGAAAAGGATTTTTACGGCAACGTAATAACCCAACTTCACGCGATTAACACTAAAGTAATTGTTCCTAATGAGGAAGAAATTTTTCGAAATCCCCGCTCGAGAAGCGCAAAATTAAGAATAGCAGAAAAAAAATGAGTACGGAAAATCAAAATAAAGAACCGGAAAAAGGAGCCGGTAAAAAGAAAAATAGAAATTCGATTGCCTATATTTTTGGAGGCAGAATGTTTACAGAAGATTTTATTATCAAACAATCAGGCTTGATTTTAACAATTTTCATTCTGATATTAATATTTATATCTAATCGCTATTATTGTGCAAAACAATTAACTGAGATGGATAGATTGAAAAGAGAGCTGACGGAACTGAAAGGAGAACAAGTTGATTTGTTAAACGAATTAACTCCGATAAAAGATCAATTGCATATTGAAGCATTACTCAAGGAAAAGGGTATTGAACTGAAAAAAGCTAATACAAAAACAGTTTATAAAATAAAAAAATAACTATCTATCCTTTGAGGTCTTCATCAGAAAATTTAATGGTTTAATTTATAAAAAGAAATGGCTGATAAAATTAACATAAACAGAAAGATACAACGAAATTACTTTTTCATTGCATTGTTTTTTGGATTGATAATCATATTAATTATCGGACAAATATTTATAACAACATTTATTGAACGTGATAAATGGATTGATGTAGCTAAAAAATATAATCCTTTTCATGATACAATTCCGGCAACAAGAGGGAATATTTATTCTGCAAATAATGAACTTATGGTTATGTCGAAAACCTATAACCAGCTGTATATGGATTATTGGGCGGACGGACTAAAAGAACGAGTTTTAAGAGACAGTGTTAAGGCGCTTTCCGTTGAATTGCAGAAACTTTTTCCTGAAAAATCCGCTTTTCAGTATGAAACCGATATCTTAAACGGATTAGATATGAAGAAGCGGGAAGAAGAAAAAATAAACAATGGTGAAAAAATATCAAGAAGAACCACTGAATATAAATTATCTATCCGCTTAGTTGATAATAAAGAGCTTAGTAAGATTAAAAAAATGCCTTATTTTAATTTAGGTCGTAATAAATCAGGATTATACGAAAGAAAATTGACCAATCGAATTAAAATGCATGGAATTTTAGCATCTCGTACTCTTGGAGATACTTGGAATGGAGTAAACGGTAAAGGCGGGAAAAATGGTTTGGAATTGGGTTATGATTCAATATTAAGAGGTAATCCCGGAGTTGTTAAAAAAAGATGGGTAGAAGGACGTTTTAAAGAGGTTCCCTATATTGATCCTATTCAGGGAAAAGATATTATTACGACAATAGATATAAACTTTCAGAATATTACAGAAAATGCCTTAATGAATAAACTGAAAGAATTGAATGCAGAATCG
>Ga0123356_10006728_pt1 | contig 11584 bp, 15 predicted proteins | sample TergutEmb28metaG_2_FD_92546 | JGI IMG/M metagenome (GOLD analysis project Ga0123356, IMG submission 92546) | Embiratermes neotenicus P3 segment gut microbial communities from Petit-Saut dam, French Guiana - Emb289 P3 | ecosystem: Host-associated > Arthropoda: Insects > Digestive system > Gut ... | reverse complement strand
AATTTGTTAGTGTTATATTTTTTTCCATAACAATAAATAATATACCATATTTTAATTTTATTGTCAAAAACATGTTTTTTTTTTTACAATCCCCCTACCCAATCTTCGTCTTTTCCCTATCTTCATATTTTTTGGGTTATTTGAGAAGAAGAACTCACACGGAGGCACGGAGACGCAAAGGACACGGGGGTTTTAAAAAATATCCGCGGATGCGTACTTTACACGGTACGGAGACGCAGAGGGAGATAAGTTTTCAAATAACAGCTCTGCGTACTTTGCGAGCTTGGCGAGAAAAAACTCTCAGGATTTTTTAACCACGGAGGGCACGGAGAACCACGGAGGTATTTGTTTGAAAGTAACTCTTCCTCCGTGAAAATCTGTTTAAATCCGTGCTGATTTTTAACCAGTCTTCGTCCTCTTCCTATCTTCATGTTTTTTGATGGATTCGATGATGGACACTGCCATTTTATCTACTTACCATTGAAAAATACCATGTAATTTACCAGCATTTTTTGATTGCTTTTTTGATTTATTTTCTATAATATTGAAATTAAGGATTATTTTTATATGTTAAATCAAAGTATCCAAGTTGCTGCTGAATATTTAAGTGAAAGCGAATTTAAACATCATATGGAAGAAGCTTCAAAAGATGATGCTTTTAATGAAAGAATGATGGATACCATGACGGCATTTGAATACACAGATAATTTAATTGAAGAAGACATCACGCAAAGACGCTAAGAACGCTAAGTTTTTATCCGAACATTTGGTTTGCGAGCGCAAAGTGGTTGTTTGATTTTTTGAATTAAGAAATTTGAACTAGATTATACCTGTTTTTCATATTTTTTCGTATTTTTTAACATAATTCGGAAAAAGACTTCACACGGAGGCGCGGGGGAGTTGGGGGAAAACCAATGTGCTTTATTACTGAGTAAGAGCGGCTCTGTTTTTTATTTCACCGCTGGAAATTCCACTCATTATAAAATCACTTAAAATTGTACTGTATCCGTCTATTTCACGTAAATCGGTAACAACAGATTTAGGAAGTCTTATTGATATTCTTACTTTTTTATCTTCGACTTTAGGACGACCTTTTCGATTTATATATTCTTTAAATTCTGCAAAACCAGTGGCTACTCGTTTTCCATCAGAGGTAATTGGTACAGGTTTTGATTTTTGCGCTCGTTCTATAGTTGCATTAAGGTTTCCAGTTTTTTTTATTTCATCTGCTGTCATTTTAATTATTTTCTTTGCCATAATGTTTTTCCCAATCCTTTTCATTTACTTTAAAAATCGTGATAAGGCGTATAATTTCTCCTTTTTCACGATATGTAAATACAAGACATAAACGTAACTCTCGAACAATACCAAACGCACGGTAACGGATTTCTCCATAATCCTTTCGATTATCTTCTTCAATCTTAACAAAAGGATCATCAATAATTTCTGGAGCGAGTTCAGCTATATCTAAGTCACGTTCTGTTAAGATTTCTTGTCTTTTTTCTTCGTCCCATTCAAATATAATTTTTTTTATCACTGTATTTATTGTCCGACATTTACTACAATTAATCAATAACAAGTCTCCCTACCCACCCTTTACTTTCTCCTTCTCTTCATGTTTTTTGATGGATTCGATGATAGACACTGCCATTTTCCGGTTTTTTTCGTTTAATTTTGCTGTTATATTTGCAACTTGAAGGGCTTCTGTTGGATATTGCTCATTTTTTAGCTTGATTTCTTCTCCAGTGACAAGGTATTCAACAGATACACCTAAAACTCGTGCTATATTGATTGCATTTTCAACAGAAGGGGTGTAATTATCTTCTCTTAGATAGCTGTCTATTGTTTGCTTTTTTACCCCTGATAAATTTGCCAGTTCTTTTACCCTCATATCTACAAAAGCTAATTCTGCTTTTAGATTTTCTCTAAATCCCATATCTACTAAATTATGATAATAATCATAATTTGTGGTTGACAATATTAATAAACCGATAAATAATAGTAAAATACTACTATATTAATAGAGTTTTATCATAATTTCACGAATTGCAATTCTGGAGGTTATATGTTGAAGAAAGGGTTGTTAGGTTTATTTACACTTTTCGCAGGGATTTTACTGGTTTTTGCGTTTGTGGGGTGTCCGGAAGATAACTTATTGCTTCATGATAATAATAGTTTGGTATCTACACAAAGCTTAGCTTTTTTCTTAATTAACGATGGTACAGCTTATTCTGTTTCAAGGGGTCCAGCAACCGCTGTTAATATTGTAATACCGGCTGAACATAATGGTTTACCAGTTATAGCGATATCTAATTATGGATTTCAAGTTTATTCAAATTTGATAAGTATAACGATTCCTGATAGCGTGACATCTATTGGTCATGGTGCGTTTAGAAATTGTTTTAACCTAACCAGTATAACGATATCAGATAGTGTTACATCTATTGGTAATAGTGCGTTTGAAGGTTGCACAAGCCTTACCAGTATAACAATACCTAATAGCGTTACATCTATTGGTGATTGGGTGTTTTCTGGTTGCACAAGTCTTACTAATATAACGATCCCAAACAGCGTGACATCAATTGGTGAAGCTACGTTTAGTAATTGCACAAATCTTACTGTAATAAATGTAGATATTAATAATACTGTGTTTTCTTCAGAAGATGGTGTTTTATATAATTACAACAAATCTACTTTGATTAGTGTTCCCGCTGGAATATCAGGATCATTCAGCATTTCAAATAGCGTGACATCTATTGGTGATTGGGCGTTTTTGGGCTGTAGAAGCCTTACCAGTATAACGATCCCTGATAGCGTGACATCTATTGGTTGGGCTGCGTTTGCAAATTGCACAAGCCTTACCAATATAACGATCCCTGATAGCGTGACATCTATTGGTGATTATGCGTTTGGTGGTTGCACAAGTCTTACCAGTATAACGATACCTAATAGTGTGACAACAATTGGTAGTAGTACGTTTAATGGTTGTACAAGCCTTACTAGCATAACGATTCCAGATAGCGTGACTTCTATTGGCATACGTGCGTTTTCAGATTGTACAAGTCTTACCAGTATAACGATACCTAATAGTGTGACAACAATTGGTAGTAGTACGTTTAATGGTTGTACAAGCCTTACCAATATAACGATTCCAGATAGCGTGACTTCTATTGGCATACGTGCGTTTGGTGGTTGCACAAGTCTTACCAGTATAACGATACCTAATAGCGTGACTTCTATCGGTAATTATGCGTTTGATAATTGTATAAGCCTTACAAGTATAACGATACCAAACAGTGTAACATCAATTGGAATTGGAGCTTTTTACAATTGTTGGAACCTAACCAATGTCACTTTTGAAGGTTATATTTCTGCCGTTAATTTTAGTAATGATCATTCTTATCCTGTTTTTCGTGGTAATTTACGTGATACATATCTTACAGGAGGACCAGGAACTTATACACTGAGTGGTTTTAGTAATTGGACGAAAAATGGTGGAAGTATACCTATAATTGATGCTCAAGCTCCAACTATTACGACTCAACCTGTAAGCGCATCAGTTAATGTAAATGCTTCACATAGTTTATCTGTGTCAGCTAACGTAACAGATAGCGGAACACTTTCTTATAGATGGTATAGTAATACAAATGCGTCAAATATTGGCGGTACAATCATTGGTGGAGCTACATCTTCTTCATATAATCCACCTACTGAAACCGCTGGAACATTCTTTTATTTTGTAGAAGTATTAAACACAATTCCTAATAACGGAGATGGCGGTAACAAAACCGCAAGCATTAGGAGTAATGCGGTTACTTTGACTGTGAATATCCCTGCTGTTCCTGTTACTTTTTCCAGTGTAACAGCTAATGGTTCTTCAACGCAAACTACTACACAATTGACATTAACTTTTAATCAATCAATTTCTGGTCTTACAGAAAATGATATAACTTTAAGTGGTGTTTCTGGTGTACAAAAAGGTACTCTTAGCGGTTCAGGATCAACTTATACATTGCCGATCAGTGGTTTTACTACAGGTGGAACTTTGACAGTTGCTGTATCGAAAGCTGGGTTTAATATTAGTGATTCGCCAAGGACTGTTACTATTTTCCGTATACGTACTGTAACATATAGTATAAATGGTGGTACAGGTACAACTCCATCCTCTCAAATAGTTAATGCTGGTTCAAGTATAACACTTAATAATGGAAGTGGATTATCAAGAACAGGTTATACATTTGGTGGATGGAATACTCAGTCTAACGGTAATGGAACTAATTATACAGCGGGTTCATCGTTTACTCCAACTAGTGATATTACATTGTATGCAAGATGGACATCAAACGTTATTTTTGATTTAAATGGTGGAACTGGAACAGTTCCTGCTTCGCAAACAGTATCTGCTGGTTCAAGTATTACTCTTCCAAATGGAAATAATTTTTCAAGAACTGGTTTTACTTTTGATGGTTGGAATATAAATACATCTGGTACAGGAATTAATTATAGTGCAGGTTTTTCTTATACTTCTACAGGTAATGTTACCTTATTTGCAAAATGGAACCCAATCAATTCTCAAAGACCAGTAATTAGTACTCATCCTCAAAATGTAGGTTACATGACAGGAAATACAGCGCAACCGTTAACAGTTAATGCTTCTGTAACTGATGGCGGTACACTTTCGTACCAATGGTATCGAAACAGTGTAAACAATATTAATGGGGGAACTATGGTAGGAACTAATAGTAGTAGTTATACTCCTATTATTACTACAGTAGGAAATCTTTTTTATTATGTAATTATTACTAATACAAATAACTCTGCTGGTGGAACAAAGATCGTCACAGAAACTAGTAGTGTTGCTACAGTTACGGTTAATGATGCTTCAGCTTACACATGGTATGGTAATGGAAGCGCATCGAGCTTTAATATCAGTACAGAAGCTGAACTAAGAGCATTTGCTACAATAGTAAATGGGACAGCTGGCAGTAGCGGTCCTCCTCAAACTAATTTTAGTGGAAAAACAATTAATCTTAGTAACGATATAAATCTTAGTGGAGAATGGATACCAATTGGAGTGGCAGGATCAGAATTTAATGGTACATTTGATGGTAATAATAGGAGAATTAATGGTTTATCAGTTACTTTTGGTGGAGGTCTATTTTTAGTAGTAGGAACAAGTGGCACAGTGAGGAATTTAGGTGTTTCTGGTAACATCAATGGTGGTAATGTTGGTGGCATTGCAGGTGTAAATCGCGGCTCTATATTAAATTGTTATAATACAGGTACAGTTTCTGGTACAAATTGGGTTGGTGGTGTGGTAGGGAATAATACTGGTACAGTTTCTAATTGTTATAATACTGGAAATATATCTGGTGGTAGTGGGTATGGATCATCTACTGGTGGTGTAGTAGGGTTTGGCGGTTCCGTGTTTAATAGCTATAACAGTGGTAATGTTACCAGCAGTGGTAACTATGTTGGTGGTGTAGTGGGGCAAATTGGTACCACAGTGTCAAACTGTTATAACACTGGTAATGTTACCGGCAGTAGTTATGTCGGTGGTGTGGTAGGTGGAGATTTTTATACTAATAACATTAATAAAACAGTATCAAACTGCTTCAATACTGGCAGGGTTAGTGGTAGCAGTTATGTTGGTGGTATTGTAGGTGAGAATAATAGATCACAAGGTACTTTCACAGTATCAAACTGTGTTTCTTTAGGTCTAACAGTAACAGGTTTTTCATCTGTTGGTCGTGTGGTTGGAGCGAATGTTGGTACTCTTACAAATAATAGAGCTCGTAGTGATTTACGTATTGGTGCAAGCGGTTCAGAAACTACTGTGACAGGAGGAATGGGTCCACTACTTATACATGGGAATGATTTAACAGTTAGCTTCTTTACACTTTTATCTACTGTATTTAATGGTTTTGATACTTCAATATGGAATTTTAATTCAAATGGTAGTTTTGGTGTGGGAGATGCATTGCCTACATTACGAAATATGCCTACTGGTACACAGAATCCAAGATTGCCATAAATGGCATGCGCTTTGGTAACTGTTTCTAAAATCCGTTGTGTCGCATGTCACTTAACGGTACCATATATAACGTATATGTGACAGAATTTAAATAGTCATTAAAAATATCTTAATCCGCGCAATCAGCGGACAATATTTTTTTAATTTAAATTTCTCGTGTTTGTTCGTGTTGGTTCGTGGTGAAAGATCTTAAAATATCTTCCTCCGTGTCCTCCGTGGTTAAATAAAAAAGTCTACAAATTACGCTAATTATTGATGGTACAAATAAACTTCGACAATACCTTTGCGATCTTAGCGTTCTTTCCGTCTGCGAACTAAAGTTCGAGCGTGATTAAATTAAAATAAATCAGAATGAGTTCTGGTACGAGAAAAAGAAATTTCACTTTCATTTGTCATGTAATATATTACTCCACACTTCATCAAATTCGTGGGGTTTATACCTTTTTGCAGGAATCTCACCTCGCATAATTGCTTTGGTTTCTTCAAAGGCAGCCAGGGTTTCAAGATTAAACCTTGGGTTTTTGGTTATAGGATCGCGGAGTTTGGCGCATGTAGAACATTCTCCATCAATGCCAATATCGGAGGCGGCATCTTTTGTTAGAACAGCATTCATGAAAAACTCCTTCAGTAATTATAATACAGTATTGTTTATAAAAAAACAATAGTTTTATTTGAAAGCGGGTTTAATACCCATGAACTCGCTGTGCGAGGGAGCTTCAGGGCGAGGTTGTTGATTAAGGATTTTTGCTATAAAAAATATGCAATCAGCGGACAATTTATTTTAATTTTATTTTTCGTGGTTAAAATATTCACGGACAACACCTTTGCGCTTTTGCGTCTGCGAACTAAAGTTCGAGCGTGATGAAAATTTGGAAGAAAGTTATGCTTGTTTTAATAATGGAGCATCGTTTAATAAAACCTCTGCTGCGTTAGTCAGGAAAGCTGATCGGTTTTTTGATACAGCGTCTATACGGCGAAGTGTTTTTTCAGGAAGCATTACATTAACACGTACAGATTTTTCTGTTACTGGATAAACAGTAATGGGAACCACAAGAAATTGGTACTCTTTTTCCCATTCTTTCCACTCATTCCATTCTGTTTTTATTTTTTCTAAAGTACGAGGTTTTGGTATAGGTATACCTTCAAATGCTAAACCATCCAGATGAAATGCCAAAGCTTCATGTGCCATACGATAGGTTTCGTCATAATCATCACCAGCAGAAAAACACCCGGAAACATCAGGAAATACGACACTAAATCCTTTTTTTCCGTCCTCATATTCAAAAAGAGCTATATATTTTTTCATTTAAACCTCACTTTTTTATTTTAATCCTGCTTGTCTTAAAACACTTGCAGCCGTTCCTTTTTTTATATCTTTATCATGTATAGGAATAGTAGTTAAATTCTTCTTCACAGGATGTTTAAATTGCGCATGACTGCCTTCTTGTCTAACAAAAAACCAGCCATCTGCTTCAATCATTTTTCTTAGTTTTTTTGCCGTGTACACTTTTCCCATTTCTTTAATTATACACACTTTTTTACACATTATCAAGTTGAAAAATACTTGTTTTTTATAAATTTTTAAACAAAAACTTTGCGCCTGCGAACTAAAGTTCGAGCGTGATGAAAATTTGTATAGAATTTATAAATATTCCATATCTATTAAAAACTGTTGCAAAACGTTGCATAATGTAACAATAAATCAAATATTGGAGTTAATTATGAGTAGTGTTGCAGTTAGGCTTTCAAAAGAAATTGTATATGAAGCAAAAAAATACGCCGCAATTGAGTCTCGTTCAGTGCCAAAACAGATAGAATACTGGGTTAAAATAGGAAAAGCAGCGCAAGAAAATCCAGATTTACCAATATCATTTATAAAAGGCGCTTTTGAAGCTCGTGAAGAAATAACTCGCGGTGAATGTACTCCATTTAATTTTAAGCAAGACTAATGCATTTAATAAAATTGATTTAGGTTCGCATGAAAATATTTATCGTGATTTAAAAAACAGCTAATCCTCCGTGTCCTCCGTGGTTAAATAAAAAAGTCTACAAATTACGCTGATTTTTGATGGTACAAATAAACTTCGAACAAGATTTTTGCGCCTGCGATGCAATGGTTCGAGCGTGATGAAAATTTCGGAAAAATTTAACGGTGTGTACTTTTATAAAAATCGGAAGCAGCATTATGAATTTCTTCTATAGTTTTATCTTTCCAAAGATCTCGTTGCCATTCAGTATAATCAAAATGTTCATTTTTTAAGCAATTTATGAATCGTTCAGCATTAACCGCTCCTAATCCTTCCATTAGTAGTTTCATACCTGCAAGCCTGAGAGCAGTTTCAGATTTAATTAATGTTTCCATCTTTTTCTTCCTCTTTTCTGATAAAATCGATAGGATTTATTATTTCTATTTCAGAAAATAACCTGGCTTTTCTTATTAATGCCTTATCAGTGGTAATAAAATATTTACATTAATCATGAATTATGCATAAACAAGCCTGCCTCGTGCCATAGGAATTGTTCTCCCAATTGATTGTGCAGTTTCAATCCATTCATCAATTGCAATTTCTGCATTTTGTACTGCTTCAACATATGTTTGTCCGTCTGCCATACAACCAGCTAATTCTGGTATTTCTGCAATAAAAGAATTATCTTCTATACTCCAATATACGATGATTTCGTAATTATTCATGATGGCTCCTTTAATTGATATTTAATTATTAAGTTTCTTACTTGTTTAACTTGATATGCCTTTGCTTGAGATCCTTTTGGTTGTAAGTTAAGTATTTCTTCAATTCCATTCCTATATAAAATGTGATGATCTCCATTTATTCGAATGTTAAAACCCATTACGTTTAATAAATGAATAAGTTCAGAAAACCTAATTGATTGATCACTTCTACCAGAGAGAATAGTGGTTAACAGCTTTTCATACTTGCCCATGCTTTATCCTCTTCTGGTGTATCCCAATCTTTCAACAAAGCAGATTCGCTCATTAACATAGTTTCAGGTATATGTGATAATTTTCTTTGTTTTATCCATGTAACAAAATCAATAACTTCTCCAATACAAGTTGACGGAAGAGTTTCAATTTCTTTCATTAAAATTGCACGATTAACCATTATTTCTCCTGTTGAATAATTATATAGCTTTTATTTTAAAAAAACAATGGAAAATAATAGGGTAATTCTCAAACAACAACTTTGCGCCTTTGCGATCTTTGCGTCTGCGAACTAAAGTTCGGGCGTGATGAAATATTCAGAATCTGACAGGGCTTTTTAAAAACCGCCAGAAATGTTATACTCAAAAAATGAAGAACTGTTTATTTTGTAAAATAGTTTCCGGGGAAATACCCGCCAGGAAACTTTACGAGGATGATGAAATGATTGCTTTCTTTGATATAAAACCGATGGCTCCCGTGCATTTTCTTGTTGTGTCAAAGAAACATATAAACAATTTATTGGAAATGGAAGAAAACGATGCCGCGCTGATTGGCAGAATGTTTTTCAAAGCGCAGGAACTCGCGAAAGAGCAGGGCTGCGAAGAAAAAGGCGGACGTTTTATAATTAACGCCAAAGAAAATGGCGGGCAAACAATCGATCATTTACATATACATTTTCTTGGCGGCCGCGCGTTACGTCCCAAGTTGGCTTCGTGGTTCCTGGGATAATAATTTTTTCATTCTTATAATTAACGCGATGCAAAGCGGTATTAACGCGCCTGCCCAGGCGAGAGGATTCGCGAAACAAATGCCGGCAAAACCGAATTTGCTGCCCAGGTATAACGCGGTAAAAATTCGCATGGTAAGTTCCATTAAACCGGCTAGAGTCGGAGTAAAACTGTCTCCAAGACCCTGAAGCGATTGCCTGATAATAAATAATAACGCGAGAAACACATAACAGCTGCTGCTTGTAATTAAATATCTGTGCGCCATAACAAGAGCTTCGGTTTGATCTTTTCCCAAAAAAATACCCGGGAAAAAATTTCCGGAAAAAATAAAAATTAACGCCATTATAATACTGTAAGAACAAGCGATAATCGAAACCTGAAAAATACCTTTGCGGATACGTTCCGGTTTATTGGCTCCAAAGTTTTGAGCCGAATATGTAGTCATCGCCATGCCAAAAGAACTAAGAATAATTGTAGCCGTCATGTCTATTCTGGACGCGGTAACAAAAGCCGCGAGGGCGACAGTTCCAAGCTGGTTTAACGCGTAAGTAATCGTTATCGTGCCAATAGCTATAATACTCATTTGGAAACCAACGGGAAGCGCGAGTTTTAAATGGCGTATAACATCATCTTTATTAAAAATATTTGGCTTTCGCCAATCATCTTTGGTAATTTTTAAGACCGGCATTTTTTTGTTTATATAAATAATGCATAAAACACCCGCGACAAGCTGAGATATTACTGTCGCGAAAGCAACACCTCTTAAACCGGTACGAAGGACAACAATAAAAAATAAATCTAAAATGATATTAATTACGCAGGATATAGCCAAAAAAATCAGCGGCATACGGCTGTTGCCTACCGCTCGCATTACAAACGAAAGTAAATTAAATAACATCGCAACGGGAATACCCAAAAAAATGATAGAAATATAATCATGAGCGCTGTCTATTATTTCAGCGGGAGTGCGTAAAAATTCCAGTAAAGATCTCGCGAATGTTACGCTTATTATTGTAAGAATTACCGCGAGGCAAATACTGATAGCGATAATAACAGTAAAACTTTTTCTAACTCCCGCCATATCTCCCGCGCCGAATTTTTGCGAAGTTATAACAGTCGCACCTGAGCAAAAACCGATCATAAACCCGATAATAAAAAAACCAAGACTTCCTGTACAGCCAACAGCCGCGAGAGCGTGAATCCCGATTGTGCGTCCTACAATAAAAGCGTCCGTAATATTGTACGCCTGTTGAAAAATATTCCCTATAAAAAGCGGTAGCGCGAAAGAAAGAATTAAAAGAGCTGGATTGCCGACAGTAAGATTTTTTACCATATCAGAACGGACCAAATTCGGTTTTTACCGCGATAGCGAGAAAAATCGAAGTAATAAAAAGAATTACAAGCTGTAATTTCCATGTCCATCGAATCCATTTTGTATAACTAACCACTGTAAATGATAACGCGATTAAAAGAAGGGCGTTTGTCGGAAAAATAACATTGGAAAAACCGTCGCCAAAGTTAAACGCAAGAACCGCCGTTTGGCGCGTAATACCAACAAGGTCCGCGAGAGGAGTAAGAATTGGCATTAATAAAAACGCTTTAGCGCTTGCCGAACCGATAAAAAATTCCAATACAAGTGTCGCGGCGTATACCATAAAAGCGGCGACATAAGTTGATGAATGGCTTATAACTTCCGCCGACCTGTAAAGAATTGTATCCATGATCATTCCGGTAGTGATTATATGTTTTACGCTGTACGCCATTAAAACAAGCAGAATGCCCGGCATGAAATTTACTACACCTTTGCCGAAAGCCTTGCCTATTTTTAAAATGTTAAACCCGGAAAACGCTCCTCCTCCTATTCCACCAATCAAAAACATT
>Ga0123356_10006727_pt1 | contig 11584 bp, 9 predicted proteins | sample TergutEmb28metaG_2_FD_92546 | JGI IMG/M metagenome (GOLD analysis project Ga0123356, IMG submission 92546) | Embiratermes neotenicus P3 segment gut microbial communities from Petit-Saut dam, French Guiana - Emb289 P3 | ecosystem: Host-associated > Arthropoda: Insects > Digestive system > Gut ... | reverse complement strand
CCTGTTGGTGAGAAACCGCTGTTCGACTTTGATTTTTACCGTTGAATGGATTCTGGGTGAAAAGAATCAGGAGGTTAACTGCTGCCTTAGTGACAGCTCGTCTAACGCGGCTTCAATATAAGTGAAGTGTCCTTCTAGTCATCTTTTTCCTCCTTCGAAAAATATAATGTTTTTACAGTGTAGGAATGTTTGAAACAATTGTCAAGCAGGTTGGTGTCAGTCACCTACGCTATATATAGCGTCTATACGTATTATGCGGCGCTAAAGGTAGTACTGGTGACTGACACCAGGGGTCACTGTTCCCAAAACCTGACATTGCCAGGTAGAATTGTTGTCCAGTACGGGTTAAGGTTATGGTCAGCGTTTCTATATACTTCGTAACGTAAATTAATTTTTCCTATACCGGCTCTATCGCGGCGGTGATTCTCTTCTTCTACGGCTTTGGAAAAGGTATCATTCCATGCTTTTGGAACAGCCGTGTCTCTGTCTCCCTGTTCAAGAAGTATGCGGGTGCCGGGCGCAATTTTATCCAGATAATTATAAAGCGAATAATCCGCCGCAGTATAATCGTTTTTAAAACGTTCCAGCCATGCGGCGCCGTGTCCAAAGTGACCTGCGCTTTCCGGATATGCAAGGCTGACAGGTGCCCACAAAACCGTAGTAACAGGTTTTTGAATTATTTCCAGAAAATGGATTGCAACCTGACCTCCGTTACTGTGACCCCATAAAACAATTTTTCTGAATGCGCCGGGAAGCGCTATTCTGTCTGCCTGCGGAACCGCAGAAGCGAAGCGAAAGTCCGGCTGTTCAAGACTTTTATAAAGTTCTACCGCGTTTACTGTCGAATAAAATTGATGCATAGAAAACGGCGGCGGTGCAGGAGATGAAGCGCCATAACCAAAAAAATCCGGGGCAATTACTGCCCAGCCGCTTTCCAGATACCTCTTTGCCGGGTTCTCTGTGCCTTTTCCAGTGTAGTAACCGTTTGGTCTTTGATGTCCGCGCAGCATAATTATTATTCCCTTAATTTCTGCCGGGGGTACTGCTGGTATGCTCAATCTGCCGCTTACTGTAAGGTTCATAGAAGAAAAAGTAACATTGTAAGCATGCTGAAGTTCATTCTTAAATGCAAGGCTTTGAATGGTTATCGGGCTCGTCTTGTATTGATAGGCAAGCAGATTTTTAAGTGAATAAGCAACAATATTGTTATTTTGCGCGCCTGCGAATGGCACAAAAAAATAAGAGACCAACGCCAAATATATAAAAATTGCCTTTCTTCTCACTTTTTTATCTTAACACGGTGTCAGTCACCTACGCTATATGTAGCGTATAGCAGAAAGGTCCAGCGCTAGGAGTAGCACAAGTGACTGTCACTGTACGTATGAGTAGTAGATATTAAATGAATTTTCATTTTTTTCGCATATTTTTTCATTTTCGGTCAAGCACCACACATCTGCGCGCCATATATAGTATCTATGAATTTTCCTTGTATGGAAAATTCATGGCCGGCGGCAGACCGCTGCCGGAACTTATTTAGGAGGATGTGTATGAACAACCTCAATTCTATCTTAATCGAAGGCAATCTGGTAAAAGATCCATTGCTTCGAACGACTTCGAAAGGGACTCAAGTGTGCTCTATGACTCTTGCGTCAAACCGCTTTTACAAAATGGACTCGGGATTCGAGAAGGAGGTTTCCTATTTCGATGTAGACACGTGGTCCAAGCTTGCAGAAGTGTGCTATGCGAAAGGAAAAAAAGGCCGCGGAGTGCGTGTTGTTGGACGCCTTAAACAAAGCCGCTGGAATGATCCAGATGGCAAAACGCATTCCAGAATCAACATTGTTGCGGAACATGTCGAGTTTCGTCCAGAATTCAGGAAGGATGCAAAATCGGCATCGGAGGTTCCGCTTGATGATGAGTATGAGGGTGAAGAGAATGGTGAGCCAGTTATGGCGATGGCTGGCAGAGAGCTTGAAGCTGTTGCGTTTTAGTTCTTGTAAAAACCATCTTTCCAGTTAAAACGGCTGGAATGAGGCAGGGGTTGGATTACGCGGGCGTTTTCACTAAACGATCTCATTAAATCTTTGTAGTTTGATTTTTTCAGTACAGGGCCAGAAAGATCGATTATAAAACGCCCGAACCCTGCCTCTTTTAAAAATGGTATTTTATCGATGATAGAAAAATATTTATTTGGATAAACTGCTGAACCTTCCGGGCTTGTTGTAAGCAGGAAACTTTCGTCCGTGTTATCAGTGAACGAATTAAAATTAATTGTATGGCTAAGATTATCCCTGATGCTAAAAAGCGGCGGCCATGCAAAAACTGTAATAAAAAACTTTTTTCGCAGTTGTTTTTGCACACTTGCTGCGCCGCGCACGCCGGAAACTTCGCTGCAGGTGCGTTCCAGATTCTGCCGGTTATTTTCCAGCGGCGAAATAAAACCGTGCACACCCAAAGAAGCAATATACGAAAGCGACCAAGAGTTGAATGTATAAAGCCATGGACCTGCAATCAATTTTATTTTATCAAAATCCCTGAGCATGGAAAAATGCCCTGGATTATTTACTACATAATGGTGATAGCCTTTTTCGATTAATTGCCGGATTTCATCTGCCATTACTGCATTTTCATAACCTGCAATTGATTGTGGAAACCACGGATCCAAAGTTATTATCATTTCAGCAGGTTTAAACGGCAAAACCGGTTTGTTGTCAGATAACAGATATCTTGCGTTCTTTCGCGACAGCGGGAGCATTACCCGTTTTGGCCGGGAAGACTGTAAAATATAAAAATCTTCCGGACGCGAAACCGCAACATATAATTCTTCCGGAAAAGGTTCGTTTTTTTTATTTCTTCCGGATTCATTGCTGGTTAGTGTTATTTGCGGAAACGGCGTTCTTTCCCTTCCTGGTCCTTTGCCGGCTGGCGTTTGCGTTATCACAGGCGCGTATCTTTTTCGCATTTCTTTTGTCTGTATCAAATAGACATGATCGCCAATGGAACCTTCCGGCGCGCTAATCCAATAGCCGCCGTTTCCTTTTTCGGCAAATGTTAATTTCTGTGAAATCCTTCCTGAATCATCGCTGTGGTGAATGCGTACAGAATCCCGCGCAGAAAGTTTTACTCCCATAGGAGGAGTTACAAGCGCGAGCCTTTCGCCTCCATCAAATTTTATTTTTAAAATTATTCCAAGACTTATACCTGTGCCGCCATCCTGCGCAGGGTTCAACCAGTCGATTTTAACATGCAATTTTTCTTCTTCGTTTTGTTCATCTTTTTTGTGTTCTTTGCGTCTCTGTGCCTCTGTGTGAGAAAAACTGTCAACCCCGCCAATCAAATACTGCGTTTTCGGACGCGCAAAATCGTTACGTAAAATCTCCTGTCCCTGTTCAATACAGCGCCGTATTTCATCTTCATCGCCGCCCGATACAGCGTCCACTACCAGCCGATAAGCAGAAACAACCGCTCCTACATAAGAAGCGCTTTTCATGCGGCCTTCGATCTTTAGCGCTTTTATCCCTGCTGCTGCCAAATCCGGAACGCGTTCTAAAAGCTGCAAATCGTTAGAGCTAAAGTAGTATCCGCTGTTTCCTTCGGACCTGTCAGATTTATGATACAACCTTCTGCATGCCTGGGTGCACATTCCCCTGTTAGCAGACTTTCCACCCAGGAAGCTTGAAAAAAGGCAAATGCCGGAAACACTGATGCATAACGCGCCATGAACAAAAACTTCAAGTTCAAGATTAGTTTCAGTTTTTATGCTGCGTAATTCCTCCAAAGATAGTTCGCGCGCCAAAACTACGCGGGAAACACCATGACGCGAAAGAGCGTTAGCGCCTCTTGCCGATGCAATATTCATCTGGGTAGACGCATGCAGCCTAAGATTTGGAAATTCCGATTTACATAATGCAATAATGCCGAAATCCTGTACAATAAGCGCATCTGGTTCATGATTTGCAAGGTATTTAAGAAGCTGATACATACGATCTGCTTCGCGTTGTTCAAAAACAGTATTTACAGTAACATAGACCTTTTTCCCCATTCTTCGCAGGGAACGCATTGCACCCTCAAATTGCGCGTAAGTGAAATTTGTACTCCTAAGACGTGCGTTAAAATCCTTTAACCCAAGGTAAACGGCGTCCGCTCCTTCTCCAATTGCAGCGTCAAGCGCTTCAGGTGAACCGGCAGGAGCCAGTAATTCAATGTTCATTAAACAATCATATATAATAGAAGACCCGGTAACAATAGACTTTTGCAAGAAAATATGTTATTATATATATATGTCTGAAAACTCAAAATTAGAAGCTAATGAAAAATTAGCGGTAATACGTCACTCGGTTAGCCATATTATGGCGCAAGCCGTAGTAAAACTTTTTCCCGGAACAAAAACCGCAATTGGTCCTGCAATCGAGAACGGCTTTTATTATGATTTTCTCTTTCCCAAACCCATTACAACCGAAGATCTGCCTGCTATCGAAGCAGAGATGAAAAGAATCATCGACAGCCGACAGGACTTTGTAAGAATAACTGCAAAACGGCTGGATGCACTCATGTTATTTGCCATGGAGCCGTTTAAATCTGAATTGATTCACGAATTGCCGGATAATGCAGAAGTATCAATATACGAAAATCGCGATTCCAATAAAAATGCAGAATGGAGCGATTTGTGCAAAGGACCTCATGTAAATAACACAAGAGAGATTAATTCCGCTGCTTTTAAACTGCAAAGCATTGCCGGTGCATACTGGCGGGGCGATGAAAAACGTCAAATGCTTACCCGTATTTACGGCACTGCGTGGGAAAATCCAAAAGACTTAAAAGCTTATCTTGCTCTTCTGGAAGAAATCGAAAAAAGGGATCACCGCCGTGTTGGCAAAGAAATGGATCTTTATTCGACTCACGAAGAAGCGGGCGCAGGTCTTGTTTACTGGCATCCAAACGGCGGCAGAATGAGGGTAACAATAGAAGACTTCTGGCGTAAAGAACATTACCGCAATGGTTACGAAATACTTTACACTCCGCACATTGGAAAAAGCTGGCTTTGGGAAACATCGGGTCACCTTGGTTTCTACAAAGAAGGCATGTACAGCCCAATGAAAATTGACGAGCAAAATTATTATATCAAACCAATGAATTGTCCGTTTCATTTAATGATTTATAACAATAAAAGTTATTCATACCGCGACTTGCCTTTGCGCTGGGCAGAGCTTGGAACAGTATATCGATATGAACGTTCCGGCGTTTTGCACGGTCTGTTGCGTGTACGTGGTTTTACCCAGGACGATGCTCACATTATTTGTACGCCGGAGCAAATGGAAAGTGAAATCCGCGAAGTACTGCGTTTTAGTTTAAGTATCTGGAAGACTTTTGGTTTTCAGGAAATGAAAGCGTACCTTGCAACAAGACCGGAAGAAAGTGTCGGCGAACAGGAAAAATGGGATGCCGCTCTTGAAAGCTTAAAACGCGCCATAAATGCAGAAGGAATGCCTTACGAAATTGACGAAGGCGGCGGCGCGTTCTATGGTCCAAAGATCGATATTAAAATTAAAGATGCGCTTGGCCGTGAATGGCAAATGTCTACTATTCAATTTGATTTTAACGAACCTGAACTTTTTAACATGACCTTTGTTGATTCTGATGGTCAGCGCAAGCGTCCTTACATGATTCATCGCGCGCTTTTTGGCAGCCTGGAACGTTTCTTCGGCGTGCTTATCGAGCATTTCGGCGGCGCTTTCCCTGTATGGATTGCTCCGGAGCAGATTGCTGTCATACCTGTTGCCGAACAGTTTAACGAATATGCTAATAAAGTTGCCTCCGAATTAAAAATGCGGACAGTTAATGACTGCAACTTGCGCGTAACGGCAGAGTTAAGCGACGATCGCTTAAATGCAAAAGTCCGCAACTGCCAGACCCGTAAGATTCCTTACATGCTTGTTGCAGGTCAGCGGGAAGCCGATGAAGGCACTGTGTCTATACGTCTCCGCGACGGAAGGCAGCTTGCCGCAATGAAGATAGATGAATTTGCCGCATACGTTACCGAAAAGATAGAAAGTAAATCGCTGGAACTTTAAATAAAGGAATTCGGTTATGGATAGGACCGTCAGGATTCTGGATTTTTTGGCAGCTAACAAAACTATTAAGATTTCTCTTCTCGCAGAATTGCTTGATGTTTCTCATGTAACACTTCGTAAAGATCTGGACAATTTGGAAAAGCGCGGAATAATCCGCCGCACTCATGGATTTGCCAGTCTGGATGGTGCAGACGATACCGGCAAACGAATGGCGTTTAGTCATTCTATAAAACGGCGAATTGCTAAAGCTGCTGCAGAAATTGTAGAAGGCGGCGAATCTATAATGATCGAGTCTGGTTCCTGCTGCGCATTATTTGCCGAAGAACTTGCATTGGCAAAGAAAAATGTTACCATTATTACCAACTCTATTTTTATTGCAAATTATATTTGCAAATTGCCAAATATTAAAACTATTCTTCTTGGCGGTTATTTTCAGCCGGAATCGCAGGTTTTAGTCGGACCAATAACAAAAAAATCCGCAGAAAACTTTTTTGTAGATAAGTTTTTTTTAGGTACAGACGGATTTATTCCTGGTCAGGGATTTACAGGACAAGATCATCTTCGCGTTGAAACAGCGTTGCATCTTGCCAATAGAGCAAAAAAAGTTTATGTGCTTACAGAAGCCACAAAGTTCAGCCGGCGCGGCGCATACTCTTTAATCCAGCTTGATAAAATTGCAGAAGTCTTTACCGACGACACCATTCCAAAAGAAGCGGAAACCGCTCTAATAAAGAATAATGTCCAGCTCCACAAGGTGTCGTCTTCCGAGGAAAAAATAAAATGGTGTCACTTTCCGGGGCAGCCGCCGATTCTATACAAAGAAAAAGAAAATTAATATTCTTTCAGAATTCCCAGTAATCTATCTATATCTATCGATCTTAAAAAACTTGCAAGCCGCGGTCCTTGATCTTTACCAATCAAAGCCTGATATGCTGCGCCAAACAATGCTTTTCCGTCGATACCTGCTTTTTCTGCAACAGCGTAAATTGCAGTAGAGCAGATTTTATCGTCTGCAAACTCTTCTATTTTACTTATTACGTCATCACGCAGGATACGAATTGCATTCTTCTCTGTGTCCGAAAGCGGCCGTCCTGATTCGCTGCCTGCAGGCAGCAAGCGGAACTTGAAATCTTCCGGCGCACAGTTTTCTATCCAGTACTTTGCGCACTGCGCCCTAACCCGTAATGCCGGCAGATTCAAACTCTGAGCCGGTTTGGGCTGCATTTCGTTAAAGGCAACTGCTATATCTGCAAGCGCTTTTTCAATATCGCCGTCTGCAATTTGAATTAAATTACACAAATGCCTGAATGGTACCTGGTACGGTGCGGCTCCTTCCATCTTTGGTGTTTTTCCGTTCACACTTACCTGAGAAAGTTCGTAAATTCTTTTTTCTTTCTGATAAGCCGCTTCGTCTTTTGCTTCTTCTGTTTTCCAGGCAATGCGCTCTGTCTTATCGTAATCTTCGTAAATTTTTATTACATCAAGATCAAAAGAAATTGAAAATTCTGTATTCGGTCTTGTCCCGGCAAACAGATAACGAGTTAATTCCGGCGTATACACATTTAATACAAAGTCCAAAGTAATTACATTACCCGACGATGATGACATTTTTCCGGGAAGTCCTTTTGTGCCGATAAAATCGTAGCGGAAAGTTATTGGCGCATCCCAGTTGTACACATCTTTGCAGACATGTTTGGCAGTGTCAAAACTTCCGCCCTGAGAATGATGATCTTTTCCGGCAGGTTCAAAATCGACTTTTTCGTATTCCCAGCGCATTGGCCAGTCGATACGCCACGATAATTTAATGCCTTTGGCGCTGCGAATGTCCAGCGTTTCTGCACAGCCGCATTTTTTGCACTTGTAACTTAAACCCCAGTCGCCGTCCCAGCCCTCAATTTCTGTTTCGTCTTTATTGCACTTCTCGCAAAAAACGCTTACAGGCCACCATTCGCCTTGAATCTTATGTTCCTCGTCACGGAACTTGTCCAAAATATCTTTTAAGACACTGCGCTTTTCCAGCGCTTTACGGATACCTTGCGCATAAACAGAAGTTCTGTAGCGCTCCGCCTGGTAGATATACTCCGGGGATATCCCTACTTTTGGCAGTGTGTTTTCGACATCAACTTCGTGATGACGCGCATAATTAGCGTCTCTCTCCCACGGGTCCGGAACCATCGTGATAGGTGAGCGTAAATAATTTTTTAGTTCGTCCTGTTTTGGCATATCGGCAGGCACTTTGCGGAACACATCGTAATCGTCCCATGAATAAATAAAACGCACATTTTTACCCATGTCACGCAGGGACTGGGCAACAAGTTCCACAGAGATAATTTCCCTGAAGTTCCCGATATGCACACTTCCCGACGGAGTAATGCCAGACGCGCAAGTGTAGAGTTCTTTCTCGTCTCCGGCTGCGCCGCTTTTTTCAAAAACAATCTTCGCCGCGGTTTCATCCGCCCAATGGTTAGTTGCTGATTTCATGAAGTTATTATAGCAAATTCCCTGGTGTCAGTCACCTACGCTATATATAGCGTCTATACGTATTATGCGGCGCTAAAGGTAGTACTGGTGACTGACACCAAAAATATTTTAATTTTCGGTCAAGCACCACGCATCTGCGCGCCATATATATATGATATTTTTATCAAATTTTTGGCTGCGCGGGGGTAAACTATGCGTAAGAAAAGAGTATTTATTGATGGTGCTTTTTATCATGTAACTTCACGGACAAATAACAAAATAAAGGCTTTTGAAGCCAGATTAGGACGAAATGCAATGCTTCTAATTTTAAACAAGGCTCAAAAAAAGTATGGTTTCCAGCTATCTAATTTTTGCATTATGCCGACTCATACTCATCTGTTAATAAAACCTGTAGATGGAACTAATTTAACAAAGATTATGCAATGGATTAAAACAAATTCATCAAAATACTGGAACCGAATTCATGGATCTATTGACCATCTATGGGGCGAGCGTTTCTTTGCCAGGATTATAAAAAATCAGGATGAATTTGAAACTTTGATGGATTACATAGATTATAATCCCGTAAAAGCAGGATTTGTTTTGGAACCAGCCGATTGGTTTGCATCAGGTGCATATTACAGAAAACACGGAATAGAATAACGCGTACCAGTGTATAAGAAATAAGATATTGTGAATTCTATACTTTTGCTATGTTCTACTCATTAAAAAGTTATTTACTTTCAAAATTAAATTCTATAACATCAAAATGATTACACTCTTTATTTTTTTGGTAATAATTTAAAATGTAAATAGCATCCCTACAGTGGGGGCTATAGTAAAACCAAAGAACTTTGGATTGTCAGATGTTCTGGTAGATATACCCCCTGCAATAAATTCTGTGGTTTCTGATCTATTTATCTTAAAATCCATATTAGCACCTAAGGTAAGATGCCCTCTGCTGAACAATTCAATGCTTCCAAAAATATTAGCCATAAACCCAAAACTGGTAAATGGTTCAATAAATATTCCAACATTGGTGCTAACATTATTGTATGTCATTGTACCTGTTATTCCTTCGGTTCCCCATGGTATATAAGATATGCCTAAATCAGAACGAATATTAAATTTTTCATTTACTGGAATTACAAAAGCGATACCAGCTCCTAAATTAAGTTTGGTTCCGATTACGTCATTTATTTGTGTGCTTATACCTGCACTTTCAAATTGTTTAATATAATCTCTATTATCACCGTCAGACCATGAATAAAAACCAATGTGACCAAATATACCTACATTCTCTGAAAATAATACTCTTAAAAATATATTTGTTGCAAATCCATCAAATGATCTGGAAGTATTCTTTTCATAAGTATTTTTTTCATAAAAATAACCAAATTTGGGTTCAAATTGGAATTCTGCAAAAATTACGCCTTGAATAAAAAGTAATAAAAACAAACAGATACAAAGTTTACGCATTTTTTCACCTCTTGATAAATTATACCCCCCCCTCCCCCATAAATGTCAATAAAAATATGAAAATTTTGGTGTCAGTCACCAGTACTACCTTTAGCGCCGCATAATACGTATAGACGCTATATATAGCGTAGGTGACTGACACCAGTAAATACAATAGTAAATTTGTATACTACGAGTATGATATTTTATACGTTTTTAATGGTTTTTTAACCATTTTTTAACGGTCTGCTGTTTTTTCTATTTTCGTAAGTCTATACAGGATATAGACTTACACAATATCGATGTAAGAAATTGCTACTTGGCACGATTTTTGCTAGTAATATAACATGGATAGAGCAATTACTATGTTTACTTCTATACTTCCCGTTTCTGGTGTTCGCAGCGAATTAAAAGCCGAAATCATCAGGAAAACTATCCATTTTCTTATCGCTCTTGCCCCTGTTATGGCGAGCGTAAACAAAGCAGCAACTGTGACTATCTTAATGATTGGGACTTTGGGCTATACATTGATGGAATACTTGCGTCTTTCCGGCGTTAGAATTCCGGTTATTTCTTCCATTACTGGTATGGCATCCAGACCGCGTGATATGGGTCGTTTTGTGATGGGACCGGTAACCCTGGGGATTGGCGCTCTTCTTGCCCTACTGCTTTATCCGTCAAATGCGGCGGCTATCGCGATTTATGCACTGGCTTTTGGCGATGGTATTGCCAGCCTGGCAGGAAAGTTCCTTGGCAAATGGCGCCCGGCTTTCCTTTGCGGAAAAAGCGTAGAAGGCTCTTTGGCGTGCTTTACTGTTGTTTTAATCAGCGCTTATGCGGTTAGCGGCAGTATGTTTATTGCCTTTGTAGCCGCATTTACAGCAACTGTTGTGGAAGCCCTTCCGCTGGAGGATTATGACAATATAGTCATTCCGGTGACCGTTGGACTGGCTGTTAATTTTGCTTATTTAATGTAGTTTTAGAGTGTTTTTTTTGTGTAGAATTTTTTTAATTTTTTTCGAAAAAGGCTTGACAAGAATTTAAAAAGTTGCTATATTTTTTGCAGGATATCAAAAGGGGAATTTCCGTTTCCGGGCTGTTGGTTTTTTGACCATTTGTCTGGTTTGCCGGGGTTCCGCTAACCGGGATTTTTTCGGAATCTTCAAAAGGTTGATGCTGGTTTACCTGACATTAACAAATTGAAAAAAAGCGCACACCGATGTTTGCTTTGGTAGAACGGTGTAATTCCATGCGTCTTTAACACACGAAAAAAGGTTATTTATTTTCAAAGGTACTTGACAAAGTACTTATGGAAATAGTATCTTCTGAAAACTTGCGCATTTGCAAAACATGCGTCTGTGCAAGAACGCCCTTATGGGCATATGGAATCACTATGTGATTTCAGCGATATTTGGCAACAAGTCTACGATTGAAAGGTTGTAGACATTAGGGAAGGGGAGAGTTGTCTGACCACTCTAGAGTGGTCAGACTTCGAGTTTCAATTTGACGGTTGAAACTCGTAAAAGTATGACAGGCATGCTGGAGACGGCGTGATTGTTATACAAAGAAGGTGTTTTGGCTATTTGTTGCAAATG
>Ga0123356_10006726_pt1 | contig 11584 bp, 9 predicted proteins | sample TergutEmb28metaG_2_FD_92546 | JGI IMG/M metagenome (GOLD analysis project Ga0123356, IMG submission 92546) | Embiratermes neotenicus P3 segment gut microbial communities from Petit-Saut dam, French Guiana - Emb289 P3 | ecosystem: Host-associated > Arthropoda: Insects > Digestive system > Gut ... | reverse complement strand
GCCGAAATTCGCAAAGATATTGGCGCAGGCCTGGCCGAATCCGTTGCCGTAGGCCAGCAGCATGACCACGGTGGCAATGCCCCAGCCCATGCCGAGCATGGTGAGCGCGGTGCGCCTGCGATTGTGACGCATGGCGGCGTAGGCTTCCTGAAGCAAATCACGCCACATCGATTACTCCTGGCGAAGGGCTTCGACGGGTTGAAGCAGGGCTGCTTTCCGCGCCGGGTATAGCCCCGCCACAACGCCGGCCAGCGTCAGGCTGCCAATGGCCAGCAATGCCGACATGGGCACCAGTTTGGGGGGATCGAATCCGCCCGGTCCCTGAAAGTTCCCCATCATCGCCATCAGGACGGTAGCAAACGCCATTCCGATCAGGCCGCTGCCCAAGGTGAGAAGCAAGCCTTCCAGAAAAAAGTTAAACAGGATATTGCGATTGGTGGCGCCGAGGGCCTTGCGCAACCCGATTTCGTGGGTGCGCTCGCTGACCGCCACCAGCATGATGTTGACTACCCCGATTGCGCCCAGCGCCAGCGTGACCATGCCTACCGCCCCCAGGAACATATTCATCACATCAAAAATGGTTCCGACCATCCTCGATTCCTGAATCGAGTCCCATTCCTCGAAGGCATTCTCGTCGCTGGGATCGAACCCGTGATTCTTCCCGATGATGTTGTGCACATCCTTTTGGGCCACCTCGTGTTCAGCGGTCAGGCGCGGCTGGTACTCGACAAAAGAAATGGAATTTTGGTGCTGGTTCTCTCCCTTAATGGGGAAATTCGCCGCCATCACCTGGAATGGTATGTAGCCGCGCATGTTCAGCCAATTGTTGTCGCCGCGGCCGAGATGGGGCATGCTGCCGACGACTTCAAATCTGAGCCCGTTGATGAGAACGAAGGAGCCGACCGAAGGGCGTCCGGGAAACAATGTCTTGAGCAGTTCGTTGCCGAGCACAATTACGTTTCGCCTCTGCTCGCCATCGAGCGTGTTCAGCCAGCGTCCTTCTTTCAAGGGCAGATAACTGATCTCGTTGAGCTGCGGCAGGGTGCCGAGAATTTCGCCGCCGCCGGTGGCGAATTCGCTCACCTCATGGAGGTCGCTGCGGGAGATAAGCGGGGCGGCGTTGCGCACGTGCGGCGCTTTTAGGATATCGAGGTAGTCCTGGTAGGTGAGGAGATACGAACGAGCGGAATTCATACTCCCCCGTACCACCGGCGCGCGGCCGGGAAAAACAAACATGATGTCGCGTCCGTACTCCGCCAATTCGCGCTTGTTGCCGGAGCGAAATCCTTCGCCCACCCCCACCAGCAGCAACAGGGACCCGACACCCCAGGCGATCCCGAACATGGTCAGGAACGACCGCAGCTTGTGTGCCCAGAGGTTGCGGAAGATTTGGGCGAAAATGTCGAACATGGGGCGCATTTTACTATTTCAACGACGGGGCATGACTGTCCCTAATTATTTCGATGCATGCTGCACTTAAATACGTTCCCGAACGGGAAGAAGTTCCGGCCTTCACCCGGCGGTTTTTTGCTGGCGTGACGCTCCGCCGTATGTTGGCATTACCGGACGTCGATGTAAAGCTCGCCCTTTAAGGGCGCGGATATAGGGGGGGTGGCCTGGTGTCCGGCGCCTTCAAAACAAGATACATCTGCTTTTTTTCGCCTTGTTGTATCCAGCACAGATGGCTACTGGCGCGCTGGCGGATCTCAAGCGAATTTCTTCGAGCGCCGGGTCCGGGAGTAGACGCCTCCGGCATCCGCGCTATACTTGCTCTCCTGAAGTGGGAGGCTGGCCGCGCATTTCTGGTCCAAGTTGCGGATCTGGCCAAAGGAGAGTGAATTCCGCCATGCACAGAAGAGGCTTCTTGCGTACCGCGCTGGGAACCCTAGCGATTTCCGGCCCATTCCCCGGGTTCTTGTTTGCAAGTCCTTACGGCAAGCCACCGGGCCTTCAGCTCTACACCTTGCGCGATCAACTTGAAAAGGACGTTTCGGGCACGATTCAGCAAGTGGCCAAAATCGGCTACAAGGATGTTGAGATTTACTCGTTGTACGGGAAGTCTCCGGCGGAGTTCGTACGAATACTGAGCGACAACGGAATCACCGCCTCGAGCGGTCATTACATGCTCAAGGAGGTGAAAGCCGGCTGGAACCAGCACGTCGACGACGCGGGGACCCTGGGGCTCAAATTCATGGTGAACGCAATACTTCTACCGGAAGAGCGGACATCCTTCGACGACTTCAAACGGCTGGTCGACGTTTTTAACCAGGCCGGCGAGACCGCGCAGAAGGCCGGCATCCAATTCTGTTACCACAACCACAACTTTGAATTCACCCGCTACGGTGATACCACGGCGTACGATTATCTCCTGAACACGCTCGACCCGAAACTGGTAAAGTTCGAGATGGATTGTTTCTGGGTCACGCATGCCGGCGAGGACCCGGTCGCCTACTTCCGCAAGTATCCCGGGCGGTTTCCGCTTCTCCACATAAAAGACATGAAGGACGAGCCGGCACCCACGCACCAACTCGACGCCCGGCCGGGTTTATTTGCGCCCGTTGGCCACGGCACCATCGATTGGAAGCGCATTTTTGCCGCGGCTCCACAAGGGGGCATGCAGCACTATTTTGTCGAGCAGGATTACTGCGAGCAGCCGCCGCTTGAAGCCGTGAAGTTGAGTTACGAATATCTCCGCAACTTAAATATTTGACACCCCATGCCTGAAGACGGGAGTGCGATTCCTGGTCAACCTGCGATGCTGGCGTACTTCCGGTCTGCCTCGCAGACTGGGCTGTGGCCTGTAGGCAACCGCCCGGGAGTCCAGATGCTCAGGGGCCTGGTGCACGATGCTTCGAGCCCGAGCGGAACCATTCCCCTCTCGGCACAACCGCAGCCGGCCGTGCCGCCGAAAATCCCGGATGCGGGGCGGTGGTTCGAAAAAGGCCGCAGCTAGAGCTGCGGCGTTTCAGAACTGCAGCGCAAAGTTAACGCCGCCCTCCACCCTTCTTTTTCTTCTTTGCGCTCGTCTTGCCAGCTTTTTTCTTGACTGATTTTTTCTTGGCCGCCTTCTTCTTCACCGCCTTCTTTTTCGCGGTTTTTTTCCCGGCCTTCGCCGTCTTTTTCTTCGCGGTTTTGCGTGGGGCTGATCTCGGCGCCCTTCGCCCTCCGCCGCGTGTGGGCGGCTCCGTGTCAGGCTCCACCAGGGACTCCGGCTCTTCCAGGGCACTCGATGGAGCTTCGGATTCCTCCTCCTCCTCTTCCTCCTCTTCTTCCTCTTCCTCTTCTTCCTCTTCGTAATCTTCGTCGAGCGAGTCGCTGAAGCTACCGGAGTCACCGAATTCGTCGGCTTCATCGTCACGCAGGTAGAGGGTGTCCTCGAAATTCATCTTTCCTCCTCGGTTTTTCCGGACGCCTCGGCGCCGGTCTGTGCATTCACTCGCGCGGGAAAAACTAAAAAGACTCAACTTGCGACGGCGCCGGATTATAACGAAACTGCGAACACTATCGCAATGGCTTTCAGATGCCTTCTAGTTTCGATGCGCTGAATTTATTGTGCGGGAATGACGAGCACCATTCCAGGACGGAGCACGGCAACGTTCGAGTTGGTTTGTTTGATTGCCTTCACGCTGGTCTTGTAGTTGGTGGCAATGGAGTACAAAGTCTCGCCGGGCTTCACCGTATGGTGAATCGTGCCATTGTGACTGGACTCGGATAACTTGTTGGTATGCCTAGACTTAGCGTTGGTCCGAGATTCGGCCGCAGCCAGGGCCGGGCTTACCGGAAGATGAACGTAGAGCACGCGCCGGCCTCGGAGACTATTGCTCTTGAGGTGGTTCCAGCGGCGAATGGTTTGCGGGGCAATACCGAGTTGGTTCGAAACCGATTCGAGTGTGTCGTTTTTGCGAATGTGGTACACGGTGAGTCGTCGGGCGAAGGTCTGAGAGTCGCCGCTTGTGTGCCCTCCGGGAGCGATGGGTACGATCAGCTTGGCGCCGGGTGCGATGGTGTCTGAAAGCGTAAGCCGATTCACCCGGGCGATGGTCTTCATCGAGGTGTGGTAGGTGCGTGCCATCGACATCAGCGTGTCGCCCTTCCCCGCCGTGTGATAGCGCCACCAAATGCGCATATTGGCGGGAATGGCGGAAATCTGCGTTTCGTACTTTCCTTTCGTCCCGAGCGGCAGGTGCAGGTCGAAGCGGCCGCTGGGCGTGGTCATTCTGAGAAGGCTGGGGTTCAACTCCTCTAGTTCCTCGAGGGAGCCGTCCACGCATTCCGCGACCAGGCGCAGATCCACCGGGTAGCTGATTCTGACCGTGTCATAACTTACCGGCGGATCGGGAACCACCGCTTCGAGCCCGTATTGCGAGGGGTTTTTGGCCATGATGGTCTCGGCCAGGATGATGGGAACATAGTTCCGGGTCTCACGCGGCAGCACATTGCGACGGTACAGCTCCCAGAAATCTGCATAGCCGGTGCGTTTTACGGCGCTCTGCACCGTTCCCGGGCCAGAGTTGTAGGCGGCCATTGCCAAATACCAGTCACCGAACTCGTTGTACAGATCTTTCAGGTGGCGTGCCGCGGCGCGGGTGGACTTTTCCGGATCCTGACGCTCGTCAACCCATAGATCGAGATGGAGATCGTATGCCCGCGCCCGGCTTCCCATGAACTGCCAAATACCGCGCGCCCCGGCGCGGGAGACCGCATAGGGATGAAAGCCGGATTCGGCTTGGGCCAGGTAAATCAGATCCTGGGGAACGCCTTCTTCCTGGAGAACACGTTCAATCATCGCGCGATAGCGTCCGCTGAGCGTGAGACCGTGTTCCAGCGTGCCTCGTCCGCGGCTCGAAAAATAGTTGATGTAGCCGGCGACCTGGTCGGTCATCATGAGAGGCAAATCCGAGTGCGTGGCTTTGATCTCGGCGGCGGCTTTGGCCTTCAGATTGGGATCGACGGGGTAATTCGTGACCTCGTTGGCTTCATCGATCGGCGCCGGTTCAGCCTTCTGCTGGGGAGCAGACTCGTTCTGTTTGAGGGCGGCGGTTTCAAATTGATTCACGTTCTCCAGTACGCGGTCGAACTCCGGCTGGAAGCGCGGGTCAGTGCGCAGCCCGGAGGGACTCTCGAGGAGAAGATTGAACGCCCGGTCGAAATGCTCCCTGGCCGCTTCGTCTTGACCGGCTTTATTCAGCTCCACGCCGGCCTGGTATTCCTTTTCCACTCTGGCGATGAGGTCGGCAACCGGGTCGGGCCTGGCCTCGGTTTCAGGCTTGGCGGCAAGGGCCGGCGCGCTCGCGGCAGCATTTCGAGGCGTGGTGTTTTTGGTGGGAGGCGTTGTCGCCGCCGTCTGGTTTGCTTGCCTCTGTTCGTGTGCCGGGGGAGGGGCCGCGGGCGGCGTTGTCATCCGGGCGGCGGGCTTATGGGCAGTCTGGCAACCTAAGCCAGCGATCACCACCGCCGAGGCGGCGACGAGGTGTGAAAAACCCGCAATCTTCATGCCCGTCTACAACTTAGAGCCTGGTTTCTGCCAACTGGGCCGAGAATACGAAATCGTACTCTGTTGGACGGGTGAACCGCAAACCGGGTTTCCCGAAGTTAGCAAGGGAGATGACGGAGAGGATGGGCTCGCGTGTCAGTCTCCGGCGTAGACCTTAATAAATAATCTTGATGTGCTTTTTGGGTTCAGCGGTGCAAGGGCAAGCGCGACGAAATTACCCGAAGGAGCTCATATCTTTCGACGCCGGATGAACGGGGGCCCGGTCGCGCGCTTCTTTGCATCCTAACTGCATTCGTATTGGAGGAATCCCCCATGCTCGAAGCAGTCCAAGATCAATGCGCCCACCCGAATTGTACGTGTGCAGTTGCGGAAGGAGAAAAGTATTGCAGTCAGGCTTGCTCGGATGCGGCGGAGAGCGGCAGGCAAGGTGATCCCTGCTCGTGCCCGCATCCACAATGTGCAAGCGCCATTGCAGCTTAGGCAATCTAAACAAACATGGAAGCTGCGCCGCCTCGAGCGGACCAGAGCTTGGGCCGGAGGGGCGCTCGCGTTGCCCTAAGCAGCCTCGACCGAACCTTTTCGGAGCACGATGCAAGCCACCACCATCCAGCCGGTTGCGCTCACCAACTCGCAGTCAACCCACGCTCGCAAAACCCAGGTTCTGGTGCTGGTGGTGATTGTCACCAACGTTTTTGGAAATGTATCTCTCAGCCACGGCATGAAGCAGGTGGGCCCATTGCTGTCGGCATCCCCGCTGGATTACCTGAGGGCACTCGAGAATCCGTGGACCATACTCGGAATCGGCATTCTCGCCATCTGGATGCTGACCGACCTTGCCCTTCTGAGCTGCGCCGACCTCAGCTTTGTGCTGCCGGTTACCGCCAGCGCCTATGTCCTCGTAGCCATCGGCGGACATTTTTTGCTGCACGACCACGTCAGCTGGCCCCGCTGGACGGGAATTGTTCTGATCACCGCGGGCGTCATCCTGGCTGAAGAGACGCCCGATCGAACCACCGCAGGACCGCCAGAGAAGCTGCTATGAAATGGGTTCTGGTGGCGATCATCGCGGTGTGCAACACGCTTGGCGACGTGCTAAACACGGCGGGGATGAAACGGCAGGGAGAAGTTGAAGACCTGAGACCGCGCAGCTTCGGCACCATGATCCGGCGCATCCCTCGCAACCCTCACGTACTCGCCGGGTTCGCCGCCATGACCATATCTTTCTTCGCCTTACTGTCGTTGCTTTCGATTGCTACGGTGAGTTTCGCGGTGCCGGCAACGGCCGTCAGCTACCTTTTGGAAACTGTGCTGGCAAAATACATTCTGGGCGAAGATGTGCGCTTTCGCCGGTGGGCTGCGGCAAGCTTGGTGGCTGGTGGGGTTGTGCTGCTGTCGTTCTAACTGAGAGCGATTCTACGGCGGGGGATCCCTTCTAAGGCCGGGAAGGGTCGACGCCGCAAGCTTGTGAAGGGAGGCAAGTATGGTCGGGACGGGCAGATTTGAACTGCCGACCCCTCGCACCCCAAGCGAGTGCTCTACCAGGCTGAGCCACGTCCCGATCTTCGGTTCGAGGGTATTCGAACGGGGTGGTTTGATTTTACACCAGCCGCCCGACCCGGTCTGGTGCGAATCTGAGATCATGGGCCTTCGAACCGCGCTCCGGCTACCGCCGAGCGAATGGGGTTAACGCTTCGGCCTTGATTCATCTAGACTCTGATCCTGCCTGCTTCCGCTTTCCTTTGCGTTTTTCCTCTACCAGCGCAAACTGAATCTTTTTTTCTACCGGGTCGATGCGGTCGACCAGCACGCGCAGGTTCTGTCCAAGCCGGAAGATTCTTCGCGAGCGATGCCCAATGATCTCCCGCGTGTTCTCGTGATAGGTGTAGTGATCGTCGGTAAGCGTCGTGAGCGGGACAAGACCCTCGACAAACAGGTCCGTCAACTCCACGAAGAAGCCGTATTTGGTCACACTAATGATCAGGCCGTCGAAGTCTTCGCCGATGCGATCCTGCATGAATTTGGCTTTTTTCCATTCCATCAGCTCGCGCTCGGCTTCATCGGCGCGGCGCTCCGATTGGCTGGATTCCTCCGCGATCGAGTGCAGTTCGTCGATCGAGATCGGTCCTTCTTGCACTTGGATGGGTTCGCGGCCGCCTGGTTTGGACCATGGTGAGGGCGCGCCCCTGTGGCGCGGAGCCGGTTCGGCCGCAGGGGATTGCCCGCCCCGAGTCCCCGGGCCCGAGGTGCCAACCGGAACTTGTTCCTCGAACCTTTCCGCCGACTCCTGAAGAACCTGCTTGAGAATTCTGTGCACCATCAAGTCGGGGTAACGGCGGATGGGAGAGGTGAAATGGGTGTAGGTACTCGCCGCCAGCGCGAAATGCCCGAGATTCTCCTCCGAGTATCGCGCCTGCTTGAGAGACCGCAGCATGAGGTAAGAGAGAATTCTCTCTTCCGGTTTGCCGGCGATCTTTTGTGTCAGCTTCTGATACATGCGCGAGGTGATATGAATTTCCTGCGGAATTTCGATCTCCGGCGCGCGCCGCCCGCTGCGATAGCTTGCGCGCCGGTCGGTCTTCGGGTGCATGCGCCGGATTGGCAGGGCGCCCACGCCGAGCGAATAACCGAATGTCGCCGCGATTACCTCAAAGTCATGAACCCGCTTCGCATCCGGCTTTTCGTGTATCCGGTAGAGCGAAGGAATGCCTTTCGCCTCCAGGTACCCGGCGACACATTCATTCGCCGAAAGCATGAACTCTTCGATGATGCGGTGCGCGATGTTACGTTCGGAACGCGCGATGCTCTTCATCAGACCGAATTCGTCAAACTCGATGACCGGCTCCGGCAGATCGAAATCAATTGAGCCGCGCCGCTGACGCTTGCGGTTCAGAACCCTTTCCAGTTCGCGCATGCGCTCGAAATTCGAGACCAGATTCAAGTATCGGCGGCAGGCGGATTCCTCGCCTTCGAGAATTGCGTTGACGGAGGTGTAGGTCATCCGTTCGGCGGAGCGGATGACCCCGGGACAGATCTCATAGCCGACCACTTCGCCGCCCTGGTCGATTTCCATGATGCAGGACATCACCAGCCGGTCAAGATGCGGGCGCAGACTGCAAATGTCGGTGGAAAGCTCGAGCGGCAGCATGGGCACTGCGCGGTCGGGAAAATACACGCTGGTTCCTCGCAGTCGCGCTTCCTGGTCGAGTGCAGACTCCTCGGTCACGTATTGCGCGACATCGGCAATATGGACTTGCAGTTCGAAGTTCCCATTTTCCAAACGCCGAACGAGAACTGCGTCGTCGAAGTCGCGCGCGGTTTCACCGTCGATGGTCACGATCGGCAGATCGCGAAAGTCGCGCCGCTTGCGGAGTTCGACCGAGGAGATGATCGGCTCAATCTCTTCGGCCTCATGCAGCACCTGGTCGGGGAAGCGGTGCGGCAGGTGATACTTGCGAATGATGATTTCGACATCGACCCCGAAGTCGTCCTGGTAGCCGAGAATCTCGATTACTCGTCCCCGGGGATTTTGAGTGGTTGTCGGCCAGTCGGTGATTTCGACGTCCACAACGACGTTTTCGAGGTCTCGCCAGTCCGTGTCCCGGGCGGCCTCTTCGCCGAGAACGCGGTGCTTGGATTTTCGCGCCGGCGGTTGATCGGGGGTCGCCCGCCTGGCAGCCTCCGGTTTGCGAGGGAACTCGGCGGCGTGCGGTTCCTGGTACGGCGGAGGGCCGGCGGCCAACGCCGGGTCCTGGATCCCCGGATACTCCATCCCGCGGGGAATCACAATTTCCTGGCAAACCCTCTGGTCGATAGGAATGACAAAGTTCTGCCGCCCGCCGTAGTGAAAAATTCCTACCACGCTCGGATGAGCGCGCTGCACCGTCCGCAGAATGCGGCCTTCGGCCCGGCCGTCGTCGCGAACATGGGTGACTTCGACCAACACGCGGTCCCCGTGCATGGCCGAACCTACGGCATGCGGGGGGGTGAATATGTCGCCCAAGATGCGGGCGCTTAGGTTTCGGCCGGCGGAGGCCCCCCCGGTCGAGCCGGCGTCGCGGCTCGGGTCGCGCGTGACGAAGCCAAAGCCATCACGATGCAGGCTTAGCTTCCCGGCCACCAGGTTCTTGCCGGAGTCCGGCTTCGGGATCGCGTACCGGTCGGAATCAATCTGCGTGAGCTCTCCCCGGGCGGTCATCTTCTGCAACCGCCCCAAGAGCTCCTTCCGGGCGTCCCCATGCAACCCCAATTCGCGGACGAGCTGCTTGTAGCCGGCGGTTTGCTTGGGCTGGCGTTGAATTTTTTTCACGATGATGGAGTCGGAGAGCATGGAACCAGCCTCTGGCGCGGGCAATCAAAACCGCTTTGCCGCCGCGGGGGCAAGTTTACGAGATGCCGGAAGGATGTCCATCCCGGCTGCTTTTGAGCGCCTATAAGTCGCCTTCGCTTCCAGCATATCGAATCTCGCGGCTTCTGCGGCTCGCCCTGAACCCAAGAAATGCTCGCCGAGGTTACCGGAATTGCACAGCCCGGTACCGTTTTGCACAATACACAATGACAACCTGTGAGAGTAGAATCTTGTTTGGCCATCCAAGTGCGGACTCGGCCGCAAACACATTTTCCCCAGAGGAAAGGATTTCTTGTCACATGTGGAAGCCTACAAATCAGCCCACGGCGCCAGGTCGTTCGACCGAGCCGGAGCGTACACCCCTCTCAGCGCCGAGCGCCCCTGCGGTAACAGAAACGGCCGCCAGTGCTCCGCGAACCGTTTCGGCCAGCACGGCAGACCAGGCTACCATCGGGAAGTCCCTTGTCATTAAAGGCGAAGTCACCGGCTCGGAGTCGCTCTACATCGACGGCCGGGTGGAAGGTTCGATTAACCTCGCTGGAAACCGCGTCACCGTGGGCCGCAACGGCGTGGTTGGGGCCAACATCAACGCCCGTGAAATCGTCATCCTGGGGAAAGTTCGCGGCAACCTCACCGCCAGCGACCGAGTCGATATTCGCAGCGACGGCTCGCTGACCGGCGATGTCGTCGCGGCCCGCATCTCTATCGAGGATGGAGCGTACTTCAAAGGCGGCATTGATATCCGTAAGGCCGGCCAGAAGCCGAACGGGGAAGAGAAATCGGTCGCTATCTCAACCCCCTCCGAAGCTACTGCCGCGCGCGTCTAATCCTCTCCCCACGACCCGTTTCGAAGCAGGCATCCCTTTTTCAAAGATGCCTGCTTTTTTTTCCTGCCCGCGCCCGCAGGGCGCGCGGGCGGAAATGGCCGGAAACCTTTAGACTCAGGGGAAGTGCACGTCATTTTCGGCATCAATTCTGTTTCCGAGGCGCTCAAGGCCCGCGGGCGTGGGTTTGAGTGGGTCGGAGTTGCGAAGGACCGGCACGATCTGCGGTTAGAAAAGCTGATCCAGGAATGCCGCAGTCAGGGCGTGGCGGTGCGCTTCCTGCCGCGTATCGAACTTGACCGGATGGCGCGAACCGCGTCGCACCAGGGTGTAGTCGCCGTAACCTCCTCGAAAGCGTATGCCGATCTGGACGATGTGCTGGGGGCGAAGCGGGGACGGCACTCCCTGGTGGTGGTCCTCGACGGCGTCGAAGATCCGCACAACCTGGGCGCGATTCTACGCACGGCCGAGGCCGCGGGCGCGAACGGGGTGGTCATTCCCGAGCGCCGAGCGGCAGGGGTCACCCCCACGGTAGCCAAGTCGTCCGCGGGCGCCAGCGAACACCTGCCCATCGCGAAGGTCACGAATATCTCCCGCACGCTCGAGGAGCTCAAATCCAAGGGCTTATGGATCGTCGGTCTCGACGAGCGCGGGAAGCAGAATTACGACGAGGTTGACTACAACATGGATTGTGCGCTGGTATTGGGCGCCGAAGGTAAGGGGCTGCATGATCTGGTGGCCCGAAAGTGCGACTTTATGGTCTCCATTCCCATGCTGGGGCATGTGCCTTCACTCAATGTTTCCGTAGCCGCCGGAGTGGTGTTGTATGAAATCGTCCGTCAGGGGCGGAAGACCTCGGCATGAGATTTCTTGCGGTTCTAATCATTCTCTTGACTCCGCTGGGGCTGCGCGCGCTCGATC
>Ga0123356_10006724_pt1 | contig 11586 bp, 8 predicted proteins | sample TergutEmb28metaG_2_FD_92546 | JGI IMG/M metagenome (GOLD analysis project Ga0123356, IMG submission 92546) | Embiratermes neotenicus P3 segment gut microbial communities from Petit-Saut dam, French Guiana - Emb289 P3 | ecosystem: Host-associated > Arthropoda: Insects > Digestive system > Gut ... | reverse complement strand
GGACACATTTTCTACCGAGCTACGCACCCCGCCGGGGTGCAACATCAAAATCATGCAGTATTTACATCGTACTATCAGTTCTGTAATTCCCATATTTTTCACACGGCATCGCATCCGCCAAACCGCACTACCCGCCCCGCAGGTATGGCGGCCGGCCGAGGACGGCTGTCGCCATCACCACCATTATAATATAATTAATAGCGCGGTGTTTTACAAAAAAAGAAATTATTGACGCGCCCTCGGGAAAAATATTATATTTGCTGATATGCGGATTTCAACGAGTAATCCGCCGATACCCGTACAACCCCGAATAAAGGAGAAAAGGCATGGCATCCGAATGTAAATTTTGCGGCGCGTCCACACACGGCAGCGGCTGCCCGCACAGCCCCCACAAGAAGCACGAGCACATAGGCAGCGACAGCGAGTGCATATACTGCGGCACAAGCCAGTACGGCGCCGGCTGCCCCCACAGCCCCCACGGCAAGCACCGGCACGGCCACGGAGCCGGAAAGTGCGTGTTCTGCGGGAGCAGCCTGTACGGGGCCGGCTGCCCGCACAGCCCGCACGGGAAGCACCAGAGGTAATACTTGGCTCAACTCCCGATTTAGTTGACAACGCGGCAGCAGTGTCGTTTTTCAGGATTTACAAGGCTGAACTTGCGTATCACTGCGAGTTCGAGGATCCGGATGATGTGTGGCGAAAAACATTCCGGTATGTCAATGGTATTACAACCGAAAAAAGATGCACGGGAGCATAAACTTCTTGACTCCGATATTGACGGAATAGTATTTTTACAAAAAGGCAACTTAAAAATGGGTATCCATTTTATCGTGGGGAAAGCCAATTTTTGCCATTTTACATATCACGCACACACGGAAAGTATAAATTATGCGGAAAGTAGTATTGCTTTTATTTGTAACGCTTTTTACTGCGGCGGGGGCGCAAGGCGGCCAAGACAGCCTGATGAAGTCAAACACTCGTAACGGGGCAACAACGGCGAAGAATTTCGTCACCATCACACCCGGCTTTACCATCACCGACATCACATTGGGCGCCACCCTCGGAACCAATGGCATCAGAAAGCAGCTCAATAAGCTGCTCGATTTGGAAGTGGACGATTATCATATCGGAAGCGAAACGCTGCTGCGCTCAAGAGGAAAGGCCGATATCGCCGGCATAAAGTCATCCGGTTTTGGCTTCGCGCTGCAATACGAGCGCCCGATAATCAGTAATTACTCTCTAATGGGCAGGTTCTCATATTCCGGCTTCGGTATGAAGTTGAACATTGAGGATAAATACATGGACATTGATTACAGCCAGGGCAGCGGAACATGCATCAACGTTGACAGCTTCGGGGAGTGCGTGGAAAGTACTGACAATACTTTCTACAACCTTAACTATTACAATTGGAGTTTCGAAGTTCACAACCGCTACTATCTGCGCGAAGGTGGCGCGTTTTTCTTAGACGGCGTAATCGGGTTCGGGAGCGCGGGGCTGCGTGTCAAGAAGAGCCATATCGTTGAAGACGGCGATTACATCGTCAGGAAGCCGGACGGCAGTTTCACGGTTGAGAACAGGAAAAGAACCGTTGCGGTACAGAACGTGCCGTCGAGTATCGGCTATATGTCTATCGGCCCAATGACCGGGTGGCGCAAGGTCTACGGCTTGAGAAGCGGCGATTTTATATGGGAGACATCTCTCGGCTACCTGTTTGGCATAGGTTTCGGTAAATCCCTGGCCAATCGGGTCATAGACGGAAACGTCGCGTTACCGCATGCCTTGGGCACTGACGCTAAGGAGATCGATGACAATTTGAAAACCTATCTCAACCTTATTGAGTGGCTGGCGGTTACAGGCGGGCCGCGTTTCAGAATGACGTTTGGCTGGGGTTTTTAACGACAGCGGGCCTTTACCTGTTGTCAACGAAGTTATTAATAAATATAAATTTGATAAACAAGGAGAATTTTGTTATGAACAAGCCGACAAGTAAAAAAAGCCGCGGCCTGGTTAGCGCCGCTTTCCTGGCTGCCGCCGCCGTGATGGTAATGGTTGCCACCGCCGGATGCCAGGATACAAATATATTGATGAAAGAAAAATCGGACGCGCAGTTGATCAACGCCGACGGAGAGGCTTGGGGGATCGTGTGCGCCACGTTGTCCGGTCAAAGATGTGAACCCGTGGCTACGAGGGCCATAGCTTTCAACCGCAACGGCACGGCTATAATGTACACCGTAACGGAGGCATCATGGAACCGGTATACACAAGTCAGATGGGCCACGACGGGCAACACCCTCTACATCACCTACAATAGGGAGGTCGGGGTCGTTCGATACGCTTTCGTGATTGCCGACGGCCTGCTCACGCTGAGAGCCGAAAGTTCAACCGCCGGCAATCACGGCTACCTGACCGACGGAGGAGCCATGGCGGGATATGAAAAAACGCGCATCCTACCGGCTCTCCCGACATCCCATCCTGTCGTGTTCACATTAAGCGAGGGCGGTACGCTGTCCGCGACGTCGGAAGGCATCCTGATTGAGAGCGGCACGGAAGTTCCCACAGGCACAGTCTTGACTATTAACGCGACGCCACATGACGGCCACGCCCTGGATACGCTTACCGTGAACGGCCTGCCGTTCGTAAACGGCGCGACGCATACGGTTAACGGTACGGTGGTGGTTGCCGCGACGTTCGCCGCACCTGTAACGTTCACCGCAGGCGCGGGCGGCTCGCTGTCCGTAACAAAGCCGGATGACACCCCTATAACGAGCGGCGAGACGGTTCCGGTAGGTACGTTTTTGAAAGTCACCGCGGTTCCAGACATGAATTACCTCTTGGAAACGCTTACCGTGAACGGCGAGGCGTTCGTGAACGGCGCGTCATTCGTGGTAGGCGGAGCGACGGAGATTGCAGCGACATTCGCTGTGGTAACCTACCCTCTCACGTTCACCACAAGCGCCGGCGGAACGCTGTCCGTTACGTCGAATGACGTTTCGATAGAGAGCGGCACGGCGGTCCCGGCAGGCACGGTCTTGACGATTACCGCAACCCCGAACGCGAACTACGCTATGTCAACGCTTACCGTGAACGGCCAGTTAGTCGAGGATGGCGCGACGCATACCGTAGATGGCGAGGTGGAGATTACAGCGACATTCTCCATTCCCGGCGCCGAGGCGCATCCTGTCACGTTCACCGCAGGCACAGGCGGTACGCTGTCCATAACAAGGCCGGATGGCGCTTTGACAACGAGCGGTGCGCAGGTTCCTGTGAGTACGGCCTTGACGATTACCGCGACACCGCTTGACGGCTACGTTCTGTCAACGCTCACCGTGAACGGCCAGTCGGTCAATAACGGCGCGACACATACCGTAAACGGTACGGTGATGATTTCCGCAACATTCGCCGCGCCTGTAACATTCGACGCAGGCACAGGCGGTACGCTCTCCATAGTAAGGCCGAATGGCGTTTCAATAACAAGCGGCGCGGTTGTTCCTGTGGGTACGGTTTTGAGGGTTACCGCAACGCCGAATCCGACCTTCATTCTTTCAACGCTTACCGTGGACGGCCAATCGGCTGTAAACGGCGCGACGTATACTGTGAACAGCCCGGTGTATATTGCCGCGGCATTCGCCGCGCCTGTAAGGTTCACCGCAAACGCGGGCGGTACGCTATCCATAGTAAGGCCGGATGACGTTCCGATAGACAGCGGTACGGCAGTTCCGGCAGGCACGGCCTTGACGATTACCGCAACGCCGCTTGCCGGCTACTCCCTGTCAACGCTTACCCTGAACAGCCAGCCGTTTGTAAACGGCACGACGCATACGGTGAACGGTGCGGTGGTGGTTGCCGCGATATTCGCCACCACCGGGGCCGGGAATGGAACCGGAACTATTCCGGATGCCGGCCTGTCGATTGTCAACGACATTCCTGACGTTGCCAGCATGACGGCGGAAGAGAGGGCGAGGTATGAACGGTTTCTAAGCATGAGCGGCGAAGGCATCGCGTTTGGCAACTCATGGTGGTTAGATGACGGATCGCGTTTTGAGCACAATGGCGTTGTTTACTCCAATAGCGCACTGTTCAGGTCAACCGGCGAGTTCTGGCAGGCAGCCATACCATTGAATAGCAGCGGGAACATTGATTTGGATATCCCCGCAAAATATATAAATGTAGGCAAGTACATAATGTACGGCGACAGCATCCACATCAATATACCCGAGCTGGGGGCTACCGGAGAAGATCCGGATTTATTCAGAAGGTTTCACGTCGGTATTGGTTCCAATGGAGAAAGGGAACTGGAAATGTGGCGCGGTAAGAGGCCAGGCTCCAATATTTTTAAAGAGCTGCGCTGCGTGATATTTATCGTAGATCCCGATATTACGGACGCGATGTTGGATTCGGGCCTTGACTTTGATAACTTGTAAATTGGCTAATTGACGCTGTTATGGACAGATTCGCGGTTGTACTTCAAATCTGTCCATAATATAATATTTGGCAGCCTGTAAACCATCCGCCATTACTTGAATTCAACGACATTACGATAGTACCAGTTTATCCCGCCCGTAATCTCGGCGTCCGGCAGCGTTGCGCCCTCCGTTCCCACCTTGCGGCCGTCGTTTGTTTCCATTACGCCATCGAAGATGCCGAAGCCCTCTGTGAGGATGCGCTTTTTGGCCTCGGCTACCGCCTCTTCCATGCCCGGCAGGGCCAGCGCCGGATTCAGCGGAGAGATGTCTACCATGCCGTCCTCCATGCCGCCGAAGTGAGACTCCGTAGTGAAGCTGCCGTCTATGACGCTGCGCAGGAGCCTTACGTAGTAGTTGCCCCAGTTCCAGACTACTGAGGTGATAACCGCCTTCGGAGCGTCGCGGGTCATGTCTACATTGTAGCCTATGCCCCAGACGTTGGCCTTCTCGGCCTCGAACTGCGGTTGGGGGGTGTCTACGTGCTGTGCTATTACGTCACACCCAGTGCCTATCAGCCGCCTTGCGGACTGGGCATCGGCCGCCGGGTTGTACCAGTCGTTTGTCACGTTCACGTATATCTTCGCTTTGGGGTTCACGCTCTCCACCCCCATTGCGAACGCGTTGATCCCGCCGGTCACCTCGCTGTTCGACGTATCCATGGCCGCTACGTACCCTATCTTGCCGCTCTTTGTTTTCAGCCCGGCGACTATGCCGCCGAGGTAGCGCGCCTGATATATCCGCCCGAAGTAGTTTTTAAAGTTTGTTTCGTTGTTCTTATAGCCCGACGCGTGCGCGAAAATGACGTTCGGGTACTTGGCGGACATACTCTCGCTGGCGTCCATGAACCCCCAACTGGTAGCGATTATGATGTTCGCGCCCATCGCAATCAGGTCGGCCAGTGCGCTCTCGACCATACCGGGCTCGGCGGCGTTCACGTACAGCTTGCGCATAATCTGGTTATCGCGCAGCCCCAGTGACAGCTGCGCCTCCACTATGCCCAGGTCGTGCGCGAGGGAGTACCCGCCCCGCGCGCCGTCTAAGTAGACGATGCCTACTTTAAGAGAATCCTTGTCTAAAGGCTGGCCCGGAGCCCATGTACGGGTATCTTTCTTTTGGCAACCGGAAAGGCAAACGGCAAGCACCAACAGGACTAACGGCAGAATAATGCGCGGTTTGTTCAAATTTCCCCCCTAGGATATACTTGAACCATATCGAATATGTATATATTAATAATATAATATATTTTTGGATGCAGAACCAAAAAAAATTACAATTCACCGCGTACATACGGCGGCATAGTGTATATTATTGAGAGTTGTGTTCCAAAGAGAGCCAAGATTTATGCCCAGATTATTTGATTTACTGCCCGACGACGCGAAAAAAGGACTTATCGACGAGGCCAAAAAGGCAACAGGCGGTAAAGCGCCCGCGGGCGTCCGCGGTAAGGGAACCGGGGACGGCAGCCGTCCGCAGGATAATAACAGCCGTCAACACCAGCCCGACAGGAAGCCGGTGCCGTCAGTACAGTCAATAGCAATTCCCGACTTTGTGGCCCTCGACGTAGAGACTACGGGGCTTGATTTCAAACACGACAGGGTGATAGAGGTCGGCGCGGTGCGGTTTATCGACGGCAAGCCGGAGAGGGAGTACTCTACATTCATAAACCCCGGCGTGCCAATCCCCGACCACATCACGCGGCTGACGCACATTACCGACGACGACGTCAGGCCGGCGCCGCGGTTTGCCGACATAGCTATGGAGCTGCTGGAATTCATCGGGCCGCTGCCGGTCTGCGGGCACCAGACCGAGTTTGACCTGACGTTCACAAACGAGGAGCTAAAGCGTGCGGCGTTTCCCGACATCACTCCGCAGATTATCGATACCGCGCTGCTGTCCAGAATACTTTTGCAGCATGTGGGGCGCTACTCGCTTAAACACGCCTGCGGGGCGATGTCGGTAACGCTCGAAAACGCGCACCGGGCACTGTACGACGCCAAGGCGTCGGGGGAACTTGCGGTAAAGTTGATACCAACGCTGTGCGGCCTGCCGCTCGAGGTACGGCAGGCGCTGGCTGCGTACGCCCCGGGGTCGATGTTCAAGACGCTGGCGGTAAGAAGCCTCTTCGGGGCAAGATACGGCATAAACCTGAAAATGGGCGAGCCCATGTCTGCCCAGTTACAAAAGATAGACACGCCGGAGTGGTTTCTTCAAATTGACCCGAAGCAGATTGAAGCTGTTTTTTCCGGGGATGATGTCAATAGAGACAAAGCCGGCGCCGATAATGTCAATACTGCCAACGATATCGGCGATATCATCAAAGGGTTTACCCCGCGTCCGGCTCAAAAGGAGATGGCGCTGAACGTTACCGACGCGCTAAACAATAACGGCATCCTCGTGGCGGAAGCCGGGACCGGGACGGGGAAGTCGCTTGCGTACCTTGTTCCCGCGGCGTTCCACGCGTTAAAGAATAATTGCAGGGTGGTTATATCAACGCATACGCGCAACCTTCAAGATCAGCTGATAAGCAAGGACCTCCCGGCGGCTGCGGCACTTTGCGAGCGTTTTGATTGGGGGGCGGACAAGGCCGGCGGAAAATCGTCGCCGCAACAAAAATTGCGTTATGCCAAATTAAAGGGGCGGGGTAATTATTTGTGCCGCAACCGCTTCTACCAACTGCTGCGCGGCGAAATGGGCAACCTCTCCCCGCGCGAGCGCAACGCCGTGCTGCCGCTTGTCGTCTGGTCGCAAAATACCGTTTCGGGGGACGTTGAGGAGCAGACGTTCTTCAACCCCAGGTGGTTCTTCAAGACGTGGAACATGATCTCCGCCGACAGCCAGGACTGCTCGGGGCGGCGCTGCCCCTACTACTCGACCTGTTTTCTGCACCGCGCACGCCAGCTGGCGCAGACATCGCACATCGTGGTGATAAACCACGCGCTGTTCTACTCCGACGTCTGCTCGGAGACATCGTTCCTCGGCGCGATCGGGTCAATAATTTTCGACGAAGCCCACCACCTGGAATCAAGCGGCCACCAGCACCTGAGAACGGAGCTGGACACCAACCGAACCGCCGCGTTTGTCGACAAATTGCAAAACCTCTTGCAGACGGCATCGGCCCACAAAGACGCGGTGAACGTCAAAGAGTTCGAGAAAGAGCTGAAAAGCCACCTTAAACACATCCGCAAGCGCTCGCAGGACCTGTTGCAGGAGCTTGACAAGTGGGCATTGTCGGCCGCCCCCGACTCGGGGGCCGAATACCAGATACCCGTCAACGACAATTCATTGAAGCGCCTGCTCGAACCGGCGGTCTTCGACATAACGCTGGGCGAGCTGCAAGACACTTTTCATCTGTTCAGGCAAACGCTCTCAGCCGCCGACCGTGACAAGGTCGAAGAGCTGCGCGAGGTAACGGCGGCGTGCGCGGAGCAGACGTCGCAGTTAAGGGCCGACCTGCAATACCTGGTCGCCGCGCAGACGGAAGACCACGTGTTCTGGCTCGAGGGAAATCACGAAAAGAAGTGGACCAAGCTGTGCGGTGTACCGCTTGATATAAGCGAGCTACTCTCCGATATCTGGGGACGGTGCGGCGGCGGAATAGTCTTCACGTCGGCGACGCTGGCGACCGGGGCGGCGCAGGGGGCAGCGCAGGAATCAACGCGGGCGCCGTCAAAAGGGACAACCGACTACTTCAAGCGCTCCGCCGGCCTCGAAAGTTTCGCAGACAGAACAGCGTCGATCGTACTGCCAAGCCCGTACAGCGTACACCAGATGCTCTTCGGAGCGTTCAGAAACTGCCCGGAGCCCGACAACCCGGCGTTCCCGCAGTTCGCCGCCGACGCCATCGCCGGCATCCACTCAAAACTCGGCAAGAATATACTCGTCCTGTTCACGTCAAACGCCATGCTGAACAACGTCTATTCGCAGCTGAAATCCCGGCCTGACGTAGACAGGAACAATCTTCTGGCGCAGGGGTTCGCGGGAAACAGGAACTCGATGCTGGAACAGTTCAAGGCGCAGAGCGGCATGATACTTTTAGGGACCGACTCATTCTGGGAAGGAGTCGACGCGCCGGGCGAGGCGTGCGAGGCCGTAATCATCCCCCGCCTGCCGTTCCCCGTCCCGACGCACCCGCTGACGCAGGCGTTGGGCAAGCGCATGGAGGAGTTGCACGGCAGCTCGTTCTTCTCCTACTCCGTCCCGGAGGCGATCATCAAATTCCGTCAGGGAACCGGCCGCCTGATCCGCTCGGCCGGCGACAGAGGCGCCCTTGTCGTATTGGACAACAGGATACTCACCAAAGGCTACGGCAAGCAGTTCTCACGCTCTGTGGGCAGCCCGCTTAACGAATTTGACAGTGTAGACGGAATGGTAGAAAAGATGCGCGACTTCTTCGACTCGCCGCTGCCGGCCGCCAACAACGATTCTAACCCCGATTCAAATATAACCTACGTACCGTTCGAGGACTTATAATGAGCGCGATCAGCAAAAAAATAAGAAAGGCGTATCAACGCGCGGCAGTACCGGCGATAATCGCGCTCTCTTTGGCGCTGGCGTCCTGCTCCATCTACTCGTTCAGCGGCTCCACCCTGCCCCCGCACATAAAGACCATCAGGATCCCGCTCTTCGCGAACGCCACGCTGGAACCGGGCATAGGCGACGACGTCACCACCGAACTCTCCAAGGAGATACTCGGCAGCCAGCTGCGCCCCGGCGGCGAAGACGCCGACGCGACTATCAGCGGCACCGTAACCCGCTACACCAACCAGCCGCAAACCTTCGGCGCCGGCGGAGCCTCGGTCAACGTCGAGCAGTACATCGTGCGAATATCGGCAGACGTCGAATTCCACGACAACAGAAAAGACGAGCAAATCTACAAGGGCACCGTCGCGGGCGAAGGCCTGTACAACTTCGAAAGCGAAGACGAACTGATCGGGCGCGAAAAGGCCATCAAGAACCTCGTTGAGAAGATAATACAGAACTCCGTGCAGATGTGGTAATCAGAGGGACTCAAGCTTGAGGATTGGACGCAGCGCCTGCTTCCATGGCCTCTAATTCAGCCATTGTCTTCATAACAACGTTTTCGGCCTCGGCTTGAGCCATAGACTCTGCAAGGTTTTTTATTCAGAAATTTATTGACATGACTGCCCCCAATGTAGTATCTTTATACAAAAGCAGATGCCACCTTTTTCAACAAAGTGTACTTTAATACTATGAATACTGCCACGAAAACTAAAAAAAGTCAGGAACCGGCAAACTGGCTAACACGCCCACAAGTCGAGATCGAGAAAGAAAAACATTTTTCCGCCGACGCGGTGATCGATGCGTATTTTAGAGGCAAAAAACATGGATTTGAAGAGAATAAAAAAATCCTTTTAGAACTCTTCTCCGACAACCTCAAACAGGCAAAAAATATCTGCGAGGAGTTTTTCAGTACTCTCAAAGAAAATCGCGTCAACTGCTCGTTTGTTTCCTTGAGAGCAACTGATGTAATGAACTTCGACGCTATTTTCGTCGTCCCAGAAAAAAAATTCCTTACTCCCGATTTCGACGCCATCTACAAAATGGCACTCGAAAAGAAAAAAGACGTAAATACCCGTACCTTTAAACTATACTTTTCCTTTATGCCTTTGACAAGTAGCCTCGATGAAGGGCGAATGTTGGCAGATGGCTTCATTCTGACTTATGGCAAAAAATAGTCTTGACCACGCGCTTCATAATGAAAGCGTATGCAAATATCTTAACAAAAAGCCGGAGTGCGCCGACTGGGTGATCACCACCGCTTTCTACTCTGCGCTTCATTTTCTTAGAAGCAAAATCTTCCCTCTCGACCTGATCGAGAACGGAAAGAAAATCAAATTTACCGATTTTGACAGCTACTGCTCAACAAAACAAATAGCCAAAGGTAAACACCGCACATTCTCCGATCTCGTTGAGAAAGAAGTTCCTGACCCGAATCTGGCCGTTCAATTTAACTGGCTTAAAGACATGTCATGGACTGCGCGATACAACAGCTATAACTTCGACCGCACGTACTCAAACTTTGCCTTGGAAAAACTAAAACTTATTAAATCTTTCTGCCAATAGCGTGCGCATAATATAACCTGCCACTAACCGCAGTTCTGCTTTCAACCGCTTTCGCGGTTCGGAGAACGGCCGGTTCACCTACGCCCTCCGGGCGTTTCTGAGCTCAGGGGGAGACGGCCAGGCGGAACCCCAAACCGTCGAAGCGATCGTCGGGGTCAACGTTGTTGCGAATGGAAACCCGGCAATACTGCGCACCGCCGTACCAACTGCCGCCGCGAAGCACGCGGTAGTCGCCCGATGCAGGGCCGGTAGGGTTGGTCTTTACTTCCGCCGTATACGCACCATACCAATCGTGTACCCATTCCCATACATTACCACTCATATCGTAGAGTCCCAACTCGTTAGGGGCTTTCGTACCGACTGGCTGTGTGCTGCTATTGCTGTTTTCATTATACCAGGCCACCTCATTGATGGCATTACTGCCAGAATACTTAAATCCTTTACTCTTAGTACCCCCACGTGCCGCAAATTCCCACTCAGCCTCGGTCGGCAAACGGAATTGTCGGCCCGTCTTTGTGTTTAACATAGTAATAAATGTCTGTACTTCGTTCCAACTAATACTTTCAACCGGCAGATTGCTGCCTTTGAAACGTGACGGGTCATTACCCATCACTGCCATCCATTGCGCCTGTGTTACCTCTGTCTTGCCAATAAAATAATTACCCAGCGTCACCTGCATTGCTGGATTTTCATCGCTATCACACTCACCCTGCTGCTCAAGCATACAACCCATTGGGAACGTTCCGCCTTTCACAAAAACCATCTCAAAATGCGTCTCACCAACCTTAAACGTATAATCCTTACCGCCTCCGTCAAGTCCTTTTATTCCGCAGCCGATGTTTTCCTCGGCTACACGCCCAAAACGCTGAGAACCACCCCTGCCCAGAGGACTGGATGTAATACTGGATGGCGGCTTTACCCAGATTTTCACCACCGCCAGCATCTCCCGCAGGTAGTTGACGGGGATGGTGTACCATACCGTTTGCGCGCCGAGGCGGTTGGCGGGGATTTGGGTGTAACCGGCGAACTTTGAGGCTCT
>Ga0123356_10006722_pt1 | contig 11588 bp, 8 predicted proteins | sample TergutEmb28metaG_2_FD_92546 | JGI IMG/M metagenome (GOLD analysis project Ga0123356, IMG submission 92546) | Embiratermes neotenicus P3 segment gut microbial communities from Petit-Saut dam, French Guiana - Emb289 P3 | ecosystem: Host-associated > Arthropoda: Insects > Digestive system > Gut ... | reverse complement strand
TTCACGTACTTTTGTGCGCCACGTAAAATATGTTCGCAAATAATCATAACCCATATGCTGATAATACGGGTAATACATATTAAATGCTGCATTACCTTCATAATTATCGGTAAAATCCTCCATGAACCTTGCCTGCCGATAAAAAAGCTCCGAGTCGCTTCTTGCAAACGGACGCTCGGACGCAAGCTTTCGCATCATATAAAATTTTTCGCGGATAGGGTCAACCGCTCTGGGTACAATCGGTTGAGATACGGAAGAGCTAGAAACCCGCGAAGTGGGATTTATTTCTATGTCGGCAAAAATTGAGTCGTCCATAAAATATCCGTTAAAGTAACATCTCCGTTGTTTTTTTGTCGCAGTAGCCACATCTGTCAGTACCGCTTCTTGAAATGATGCGCGGCAGGTATGTGTCGGACTGCGTGATACATGCAGGGTTTGTACATTCACCCGGAGCAGCTGCAGGGTCGTCAGTTACAATAGCGGGATGCTCTCTGGGCAGGTGCATAAATTCTAAAAGCAGTGCCATTCGAATAAGCATCCCATAGCGTGCCTGTTCGAAATATGCTGCGCGCGGGTCATTGTCAACATCGGTTGCAATCTCTCCGTATCTCGGCAGAGGATGCATTATTTGCATATCTGTTTTAGCAGCGCTCAGCATTTTTTTCGTTAATACATATACATCCTTGAGACGTCTGTACTCACCTGCATCTTTAAACCGCTCGCGCTGTATGCGTGTCATATATAAAATATCAAGCTCCGGTATGCACTCAAGCAGACTTTCCGACTCCTCGTATTTTAAGCTTTCGTTTCTCATTCTTTCAAGTACATAATCGGGCAGTCTCAGTTCCTTCGGCGAAATGAGGTAAAAGCTTATATTCGGAAACATTTCCATTGCTTCAACGAGCGAATGAACTGTCCTGCCGTGCTTTAAATCTCCGCACAGTCCTATACGTATATTTCCGATTTCTCCGCGCTTTTGCGCAATGGTTGTGAGGTCTGTAAGTGTTTGTGTCGGGTGGGAGTGACCTCCGTCACCGGCATTTATTATCGGAACCTCTGAGTATATCGCCGCCGCGGTTGCCGAGCCTTCCTGCGGGCTTCTTATAACAATCGTTGATGAGTATGCTGCTGTCATTCTGATAGTATCGGCAAGAGTTTCACCTTTTGATGCCGATGTGCCTACAGGATCGGAAAATCCAAAAACACCGGCTCCGAGCCGTTGCGCTGCAGCTTGAAACGAAAAGTTCGTCCTTGTGCTCGGTTCATAAAACATCGATGCAAGTATTTTGCCCCTGCATGAGTCTGCATACACACCGGGTCTGGCAATAATATCACGGCAACGGGCATATAAATCATCCCACCATTGTTTTGACATATCTGCTACTTTCACAAGCTTTCTCATCGACGACATAACAACACTCCTTTTTACTTCGAATAATTATAACATAAATTGCTTGCAATTTATGTTATAAACGCCATGTGGCGTGTCCCACGCCACGGCTTATATAATTTTAATATACGCGTGTCGTCAGAGACGACACATGCGTATGTTATAATAATTGCATAGCAATTATTATAACATAGTTTTTGTGATTGTATATCTCTTTGTTCTGTGCTATATATTATACATGGATTATTTATACGAAACCCATATGCACACATCAGAAGTAAGCGCCTGTTCGGGCAGCACTGCAGCTGAGCAAGTGCATGCATACAAGCAAAATGGTTATGCCGGGATTATAATTACAGACCACTTTGTCAACGGATATTCAACTGTTCCGAAAGAGTCCGCATGGGAAAAGCGAATGAAGCATTTCGTAAAAGGTTATGAAAATGCTAAAAAAGCCGGAGATAACTGCGGGTTGGATGTTTTTTTCGGATGGGAGTATACAATACGGGGTTCCGATTTTTTGACATATGGCTTGGACTTGGATTTTTTATTATCTCATCCTAATTTTGATATTCTTTGCATCGAAGAATACAGCGCACTTGTTCGCAATTGCGGCGGGTTTTTAGCACAGGCTCACCCGTATCGAGATGCCTGGTATGTTGAAAATAAATTCCCGGTTGACAGTCATTTAATTGATGCAATAGAGGTCTATAATTCCATGGATTCCGATATGTCAAACAGGAAATCACATGAGTTTGCGCTTCGAAACAACTTGCCGATACAAGCAGGCAGTGATTCGCATCACACCCGCCACGCACGCTACAGCGGGATAAAATTACAAGAGAGGGCAAAAAGCATCTTCGATATCATAGATGCTATAACAGATAAAAATGTTGGACTAATTTATTAAACGCTATCACTAATGCGCTCGCTTATGCACATATTTTATGACCATTCATGATTATTTGTGCCAAAGCGAAAAAGAAAGGAATACTCAAAAAAATGAACTTAAAATTTTCACTTAGTCGCATTTCCCGTTACAGTGCTTTAACTTTGGCTGTAATTTTTTTCCTGCTTGCTGTTATACCAATGACAACATCTGCCGAGGATAAAACTGTTGTCCTGGAAATTGATTTTGAAGACGGTACAATCAGTGGCTTTGATGTGCGAGGCACAGAAAGAGAACGTGAAAATGACGGTACAGGCATTTTGACTGTTTCAACCGATGTTGCACGTAGTGGTGAATATTCTCTGCTTATTACCGACCGCCAAAAGGCATGGAATGGAATTTCTTTTAATATAGCACCACATATCAAGGCAGGAGTTGAGTATGAGATATCATTTTGGGTACATGCAAAATCTCCCGACTCATCTACATTTATTCTTTCACGCCAAAAAACACAGTTTGGCCCCCCATGGGATAATCTGTCGCAGCCGGTAGATATAGACGTTGCTGATGGTTGGGTACAGATGGTTGCAACAGAAGTATACAGTCAAAGCGATATAGATGATGGTTACATCATCGTTTACATTGAAAACGATACTTCTGATGCTGAGTTTTATATTGATGATTTTTCTGTTTCAGCATTAGGCGGCGGAGCAGTAAGAGATCCTCTGACAGATCCTATAACTGCCGATTCACGAAGCAGTGAAAAGCGAGGCAACTTTATGGGTTTTGACTTTGAGTTTTGGAGCGAAAAAAATGACGGAACTACCATAATGCAGCTTACCGGCCCCGGAACGTTTGAATGTAGTTGGGACAGTGCGTTAAATATACTTTTTCGCACAGGTAGAAAACTCGGCAGTATAAACTCTCATGAAGAATATGGCGAAATTACCATTGATTATACTGCTACGCACAATATCGAAAGCGGCGATGTGTCTTATTTAACTTCTTACGGATGGATAGAAAATGACCATATCAGTAATGATGATCCCGGCTGGCTTGTTGAGTGGTATGTTGTAGAGAAGCATGGCAGTTATAGACCACCCGGCGGTGGAACTAAACAAGGTACTATTGAAATTGATGGATTGACGTATGAAGTTCGGACAGCAGTTCGTAGAAGTCAACCTTCAATCAAAGGTACCGCAACCTTTTTGCAAATCTTTAGTGTGCTCGTCACGGGGCAGCATAGGACAGAAGGTATTATAAATCTAACAGACCACTTCAAAGCCTGGGAAGAGCTTGGTTTGGATGTAAGCGGTAAGTTATATGAAGTTTCTATGTGTATCGAGGCGTATGGCACCAGCGGAAAAGGAAACGGCTCAATAACGAAGCATGTCCTGACAATCGGTGATACTGTTTATGGTGAGGATCCAAATGCAACACCACCTCCAAGCACTCCCGATCCGACACCCGAGTCCACACCCGATATACCCGATGATACACTATCACCACCCGATAAGCCGAGTAGTGGAAGATTTCCCGAGTGGGGTTTGTTCCTTATTTTTGGCGGTGTTTCTGCAGTCGCTATTGTGCTTGCTCTTCTCTACAGAAAGAGTAAGAAGTAAAAAGAGACTGCGGGTCAAGCCCGCAGTGACAAGGAGATACAAACTGTCATTGCGGCCGTCTCCCCACAGGAGACTTGAGCCGCAATCTCACCTACCCCATCAATAAATACATAATTGCTTTTTGCACGTGCAGGCGGTTTTCAGCTTCGTCGAAAATCTCCTGTGCGTGTTTTTCAAATACCTCTTCCGATATTTCATCACCTTTATGTGCAGGCAGGCAGTGCTGTACCATAGCTCCGCTGTTTGCAAGCGCCATTATTGTGTCATCCACACAGTAGCCGGCAAACGCTTTTTTGCGTTTTTCCGCTTCGCCTTCCTGACCCATTGATGCCCACACGTCTGTAAAAATAATATCAGCGTTTTTAGCTGCAATTTTCGGGTCGTCTGTGAGTTCAAACTTAGTGCCGGTAACACTTGCAGCAAAATCGAGCACCTTTTTATCAGGTCTGTAACCCTCAGGACAAGCTACAGACACGTCCATCCCACATTTGAGACAGCCGACAATCATTGAGTTTGCAACATTATTCCCATCGCCGATCCAGCATGCTTTAAGTCCTTCAAGCTTACCCTTGTGTTCGCGGATTGTCATGATATCTGCAAGCAGCTGGCAGGGATGTGCAAAATCTGTCAATCCGTTTATGACCGGAATACTTGCGTACTTTGCAAGTTCTTCAACACCGTCTTGCCCGAATGTACGTATCATGATGCAGTCACAATATCTGCTGAGCACTCTTGCTGTGTCTGCTATCGACTCTCCTCTGCCGAGTTGACTGTCATTACTCGAAAGAAAAATGCCATGTCCGCCAAGTTGAAATATACCTACTTCAAATGAAACCCTTGTACGGGTGGAATTCTTTTCGAAAATCATAGCAAGTGTTTTGCCTGCCGGAAAATCGTGTTTTTTGCCCGCTTTCTGCTCTGCTTTAAGTTTATCCGCTGTGTCAAGTATTAGTGTTATGTCGTCCTTTGACAAGTCAAGTAGTTTTAGTAAATGTTTCATATTATTTTTGTTCCTTTCTGTTTTTACACGGCACTATGTGCCACCCCTCCATTGGAGGGGAATTAGTTGTTATTTTCAAGTGTCTTTTTGAGAATGGCGAGCCCTTCGTCAATTTCTTCAAAAGAGATTGTTAGTGGCGGCAGCATCCTCAACGCATCTGCTCCTGCCGTGAGAATAAGAAGTCCGTTGTCTACACATTTTTGTGCAAGCTCTTTTGGTGCTTTTTCGTTTATCGATATTCCTATCATAAGTCCCTTACCGCGGATTTCACCTATTATCGGGATATTCCACTGCGAGATTTGTTTTCGGATATACTCTCCTTTTCTTGCAACCTCTTTTAACGCTTCTTCATCTAATACATCAAGAACCACCTGCGCAGCTGCCGCAGAGACCGGATTTCCACCAAATGTTGTGGCATGAGTGCCTGCGACCAAAACTTCTGAGCACTTTTCATTTGCCAAAATACCGCCCATTGGAAGTCCGCCCGCTATTCCCTTTGCAAAGGTGATAACATCGGGTTTTATGCCGTATTGCATAAACGCCATCAGCGAGCCGCATCTTCCAACACCTGTTTGCACTTCATCTATAAGAAGCAGCACATCTTTTGATGAGCACATTTCAGAAAGAGTTTTCACATATTCCGGGCAAAGTGGGATAACTCCGCCTTCTCCCTGGATAAGCTCTATCAGCACAGCGCATACATCATCTCGCATTTCTTTTTCAAGAATTTCTATATCGTGAGCAGGCACATGCTTAAAGCCTTCTGTAAACGGGAAAAAGTAATTGTGAAACACTTCCTGTCCTGTTGCTGCAAGTGTTGTTATTGTTCTGCCGTGAAAGCTTTGGTTGAGTGTGATAATTGTGCTGCGGCCTTTTCCGTATTTATCAAACGAATACTTACGCGCAAGTTTAATCATTCCTTCGTTAGCTTCGGCTCCCGAGTTTGAAAAGAAAACGTTTTTCATACCTGTACGTTTTGTCAGAGTTTCGGCAAGTTTTACATAAGGCTCGCTGTAGTACAGGTTTGATATATGCTGAAGCTTCATCGCCTGAGCATATATTGCATCAGCCCATTTTTTATTTGCATATCCTATGGAGTTGACTCCTATACCGCTCGTAAAGTCGATATACTTTTTACCTTCGGGACTATATAAAACAGCACCCTCTCCATACTCAACGGCTACATCAAAACGCGCGTATGTCTGCATTAAATTTTGCTTATCAAGTTGTTTTATTTTGTCACTTGTCATTTTAACTACCACTTTCTTTAAGTCTTCACATTACCAAATCATGGTTCCTGCACCCTCGTTGGTGAAAAGCTCAATAAGTATCGAATGAGGAATACGCCCGTCTAAAATATGGGTCCTGTTTACCCCGCCTTTTATCGCATCAACGCAGCACTCCACCTTTGGCAGCATGCCTTCCGAAACAATTCCCTGTTTTTCCAAATTAGAAATTTCATCGGCTTTAAGTACCTTTATGAGTGAATCTTCATTATCCTTTTCGCGTAAAATCCCCCGGGTGTTTGTCAGTAAAATGAGCTTTTCCGCGCCGAGCGCAACTGCCAGCTTCGCTGCGGCTGTGTCGGCATTTACGTTATATGCTGTGTCACTGTCAGTACCATAAGCAACCGTTGCAACTACAGGAATATGCCCGTCTTTTATTGCTTCTTCCACAACCTTAGGATTTACCATTGTTATATCTCCGACCAGTCCGTAATCTTCGCCGCTTTTACCTTTCATTTTCTCAGCCTCAAACAGTTTACCGTCAAGCCCGCAAAGTCCGATTGCGCTGCCGCCTTTATGTATAATTTTTGCTACTAAATCTTTATTTATTTTTCCGCAAAGCACTCCCTGCACAACATCCATGGTCTCTTCATCCGTATAACGCAAACCGTTTACAAACTTTGACTCCATGCCAAGCTTAGAGAGCATGTCGTTTATCTCGGGACCTCCGCCGTGTACAAGCACCGCGTGTATTCCCACAAGCTGCAGCATTATCATATCTTCAATGACAGCGTCAAACAGCTCCTCGCTGATCATCGCATTGCCGCCGTATTTTATGACAACGACCTTTCCTGTAAATTCCTGTATATACGGCAGTGCTTCTACAAGCGTTTGTGCTCTTTCGTGATTGTTGTTTATCATAGTTGTGTACCTCTATTCTATATTTCTGGATTGCCACACCACAAAAATGTGGCTCGCAATGACGGCAGGTTACGTTCTGTAATCGCCGTTAATTTTTATGTAGTCGTATGTGATGTCGCAGCCCCAGCAGGTACATTCGGCTGTGCCTGTGTTTATGCTGATATCTATGGTTATGTCATGCTCTGTGAGAATTTGGAGTGCTAAGTCCTCATCAAATTTTATCCCTGTTCCGTTTTCGCAAACGGTAACTTGTCCTGTTGCTGATTTAAGCGCAATGTCTATCATATCCGGGTCAAAGTCAGCGCCTGAGTAACCCATGGCACAAAGAATACGGCCTATGTTTGCATCTTTGCCAAAAATCATTGCCTTTACAAGTGTTGAGGATATGACAGACTTTGCAAGAATTTCTGCCATCTTTTCGTCTGCGGCATTTTTGACTGTGCATATAATAAGATGTGTTGCTCCCTCGCCGTCGGCGGCAATCATTTTGGCAAGCTCAACACATATAGCATTAAGAGCTTCGGCAAAAATTTCATAATTTTCACACTGCGATGTGATTTCTTTATTGCCCGCAAGACCGTTTGCCATTAGTGAGAGCATGTCGTTGGTTGATGTATCACCGTCTACAGAAACTCTGTTAAAGCTGATGTTTGTTGCGAAAACGAGTGCTTTTTGAATCATTTCAGAGCTGATTGCACAGTCTGTTGTAAGAAAAGCAAGCATTGTACCCATGTTCGGATGTATCATTCCGCTGCCTTTTGCTATTCCTCCAATCTTGCAAATTTTTCCGCCAAGTATAAACTCAACAGCAAGCTCTTTTTTCGTGAGGTCTGTTGTCATGATAGCTTCCGCTGCATTTTGCGAGCCCGAGTCCGACAATTCCCCGATAAGCTCTGTAACTCCGCCTTCAATAACATCAATTGGCAGCGTTTGCCCTATAACACCGGTCGATGCAACAATTACATCACTTTCGACTATACCAAGCTTTTTTGCCAAAGAACTGCACATACGCTTAGCGTTTTCCAAACCGAGAGGAGCGCAGGCATTTGCATTACCGCTGTTTACAAAAACGGCTTTTGCCTTACCGTTTTGAAGGTTGTCTTTTGTAACAGTCAGCGGAGCAGCTTTAACAATGTTTTTTGTGTAAACCGCAGCAGCCGTGCACTCACAATCTGATACTATAAGTGCAATATCTTTTTTATCCTTGTTTTTTGTTTTTACTCCGACGTGTATTCCCGCTGCCTTAAAGCCTTTTGCCGCGCACACGCCCCCGTCTGTAATTTTATGCATTTAAATGACCATGCCTTTCTTCTAACTTCATGCACAAAACGACTCTGAAAAGGCATTGTCATTTTGTACATCAATTTCGGTTGCCAACTATACTCCTATTTTTAAGCCTCTGTATTCGTCAAAACCTAACATTATATTCATATTTTGTACTGCCGCTCCGGAAGCTCCTTTACCTAAGTTGTCAAACTGTGCCGTTAAAATAACTTTATCGTCAAAACCAAGCACTTTTATAGTTACCTTATCACTTTGTGCGTTAACATTACTTGCCGCAAACGCAGTGCTTTCATCGCAAACAGTAATGTTGGAGCACCCTGCGTAGTGATTTTTCAACGTTTTATATATTTGATGCCTGACGTCAGGTAAACTAAGCGGAATTATTACTTGGAGTCCCTGAGGGTAATCTGCAACTATCGGTGTCAGAATTGGCGTTGTCTTTAGTCCCGTGTATTTTACTATTTCCGGAATATGCTTGTGACTTGCAGAGGTTGCATATAAACGCGGTGCATTAAGTTCCGATGACATCATGCTTCCGGGGGTTTCGTATAAATTAATCATATTTTTTCCGCCACCCGTATAACCTGTAACAGAGGTAATCACAACCGGATAATCTGCAGGGATAAGTGATGCACCAATGCACGGAGCAAGAAGAAGTATAGCGCCGGTTGAATGACAGCCGGGATTTGAAACACGCGTTGCTTTTTTTATTTTACTTTTTTGCTCCGATGTAAGCTCGCCGAGACCATATACCCACTCTTCTGAAATTCTGTGAGCCGTTGACGCGTCAATTATCCGGGTGTTTTCGTTTTCTACCAACTGTGCCGATTCGCGGGCAGCATCGTCCGGCAGGCATAAAAATACCAAATCTGCCGCATTAATAAACTTTTTTCTCTCGCTGATATCTTTACGTTTTAAGTGCTCTATTTGGATTAAATCAATATCGCCTCTGCTTGCCAGTCTGTCGTGTATTTGCAAACCTGTTGTTCCTTCGCTGCCGTCAATAAAAACCTTTGGTTTCATTTTTATGACCATTCCTTTCCGCCATGCTTCAAGTCATAATATGCATCTTTTGCGAACTATAACATATTAAATATAAGATTGCAAGCTTTATTTACATAATTATTCACTATGTGTAAATATTTATGCACATTCTGCGTATATTTATGCAGTTTTCCACTCGCACATTGCATAATATTCATTAGTTTTGTGTTATTACGGAAGGTTAATTATTATTGCCTTTCTTTTATAAACAGGATATACTCTTTTAGCCTTGAGGTGGTTATATGAAGTTAATGGCAATTGATGGAAACAGTATAGTAAACCGAGCATTTTTTGGTATCCGGCACTTGTCGGCAAGCGACGGAACGCCAACAAATGCAATATACGGTTTTCTGGCGATTTTGCAAAGGCTTATTTCTTCCGAGTCTCCCGATGCTCTTTGTGTAACCTTTGACCTGCCCGCTCCGACATTCCGCCACAAAATGTACGACGACTACAAAGCCACCCGCAAGGGTATGCCCGATGAGCTTGCTGTTCAAATGCCGATTCTTAAAGAAGTTCTTGATGCTATGAATATCCCCCGCTACGAACTCGCCGGATGGGAAGCCGACGACCTGCTCGGCACTATTTCAAAGATATGCGAAAACAGCAGCTGTGAGTGCGTGATAGTAACAGGTGATAAGGATACTCTGCAGCTTGTTACAGAGTCCACCCGTGTAAAGCATATAAAAACAAAGTCCGGACAAACAGAAACAAACGACTACACTCCGGCTGTCTTTTCAAACGAATACGGCTTTGAACCGGTCAAAATTATAGATTTAAAAGCACTTATGGGCGACTCTTCAGATAATATTCCCGGTGTTGCCGGTGTAGGAGAAAAAACCGCATTGGAGCTGATTCGTAATTTCGGTTCCCTACCGGATATTTACAACAACCTGGACACTCTTGATATTAAGGATACTTTAAAAAGCAAGCTCTCTGCAGGAAAAGCGAGTGCAGATATGTCTTTTGAGCTTGCAAAAATCCACACCGATGCTCCCCTGGAGTTTTTGCCGCAGGATAATCTTTGCAGGGAGCCGGACAATGATAAGCTTTATGAGCTTTTTAAGAAATTACGTTTTATCAGTTTTATTGATAAATATAAGCTGCGCCAGCCGAGTTTAAAAACAGCGGCAATAGAGATTGACTCACCCGAAATAGTTCAAATAACAACTGCCGATGAATATGCCAAGGTTTTACGTGAAGCAAAAGCCTCTCCTTGTGTTGCTGTTTCACTTGACACACGGATGCTCGACTGTATAGCCTTATCCATACCCGGCCTCAGGCAAGTGTATGTCTTAAAAAATCACGTAACTAAAGATTTTGACAAAGCTTTGACCGAAATCTTAAGCTCCGCTATTAAAAAAGCAGGGCATAATGTAAAGGATATTATCCGCATTTGTTTAAACCGCGATATCGATACCGACGGGTGGATTTTTGACAGCGCACTGGCTGCATATTTGATTTCTCCGACAGACTCCGACTATGACATAGCAAAAATTTCGGCGTATTACTGTGCCTATATTCCGGGCAGTGCTGCGGATGAAAACGGGCAATTCTCCATGCTTTCCGATTCCGGAAAAACTGTAGCCGAAGAGGCTTTTGCCATAAATCTTCTAAAAGAAGAGCTTGGCAGCAAGTTAAAAGAGATGAAGCTCGAGGAGTTGTTTTATAACATAGAGCTGCCGCTTTGTAAGGTGCTTGCACAAATGGAAGTTGCAGGATTTCTCGTCGATAAAGACGCTCTCGTCCGTTTTGGAGAAGATCTTACAAGCCGTATTTCTAAGACAGAAGCTCAAATTTATGAGCACGCACACGAGACCTTTAATATCAATTCACCCAAGCAGCTCAGTGTAATACTTTTTGAAAAGCTGATGTTGCCTGCTCCGAAAAAAACAAAAACAGGTTATTCAACAAATATCGAAGTGCTTGACAGCCTCACACATGAGCACCCTATAATAGGACTTATTAAGGAATACAGGGAACTTGCAAAATTAAAATCCACATATGCCGATGGTTTAATCAAGGTCATAAACCCGGACGGACGAATTCATACACATTTTCAAATGACTGTTACTGCTACAGGGCGCCTTTCGTCAACCGAACCAAACCTGCAAAACATTCCCGTCAGAAAAGAGATAGGCGGAGAGCTTCGTAAAATGTTTATTGCTGCAGAGGGCAATGTGCTTGTCGGTGCCGATTACTCGCAAATAGA
>Ga0123356_10006721_pt1 | contig 11588 bp, 14 predicted proteins | sample TergutEmb28metaG_2_FD_92546 | JGI IMG/M metagenome (GOLD analysis project Ga0123356, IMG submission 92546) | Embiratermes neotenicus P3 segment gut microbial communities from Petit-Saut dam, French Guiana - Emb289 P3 | ecosystem: Host-associated > Arthropoda: Insects > Digestive system > Gut ... | reverse complement strand
ACCTGAGCCCTGGATCTCACGCACGATCGGCAGGACGTTTGCAGCGAAAGCATCTGCCGCAGCCACGTTCGCAGCGCTGCCCAGCGCGCTGGCCTCGGTGAGGTTGGTGCGGTTGCCCAGCACCATCCCCTGCGCCTTCTTCGCCGCCAGCGCAGCCCGGGTGCGCTCGCTGATCATCCGCCGCTCCTGCTCGGCCAGCGCGGCGTAGATGTGGAGCATGAACGGATCGGCATCCGTGCCGAGGGCCGCAACGATGAACGGCACACGCTGCGCCATTAGACCGGAGATGAAATGCACATCGCGTGACAAGCGATCTAGTTTGGCAACACACACCGCGGCATTCGAGCGCCTTGCCAGTGCCAGCGCCTCGGCCAGCACCGGCCGGCGCTCGAGGGCGTCACTCCCCTTGCCGGTTTCGACCTCCTCCAGCTCGGCGACGATCTCAAGGCCCTCGCTCTCTGCGAAGCGCCGGATGATGTCGCGCTGCGCCTCGAGGCCGAGCCCAGAGCGGCCCTGTGCGCCGGTTGAAACCCGCATATAGCAAACAATTCTCTCGACCAGCCTGGGCATGACACTGCACTCCGTTCTATTGCAGTGTCTATACGCCGGTATGGTGTATGTACAGGGCTGCCACGAGGTTAATTCGGCGTCAGATCGTTCAACCTCGCCGTCAATCGTCTGCAGCACTTAGGACTGCTGCGCGGACGCACCTCAATCGGGCCTCGGCTGGCGCAACCTTCGCGGTCCCGAAAGCCCGGCAGCTGCTGTCGGGTCCGCGCAGTAGGACGAGACCTGGCCAGGCTGGTTGAGGAGGGGATGAGATCCGCAGCGCCAGTGCGTCAGCTTCACGTTGAGAGCTGCAACGATCGCAGTGCACTTCTCAGGTCGCACAGCATCGTAGATCAACGAAGCGATTGCATCCGCATCACCTGCCAACATATCAACCGCATGCGCCGGCACAGACGTTGCTGTGGACCGCTCGGACACGAAAGCCGCACAACTGATGCATGCGCATGCGATGGGCATGTAGCGTCTTCCTCGAGCGCTGCACGATCAGTCGCTTGCTCCTCGCGCAGTCTCGCGCGGCGACGTGCTTGACGCTCGGCAGCTGACAGCGGTGCACCGTTGATCGCTTTGCGGCCCACTCTAATTTCCTAAAGTTTGCAGAGCGCGCAACACCGGACGACTCATCGCATCTCGATCCGCTGTAGAGCTTGCCCTGCAATGTCCAACACAAAAGCACGGAGCCTGTCAGGGTCCAGCTCAGCGAACGTCAGCAATACGACGTGGTGTATGACATGGCTGCATACAATCGCCGTCATAGGCGGGAGATCTATGTCGTAGCCTGAAAGGCCCGCAGCAACGCGATCAACCGGCTCCATGCAATAGCCTTATTCCTCGCGCTCAAGCGTCGGATTGAACTCAATCGCTTCGATGATGCGCGGGTTAGAGTCGCTGTTGATGGTGTGTTGGTCGTTTGAGCCGTTCGCCTGAACGAATTCAATCCTCAGCGCTGGAATACCCGTACTGACATCAGGAGCGACGTCCTTCGGCTTACCCCAGGCACGCTCATAGATGAAGGCGGCAGCAGCGAGACGTGTGGCAGCGGGTACTTCGGGGTCGTCCCTCAACTCGGCCGCCACCTGCAAGGATTTGAGCGAGTTGCGGCGAGAGAAGCTGACGCACTCGCGGTAGCTTGATTGTCGGCCTCTAGCGTTACCGGATTCCCCGGGACGCCAGGATTTGAGATTTGCGAGCTGTTTAGCTGTGCCGCGGGGCATATCACTGTTCTTAGTGGGATTCTGGCTGCGGAGACGCTACTGCTGTTTGGGGTGTGTCGGCAAACGTGACGTCGGGTGGTTTTTAGTGACGTCGCGCTCTGCACCACGCGTTCTGACGGTGCCCCCCGGTCGAGGTTGCGGGCTTCGCGGCGATTGCGGGCTTTTTTCCCTCGCTGGCGTTTTCTGGAACACACGTTTTTTGGCCTCTTTGGTCTTCCTGCGGGGTTTGCGGGGTTTGCTCAAAGGCTCTACGCGCGCGAGCGAGGCTATTTTCGGCCCGTCGAAAAAACGTATGTTTTGAAAAATGGGAGCGACGTAAGGAAGCCCGCAGAGCACGCGAAGCCCGCGAGGGACATCACCGTACCTCTGTCCAGTAAGTCTTCACCTTGGTGTGGAGGTCTTCGGCTGATCGCAGGATAAGTGTCTTGCCACCATGAAAGACCGGCTCACCGAGGTGCTTCGCGAGTAGTCTTCCTACCGACTTGGTTGTGATGGTGTGACCTGGAGGGAGGTTTGGGGCGAGGAACTCACGGAGTGTCTCGCGGCGCTGTTTTTCCGGATCGGGTGTCACGTTGGTGGAGGGGCTGTTGATGAAGGCAGTGATATCGGCTGCCTTTGGTTGTTGGCTTTGCCATTGGGTGTCGATTGCGGTGAGTGCGTCGCCGAGGGTGGCGGAATCCTCGTCTTCTTCCTCCTGGGTCAGGAAGAGCTTGCTGAAATCGAGGGGGGCGCCTGTGGTGGCTGCGGCGTGTTCGACGGCGGATCCGACGACCTTGTGCCAGACCTTGAAGCGGGTTTTGGCTGGCTCTTTGTATCCCGGCTTCAGAGCGGGGTTGCCGAGCAGGATGGTGTAGAGCGCGGCGAGGATCTGGCCGCGGTGTGCTTCGGTCCAGGCGACGGGGTCGGGGTGCCTGAAGGAGCGGTTCTCCGGGTCGTGGCGGTCCACCTCGAGGCGCACACTAAGGGCGCGCGATGCGAGGTCGCCCTTTGGTCCGATGTTATTGCCGGTGAAAAGATGGATCGTGCTGGCGGCGGTGGCGATGACTTCGCTGACGCCGAGCTTTCGGTCGGTATAGAGCGCTGTCGTGCAGGAGCGCTCGACGTGCGGGCAGGTGATCTGCGAGCCGCGGATGATGTTGTCCCAGATGATGTATGGGACGCCGGCCATGAAATAGGAGAAGATGGCTTTGCGGCGTTCCTCTTCATTTGGCGACCAGGCGGCGGCGGCTGCGTAGCTGCCGGGGGTGGCCATGATCAGCATGTGCAGGGTGGTTGTTTTGCCGCTGCTGCGCCGGCCTGCGGTGACGAAGAAGACCGGCCGGTCGGGCAGGAGCGAACGCTCGATCAGGGTGAGGGCTGCGGCGATGATCGTGCATTTGCCGGTGAAATCGCAGGCAACGTCGCACAGCCAGTCTTTCGTCAGAAAGTTGAAGGCGTTGCGGACGGCGGCACCGTCGCAGTCTTCGCGCTCCGGCAGGAGCGCCATCAATTCTTTGGGGATCTGGAAGATGATGCCGCGGTCTCGGTCGAGGCCGTATTCCATTGCAAGGATGTTGCCGTCGGCGAGCACGATGGGGAGCTGCGATATGGCGACGACGATCGGCAGCGCGCCGTCGTCGCGGTTCATGTAGTGGCGGACGAATTTTGTCGGCAGATGAACGGACCGGCCGTTCTCGTCCACGTAGTCGATATACCGCTCGATCATTTCGGCTGTTTCTTCCTCGGTCATCTTGACGAGGCAGAGCTGCTCCGGTGCGGGCAGGTAGGAGGTTTCATCCATCGGTGTTGTCCTCGGGGTTGGCGGAAGAGGTTGCGAGAAGATGGAAGCGCGGCAGCCTGCGCAGCTTCGGGCGGTTGTTGTCGCCGTCTATGTCGCGGGATGGGGGTACGGGATCGCGGGCCGCGGCGAGCACCTCGTTCAGGCTTTCCATCTGCGGGACATACGGCTCATCGGCGCACGGAACCGGAAGCTGCGGCCGCGGGTCGCTCCGCTCTGCTAGCAATCGCCTCCGCTCCTCTCGCGCATGCTCGCGCTGGCGCTCTTTCTGCGCCGCCTTGAGCGCCTGCTTGATCGGGATCTTCCCGACCTTGGAGCGAGCGGCGACGAGACCGATCAGTTCCTGAAGCGCGTCGGCCTCGATCTCCGCATCGAGCACGGCGCGTACGAAGACATTGACGACATCGTCCTTCGGCGCAGCCTTGATGACCTGACGGACCGCTTCGGCATCGTGACGCAAATGGTAAGTGGTGCGGCCATGGGCGAAGCTGTGGATCCAGGGCGTCCCGTCCGCCCGCAGCATGATCCTGGCCTTGCCACGGCCGTACTCCACACCTTCCAGGGGATCGGCCAGCGTCTCGCCGTCGAAGCGAGCAGGATCTGCCAGCACGTCGGCAACGGTCGCGCCGGCCAGACCGTCGTCGTCGAACGGCAGGATCAGGTGGGGCAGCAACACGCCGCGGCATTGCATGGCGGCTATCTTCTCGGCTGGTTTGCGGCTGATGCCGGCGCGTGCAACCAACGCTGATACCTGCATCCCCACGAACGCCTTGCGGGCCGCGGCAATCGCCGGGGCTAGAAACCTCGACGCCTTCGCCCGCAACTCACGGAACTTCGCCTGCTCGACGATCGAGAGCGACGGACAGCCCGCGATGGTGTCGAGTGCCTCCCCATCCCGGATTTCCGGGCGGCGCCGGTCGCGATGCTGCGCCAGAGGCGGCTCGAGAACCGGCGGTCCCTCGAATACCAGACGCTCGGAAGCACCGACCATGCGATCGATGATGCTGCGCTCGAGCAGTTGGCCGCCCGCGCCGATGACGAACCAGCCGAGCCCGGCCAGCCACAGCCGCTGATGAAGCGCTGCAAGGAATCGCTCGATGTCCGCGCCGTCCCGGACCAGGCCGTAAATGTGACGCCCGGGGACGGAGAGATCTTCGCCGGTGTCGTCGCGATAAAGCCCGGCGCTCGTCGAGAGCCGCCGCACCCGGGCAATATTGGCAAGCGCCGGCAGCACGGTGATGAGCGTCCTCCATATGCCCCCGTACGATCGGATCCGGGCCGCGACCTCCGGCGGTATCCCCTTCGCGTCGGCATCGAACAGAACGTAAGCCGGCTGCTGCGGCGCGTAGCGGATGGCATCCGCGGTTCGGGCGATCAGATCCGGTCGCGCCGTGCCGTTGACGAGCTTCCGTTTGATGGTGATGGCGCAGCGATCGGGCAGATCCGGGCGTAGCGCGCCGAGGCCCAGCGCATCGCGGTCAGTACAGGCATCGATCAGCGCGGCGAGATCATGCACCCCGTCAAGACGCACGCGTTCGGCCGTGCCGGCTCCCATGATGCACGCGCTTCCGTCGGAAACGACGTGGCCGTTCTTATCGAGACGGATGCGCTTGGTGAGGGGGCCATTGCCTTTATGGAACAGGGTCATCGTAACCGTCGCAGGACCGGGACGGCTCATCCGTGATTCCCCCCGTTGTTGGCTTGCTGCTCGCGGAGGCGATGCCAGACCCAGCCGGAGCGATACCCGCGATGGGCGGCATAGACGCGCAGCTCGCGCTCGGTACGCGGAGCAGAAAGAAACTGCCGATACGGAATGTGGACGATGCGGGCGAAATAGTCGGCGGTGACCTCGGTGAGCTGACCGGGTTGATGGTCAGGAATGCTGCGCCGGCCGCCGCCTGGTCGCGACGCGCCGCATTCCTCACACTCTTCTGCCTCGAGCCCGTTGACGCAGCCGCACTCCTCGCAGCGCGACGCCGTCTGTGGCAGCGCGGAACCTGCGCCTGGCGGCTTCTTCGGCACGCCGTCGAGTGACCAGGTGCGCCCGGTTTCGGGCAGGCCGTGCCGCAGCACGTTGCCGGCGAAGTCCAGCACCGTGAGGTGCGATTTGCCGGGCGCTGGGCGCATGCCCCTCCCGATCTGTTGCAATGCCAACACCAGCGACTGCGTCGGGCGCAAAAGCAGCACGGCGCGCACGTCGGGAACGTCGAAGCCTTCGCTGATCAAATCGCACGACGTCAAAATCTCGATTTCGCCGGATCCCAGCGCGGCGATCAGCGCGTCGCGTTCCACAGAGGCCAACCCTCCATACACGCACCGGGAGCGATATCCCGCAGAGCGGAAGGTGGCAGCGACGTCTTCCGCGTGCCTGACCGTGGCGCAGTAGGCGATCGCTGCCGTGTGGTCCGCATGCTTGCGGTACTCATCGATGGCACTCCCCGTCACCACGTTGGCGCGCTCGGCCAGTGCGTCGGCTTCCCAATCGCCAAGGCGGGTGCGCAGGCCGGAAACGTCGATCCGGTTCTGCGGCACGAAACAGCGTGTGCGGGCGAGGTAACCCTCGGCTTGTAGCTCGATGACACTCGCGCCGATGACCAGTGTGTCGAACAGGCCTCCAGCCTTGACACCGAGGCCCTTTCCGTCGGTGCGGGCCGGCGTCGCGGTGACACCCAGCAGCCGCGCGTCGGGCCAGCAGTCAAGCACGGCACGCCAGATCGTCGCGCGTACGTGGTGAGCCTCATCGACCACGACGAAATCGATTGCCGGGAGCTGATCGAGCCGCCGTGCCGCGGTCTGCACGCTCATCACCAGCACCGGCGCGTCGTGGTCGCGGTCGAGACCGGCGCCGATGATACCGTGACGTATCCCCGCCGCCGTCAGCTTGTCCGATGCCTGCTTCACCAGCTCGCGGCGATGCACGAGAATCGCGATGCGGCGGCCTTTGCGCAGCGCCTCGCTGACGATGAAGATGAAGACGATCGTCTTGCCGCCACCGGTCGGCAAGCAGTACAGCACGGCCCGGTTGCCGTCGGCATAGGCAAGCCTCAGTCGGGCAACGTCGTGTTGCTGATACGGCCGCAGCGCAACGGATCCGGACGCGCTGGAGAGAACGATCGACGAGGCTGTGCAGGACAGTCGGTTGCGCCTCGTCATCATCAGGCTTTCGGGGCGCCGTGACGCAGGCGCGGTCCATTCGTGACAAGAGGGCGCGTGATCGGGCCGTGCGTGTTCGGTGATCGAGTGATAGGGTCCCGGCGGCCATACGATGGCCAAGAGGCGTCCTTCGTCATTTCGGACGTTTCCCTTTGACTGGAGTCACGCAAAGTCACGACAAGGACCGGGTCGGGTGGTGGCACACCCGGCCCGGCAAGCATGGCAATCAGGGGAGCGCAGGCACCGGCGTCCCGCGTTCGCCGTGGCGGCTGCCGCCCTCTTCGGGTGCAATCACGGTCGGCGGCAGACTCGCCAGGTAGGCCCGCAGGCTGGCGAGATCGACCAACTCGCGTTGGTAAACCCGGACGGACCTGATGAGGCGTTTCTTGATCAGCAGCCGGGTTATCGGCGGGGGCAGCCCGAACATGACCTCGACTTCGCGCGTAGTCCCGTGTTCGGGGATGACAAAGGGCAGGTCACGGATCACTGGCAAAAACCTCTCGCGGAAGAGCGAAAGCTTTCACAAAAACCACCCCGGTTTTAGAGGGGATTCACAGAATTCGCCGGCTCATGGATCGATTTTCCGAAGCTGCACGACCGCGCGCCACTGTCGCGCCAGGCTTTCCGCCTCGAGGAGATCGATCGGCTGGCGCACCACCGGCCGCAGCTCGTGGAACACATAGGCGACCAAGGGTGGCGCGGTTCCGGCACTGATTTCGTCGCGCCAGCGCAAAACGCGTTTGGCCTCTGCCGCATTGCCCCACCATGTGACGACGGCACCACGTGCCATATTGGCAGCCAGCAATATGTCTGCCGCGGCAGCCAGGTACGCACGGGCAATGTCACGGAAGCGAACGTTCGGCTTGGTTTTGACGCCTGCAGGCCGGGGCGCCGGGAAAAGCATCGATGGATCGCCGCCGTTGATCCGGTTCACCAGGGCTTCGAAGAGCTTCAGCAGTGGTGCGTGCCGGTCATCGCGATGGCCGGTGGCGTTCTCGTAAAACTGGATCAGCATTCCGAGTTGAACACCACTCTTCTCCAGCCACGCGGTGCCGGTATCCGCGTGGGCCTCTGCCAGTTCGGCATCAAGGGTGTTGAAGTGGTCGGCCAACGCCATGACCTGCGCGAGATCGGCACGAGCGTCTTCGATTGACGCGCCTGGCGCGGGTTCCACGATTGCGGCGACGGGCGACGTGGCCTCACCGTGCGCCTCAACCGAGTGGAATTGGTCACCAATCTTCGGGCCTGTGTTATGATTGGTCTCGGCCTCGTCCACGGCGTTTTCCTCCGAGGCTATTGGCGGCGGAGGCTCGAACCCTCCGCCCGCCACCCTCATTCGCTATTTTCGTCTGACTGCACTAATGCCCTGGCGGCTGGAATCTCGGCTTGGACCTGACAACACGGGTACACCACGATGGTCAATCATCGGATCCCATGGGCCGGATGTGGGCATAACCACGTTTTCCTTCATCCAATATGGGACAATGGAGATTCCGGTGAACTTCCGTACATCATGGTGTAGCGTCCGTTGGTTCTTTCTCGGGTGGTGCTTTCGTCGCCTTCACCTGCGCACTGAGTCCAGCCTCGATAATCGCATCGCCAACGAGGCTGCCCTGCAAGATGCATGCGACGTTCTCGGCGCCGTGCTCGCGGATGGCCGCCTGCGCCTTGCGCAGCGACTTGGCCGCGATATCGGCAGTCACCACACGATCCGGCAGCTGAATACGCAGGGTGATGCGCGGCTTGCCCTCGGGCGTAGGGACGGCAAGCAGCTCGGCTGCATCGAGCACGACCGTAATCTTCATCTTCTTAGCGCTGAGAGCTGTGCGTGGCTGTGCCGGCGGGGTAAGGGGCATCGGTGCGGGCTTCCGTGGCACCCGCGCTTGCGCCGTGTGGTGCGGATCGTGGAACTCGCTTGGCGGCCAGCGTTGCGGCGGCTTCGGCGTTCTCGGCTGAGGCCGCGTAGTGCGTTCCTGGGCGCGCATCAGCAGCCATTCGGGTGTGTTGCGGTCAGGCACGCTTAATCCTCCGCAGAGAGCTGCAGCAGAACGTCGGCGTGACAAAGCTCGGGAGCGCACCAACAGGCAAGATCCTTGCCGCGCAACTCGGGCAATGCCGCCACCAACTCGGGCTGCCGTGACAGCCAGACGCGATATTTGGCGATGACCTCCTCGCGGGTGCCGTCGCGCGGTGTCTTGAACGGGTTGGCCCACTTGCTCTGCAGCAGCCCAAGCCACGGGATCGCTCGACCGACATACACAGCACCCGCGGGAACACGGCCATGCCGTCCATGCATATTGATGATATCGGGCATATGTTTTCAGACTGGCTTACTAGGTGAAGCCGCTCGTTCGTGGGCTTCTGCCCGCTGACGCCGATACCCGTTGTACAGATCCCGCACGGCTGCGATGATCATCGCTTCCTGCACGTCATACGCCTCGCGTATCTGCCTATCCATCTCGTCGGGATCTGACGAATCTATAACCACTTCGCCTGACCAGATGCGGCGCTGCCCTACCGCGGCGCATAATTGCGGTACAAGCGCGGCGATAACTTCCTCGGCCGTCCCCATGCCATTATACTGGTCCAGCGCCTCGTATATGTCGTTCGCGATCATCTCGGACAGATCGGTCATCGTGTGCTCCTGGGTTTGCGGCCCGCGACGTGCTGTTCCCACACCTCGGCGCTCGGAAAAATGTGGGTGAAATCCTCGGGCCGCAGTTCGCGACCGATGCGCTTTTCACAACAACGAAGGCACAGCATCCCGTCATTACCGCCGAGCCCAGAGGCCGCCCACAGTTCGTCGCTCACCGTGTAGTATTCACCGCCCGAAGTGTCCTTGTTGCAGCTGACGCAAAAGAAACGCAGCCTGGCCTGCGCCTTCTCAATGGCCTCGGCTGCCTCGCCGAGGATGCCCCATTGCTCGGTCTCAGTGTCGAAGTCGAACGTATCCATTGAGGTCTCGAGGTAGTCCTGCGCCAAGCACAGGGTCTCAGTCACGTAGCGCAGTCGTTTGATGCGTGAGCGGTCGGTGCGCTTCATGCGTCAGTGCGAATGCTCGCGTTGCCATTCATCGTCGAGCCATTGGGCGAATGATTTGCCTTCCGCTCTCCCGGCGCATTCAGCGCAAAGCGGGCCGCATGGGCGCCCCTGGCCGTCGAGGATCTCGCAAACATCGCGCGGTGTAAGTTCGCGGCTGCAGCTTAGGCAAAGCTTACCGGTCATCATCGTCGTCCAGTTCGTCGGCCCTCTCTTGTTCCAACCCATGCAGGTCCCGCCGGATGACGGCGGCAATCTCGCTAAGCTTGCCCCGCACCGGGGCGCCGCTTTCCAGGCACTCGATGGCTGCCATGACGTGGGCGAGCGCGTCAGCGATGTTGCGGATTCTGTGGAGGAGCGGGTCGGGTTGGTAGTTCATCGCACCCTCCCTTGAGCAATCCGCTCCGCCATTACCGGGTCTTTCACGTCGTCGCGCCAGAACTCTATTCTCTCCTCATCCGTGAGGCCGGCATAAAGAACAAGCATTGCTGCAACTAACCCGAACCGTTCCTCCACAGCCTTGGGGATTTGATTTCCGGTATTTCGCCGCATACTCGGACTGTCGCGGATGGCAGCGATTCCGCTGGCCAGATCGCGCACTGCCGGATCGATCTTGGAACCCGAATTACTCAATCGTGCGGCCCCGGGGGCGACTTCAGGAATCGGCTTGCTGAACAGGCTTGGCTGGTGGAATCCTTGTCGTCTCATAGCTGGCATTGCTCGACTTCAATCACGCTTGACGTTGAACAGGACTTCGCAGTCACAGTACCCGCCGTTGTCGCGGAAGTACGCGATGCTCGCGGCAATCTCTTCGTCGGACAGATCCATCTTCTTGAGAATGGCACGAGAGAATTCGTGCACCTTCTCGGGGGAATTGGGGTTCTGGCCATGGTCGCCCGCGCAGGTCCAGACCGGCATACCGGATTCGTCCTCACGGCCGTTGCATCCTTCCTCGCCTGCGAGGCGATCGCAGAATTCGTCCCAGCGTGGATGCTCGCGGGTCATTGCGTTCATTGCATCGCTCTCCGTTCCATCGTGTCATAAAGTTCGAATTCAGCGGTTTGCCGCGCTTCATCGCGGATGATCTTCCACGTGATCCCACCGCCGTCGCGGGATAACGCGGCACTGGCGCCCTTCGCCTTCTCGGCGCCGCTGTTGAAAGCCAGCCAGAGCCCGGCGCAGGCAATGGTGTCCGCGTGGTCGGGCTGGCCACACTCCACTGCTGACACGAGCATGTTCGCCGCAAGTTCGCGGCAGCTGGCCTTGTCGACAACGCCGCGGCCTTCGAAGTGTCGTTGGGCGTCTGCGATGCAATCCTCGATCTCTGCGGTCGGCACGGCGACACTGGACATGCTATCTCCCAAGCGGACGCGAACAGTGACGGCGCCGGGCGGCGCTTGCATGCCGTCCCAATCCGTGAGGCCTCCGTTCTGTTTGCGACGGCGTTTTGCTTCACCCATGCGGATGGTTCCTCGCGAGGCCCATTGTATGGAGGGGTGGCGACTTGTTCTGCCGTTTCCATCTCGCGTTGGATATGTTCGACAATGCCGCGGAATCGCTCGGCAAGCTCCGGCGTGATTGCCAGGTCAATCGCTGTATTGATGTGTCGGATCGCCTTGGTGAGGCTTTGTATTACCAGCTCGACTTTGTCTTTTTCACTCATGCATCGCTCCCTCTTTGAGTGATGGTGTTGTGCACGCCCGCCCTGCCTGGCTTGGCCAACGTCTCGGGCATTCCGGCAGACCACGTGTAGATGACCGCCGAGCGTTCGCCCTGGGTCTCGATGCGCCGCAACGGCATTGGCAGGAGCCAGCCATCACCCAAACGATTGCCAACTT